>Ga0209595_100655_pt1 | contig 11678 bp, 10 predicted proteins | sample Porto_4metaG_FD_187427 | JGI IMG/M metagenome (GOLD analysis project Ga0209595, IMG submission 187427) | Marine algal microbial communities from Porto, Portugal - Porto_4 metaG (SPAdes) (version 2) | ecosystem: Host-associated > Algae > Red algae > Unclassified | place: Portugal: Porto...
TACAAAGCTTGTTATGACTATTAAGTTCCCGTGATTGTCGCTCGATGTCACATTTTCGTGGACAATATAAAAGAATAGCTAAGGGCACTGCAAGATTTTTTTCTGATTTTATTCTAAATGTACATTCCTCGTTACAACTATGTGCCCATAATATAGTCAATATTTATTCTAAACGGTTTGTTTCCTATATGAAACAAAATATTCATGAAAGTGTTTTTAGGGTAAGTGAGTATGTCAAACTATTGATACTGAACCATTGATTTCAAATTATAAAAATGGAAAAAAAGAAGTAAGATTTATATGATCAATTAAGCTTAAAATTTCTAATAGACCTAAAAAAGCCAGACTATCGTTTATAGATAGTCTGGCTAATAAAAAATGAAACTCTTACTATAGATTCTAATAAAGTTCAGGGTCTAATACCAATATCAAAAACAGCATAGACTTCTAAACCTTATCGTCTTCTTCGCGTGATAGAGGTGATTGGCGTTCTAAAGGTTTGATATCATTATCACTTACTTCCGTATTTATCTCATCAGGTGGTGCAATATGACGATTATGATTGTTGCCCATACGCTCGTTAAGATGTGATTCAGCGTCACGATGGCGATGATCGAGTGCCTCTACTTCAGGCTCTGATTCTTCAAAATCTGTCTGCGAATTTACTTCTTTGACAGTATCTTGCTCACTGACTAACTCTACATCTCCATCACTTTCATAACCATGATTAGGATTGGCATCACCAGTATGATTGTCTGTGTTTGCAGGACTGTCTAGATCATTAATAGTTGGTTCGTTAGTGGCTAGCTCATCGACGACAGACGCATCGGTATCCACAGCGATACCGTTTTTACTCTGAGCTTGTCTTTTTAGCTGTGCATAATCAGTCAGTTGGTGAACCGCATTTTCAAGCGCATGCGGATTGTCACGTTCTAGCGCTTCCGATAAATGCTCGTCAAACGTATCGGTCAATAATGAATCAAAACGCATGGCGTTATATTGAATCAGCACTTCTGCTTCTTCTTCGGTAATGCCGCCATTTTGACTCGCGTGTACCACATGGTCTTCAAAGGTTAGACCTTCAAAGTTGTCTTGATGCTCTGCTTTTTTGAACTTCTGCCACAATGGTTCGATTTCGACCAACGTCTGATAAGCATGCTCCATACGACCAGTTACATCGTCTGCATCTGTGTTGTAATAAACCATGGTTTTTAGATAATCGCGGAACGGGTTGGCTGCAAAATCATCCATGAAAGTATCGCCCAACTGGCGTTTTAGCTCATCGCTTGCTGGGGTAAAGATACGTCCACTTGGGAAAGTCACAAAGCTAACCACATTTGCTGCCATACGATTCGGGAAGTTAGCGAAGAATGACACAAAGGCTTCTTGAATCGTATACAAGCTGTTTTGTAGGGCAACTTCGGCATGCAGTCGCTCAGACTCTGACTTACTACCATGCTCATAGAACTGCAAAATAGCAGTCGCAATAAATAGATGACTATGAATATCTGCTAAACGACCAGAGAGCATCTCTTTACGTTTTAAGTCCCCTGCTAGTAGTCCTAATGCCATATCAGCAGTTAGGGCAAAGCTCGCACTTAAACGGTTGATATGTTTGTAGTAGGGACGGGTAAAAGCATCTGCGAAACTCGGGGCCTTATCGCTACCACCAATATAACCTGCGACAAAAGCTTTTGCACCACGGTTAAACGTGTAGCCTAAATGCTTGAAGAAAAGGGTATCGAATTTTTCAGTGGCAGCCGCTTTGTCTTCGCTTTGTAGTAACTGAAGCTCATCGAATAAATAAGGATGACAACGCATCGCACCTTGACCAAAGATCATGAGCGAGCGGGTCAAAATGTTAGCGCCTTCTACCGTGATAGAAACAGGAATCGCTTGATAAGGTGTCGCTAAGAAATTGCGCGGACCCATCTGTACAGCACGACCACCGACTACATCCATACCGTCGTTGACGACGCTACGCATGGTTTCAGTCGCATAGTATTTTGCCATGGCAGTCATGACTGAGGGCGTGCCACCTTGGTTTAATCCGCAAGTGACCAAATGTCGGAACGCTTCTAACATATAAGTGTTACTCGCCATACGGCTAGTAGCGTCTTGTACACCTTCGAACTTACCTACGGATATCTTGAACTGTTCGCGGACTTTTGCAAATGCGCCGACAGACAGATAGGTCATTTCACTGGCTGATGTCGATAGAGCTGGTAGAGAAATACCTCGACCAACGCCCAAGCATTCCATCAGCATACGCCAACCGCGGCCAGCGTTCTCGACACCGCCGATGATGTAATCTAATGGAATAAAGACATCTTTACCATCAACCGTACCATTCATAAATGGTGAGCCGATTGGATTATGACGTGGCCCTATTACAACACCTTCGTGATTAGCTGGAACGAGGGCACAAGTAATACCGTAATCGGTCTTTTGAGGATTGCCAAGCAAACCTTCAGGATCGTGCATTTTGAATGCTAAACCAACCACAGTAGCGACAGGTGCTAGGGTAATCCAGCGCTTAGAGAAGTTCATGCGCAGGCCAAGCACTTGCTCGCCTTCGTGCATACCGTAGCAAACTACACCTGTATCAGGAATCGCGCCTGCATCAGAGCCCGCTTCAGGCCCAGTTAAACCAAAGCAAGGCACTTCATCACCTTTGGCAAGACCTGGTAACCAGCGCTGCTTTTGCTCATCCGTACCATAATGCATCAATAGCTCACCAGGGCCGAGCGAGTTAGGAACCATACAGGTCACAGCGGCAGTCGGCGAGCGCGAAGCAATCTTGCTCATTACACGACTTTGCGCATAAGAGCTAAACTCTAAGCCACCAAATTCTTTTGGAATGATTAAACCTAAGAAACCTTTACTTTTGATAAAGTGCCATGCCTCAGGTGATAGGTCTTTATCTTTATGCTGAATTTGCCATTCATCAAGCATGGCACATAAGGTTTCTACTTCATTATCGATGAAACTTTGCTCTTCTTCTGAGAGCTGCGGATAAGGATAATTGGCAAAGGTATCCCAGTTTGGCGCACCCATAAACAGCTCTTTTTCCCACCAGCTAGTACCCGCATCAAGCGCTTCACGCTCCGTATCACTCATACTTGGCATTGCACCGCCTAGCGCCTTATAGACAGGCTTAGTGATTAACGATTGGCGAAGCGGTGCAACGAGTAAGACCAAACACAGTAGCGCCATTGGTATACCCAAAATGAGCGACCATGGGCTGATAATTGCGGTGACGATAACCGTAATCAGGGCGACGATGCTACCGGCGACCCGTGATAAGGACAACAAAAAGATGGCCAAGACCACGGCTAACTGAATGATGACTGCCAAAATAAACAAGCCAATTGCCATGACTATCTCCTTTGAAACCTGAATAAAAAATGCGAAAAGTACGTAAATGAAAGAGTTAACTATAATTATTTTTCGTCTTGCCATTTACTGTCTTATAAATATATTGAATGATTTGTTAATCCATAAATGCTCGGTTTTACGTCTCTTAAGTACTAGTATTAACGGTCTAGTAAGTGATTGACAAATAAATGACAAGAATGGCTACTAATATGAAACAGTTGTCGATAACTATCAAGAGCCAAAATGCTACGCTCTGTCGATGATATGTATCAAACACAATTGTTTATAGGTTTTCCAAACAGACATGTGGGTTACATAGCTAGCTACTATCGAAAACTAGCCAAAAAGCTAACCAAAAGGGGCAAGGCAGCTCTCGGCATAAGACAAAGTGTCGTTACGTCCGACGATGATGTGATCGACAAGCGAGATATCTAACAGGTCACAGGCTTTTTTTAGCTCATAGGTCAGTAAGTTATCTGCCGTCGATGGTTTGGCATCGGTATGAGGATGATTATGCGCGATGATAAGTTGGCTAGCAGCGTGGCTTAGCGCATGTCGAAGTACGTGCTTAATGCATACCGAGCATGATGAGATGCCACCTGTGAATAATATCTCGAAGTTTAAAAGGTTTAGGGCATTATCCAGACAGAGTACCGCAAATACTTCACGATGCTCGCCGCGCAACTGGGTGCTGATATAGTCTTTGACTGCTTGTGAACGTCCTAGTGCTTGTCCAGTTTTGAGTTGGCTGTCCAGATAGCGCGTACCCATCTCAAGTGAGGCTAATATTTGGGCGTACTTTGCAGGTCCCATACCATGGCAGGCAAGAACCGTCTTTTGAGGGGCGGCTAATAGTTCGGCTAAGCTACCAAACTGATCAATCAAATGCCGCGCTAATTCAATCGCTGATTGAGACTGAGTACCGGTGCGCAAAAATATGGCCAGTATCTCGGCATCAGACAAATGAGCTGCACCAAATTTTAAAAGTTTTTCGCGTGGCCTGTCATCCTCGTGCCAGTCTTTGATCGCCATTGTCACTCCTTGAAAATGGGTTGATACTCGTTATCTGAGATAGATACGGAAAATCTTACCCAATTTATCTCATAATTGTTACTATAAGCGCAATTTTATCTTTTCACTTTTTTGTTGATGCCACGCTTATGTCCAATATTGTGCTTGCTATTACTGGCGGTATCGCCGCTTATAAATCTGCTATATTTGCCCGCTTGTTAGTCAAGGCAGGCTTTGATGTGCGCGTTATCATGACGACGGGTGCACAAGCATTTATCACACCGCTGACGCTACAAGCGTTGACTGGTAACGAAGTGCATGTCTCGTTGCTCGATGAGCAAGCAGAGGCAGGCATGGGGCATATTGAGCTGGCTAAGTGGGCCGACTTAATCGTGATTGCACCTGCTTCAGCCAATACGCTCGCGCGTCTGGCCATGGGTATGGCTGATGATCTATTGACCACAGTGTGTCTTGCCACTACAGCGCCTGTCATTATTGCTCCTGCCATGAATCAGCAGATGTGGGCACATCCAGCAGTCAACCTAAATGTGCAAACATTGCGCGATATGAATTATCAGATTATCCAACCAGCTAGCGGTGAGCAAGCGTGCGGTGATGTGGGAGCTGGGCGATTGCCTGAGCCTGAGCAGTTATTGGATGAGGTGTTACTGTTCATAGCGATGAATACAACGCCGCAATTACTGGCAGGAAAAAGAGTAGTCATTACTGCGGGTCCAACCGTAGAAGCGATTGACCCTGTGCGTTATTTGTCTAATCACTCTTCAGGAAAAATGGGCTTTGCATTGGCACGTGCCTGCGTGGCTGCTGGTGCAGACGTTGTCTTAATAGCTGGTGGTAAAGTGGCATTGCCCACGCCGCTCAATGTCACACGAATCGATGTGCTGTCTGCCGAAGATATGCTGATAGCCGCGCAGCAATGTGTGGAAGGGACGCATAGCGAGCTTCAATTAGTCTTTGAAGATGAGCATGACCATTCTCATGAGCATATGCACGATCACTCTCATAACCATACCCATTCTCACGAACACCATCATGGCGACTGTGGTTGCGATGATGATGATGTAAGCGACCATAATGACAACAATGACTCGCTACAGTCTTATGATGACAACCAATTTGTGAAAGCAGATATCTTTATCGCGACCGCCGCCGTGGCAGATTATCGTACGGAAGAAGCCGCACCACAAAAAATCAAAAAGACACAAGATGCCATGACGCTCAGTCTGGTTAAAAACCCTGATATTCTGGCGACGATTTCTCTTGCGCATCCAGAGCTATTTGTCGTCGGCTTTGCCGCAGAGACGCAAGATGTCGAGCGTTATGCCCGTGGTAAGTTGGTCGCAAAAGATTTGGATATGATTGCTTGCAATGATGTCTCACGCGCAGATATCGGTTTTGCCAGTGATGACAATGCGATGCAGGTGTTTTTCTCTGAGCGCTATGAGCGTGACGCGGTAACGCTTGAGAAGACCAGTAAAGATAAAATTGCTGAGCAACTAGCTAGCATTATTGGTCAAGCAATTGGTTAAGCAATTGGTCAACGTAAAGATAGTTAGAGCTACAGGCTCAAAGCGTGTAGATAGCATGTGGATATAGACGCTGAGCCTAAAATGGTGTGACCGATATGATGAATATAGCTGGTAACGATAGCACTCAGATGCTAGTGCTAACGGTCATTTTTGCGCTTGCCTCACTGCTGCATGGTATTAGCGGACTTGGCGCAACGCTAGTGACGACCACTGCGCTTGCTAGTATGTACCCATTGCAACACGCCATTGTGTTAGTGATTTTCCCCTCGCTAGTCGTTAATGTTATGACCTGGCTAGTAGGCGGTGAGCGCACCATTTGGCAAAACTTTATCTACTACGGCAGACGCTATTGGTTGCTTGCGCTTACTAGCTTACTAGGTAGCATTTTAGGTGCGAAACTATTGCTATGGGTCGATAGCGCTTATATTCTCTTATTGTTGGCCGCGGTCATTGCCTTCTACGTTGTGAGTAGTTTACTCGGCAAACAAATCCGTCTACCAAACACCAAGCCTATGTTGATTGCCGTTGGCTTTGGTGCAGGCGTCATCGGCGGCTCGACCAATGCGATGTCGACCATACTGATGATGTATTTATTGTCTGCTAGTGACGATAAAAACACCATCGCCAAAGTCGGTAACATGTGTTATTTCTTAGGAAAGATTGCTCAAATTATCGTGTTGCGTGAGCCTATCATGGCACTGAGCAGTGGTGAGTGGCAGCTGATTACTTTTTTGAGTGTGTTATCTATAGTGACTCTTTTGGTTGGAATCCGTTTGCGTCGTTATTTACCGCAAGCGCGTTTTCGTCAGCTTATTTTATTGATTTTAATCGTGCTTGGAATACGTGTCGGTTGGCAAGGCATTACCGCATTGTTATAACTAAAGTATATAAGCCTTTTCAGCGATATTTTATTAGACCAATTCTTCAAAAAATATCTGCTGTGCTAAACGAAAGGTATTACAATGCGCTTCGACCACATCTTCGATATCTTCTGAATAGCCGCCACCCATCACGATAGCGACAGGGATATTGGCGGCTTTTGCTTGCTGCAGTACATATTCATCACGCGCCTTGCATCCTGCTTGTGTTAAGCCAAGTTTGCCGAGCTTATCAGTAGCGAGCACGTCGACAGCAGACTGATAAAAAATCATATCTGGCGCAACCTCAGCGATTAAGCGTGGTAGCGTGTCTTCTAATATCTGTAAATACTCAGCATCGCCGGTATCATTGTCTAGCTCAATATCTAAGTCTGATACTTGCTTACGAAACGGATAGTTCTTTGCACCGTGCATGCTAAAGACAAAAACGCGTGGCTCATCTGCCATGATACTGGCGTTGCCATTGCCTTGATGAACGTCCAAATCGATAACTAAAATCTTCTTTGCCTGTCCACGATTTAGCAATAAGTTGCTAGCGATACAGACATCATTAAAAACACAAAACCCTTCTCCATGACCAGCAAAAGAGTGATGGGTACCGCCTGCAACATTCATCGCCACGCCATATTGCTGAGCATATAGCGCGCATTCATACGTTGCATGGGCAATATAACGACCGCGCTCCACCAACTGCGGCGTCATCTCAAATCCGATCGCACGAGCAGCCTTGCGCGGCAGTGTTTGAGTTTTAAGCTGATACCAGTATTCTGCGGTATGTGTGGTCAAAATTTCATCTTCGCTTAAGCGAGCAGGGGCAAAGAAATTATCTTGGCTGATCGTTCCTTCTGTCAGTAGACGCTCAGGAATCATAATATACTTTTGCATGGGGAAGCGGTGCTTTTCGGGCACGGAATAGCGAAAGACGTCAGAGTAGGCAATTTTTAGCATAAGGTTTCTAGCTTAGTATGGATGGTTTTTTGGATAGAAGAATAAAGGGATAAGTATCAGCTATCGTAGATTATGGCTTGATTAAAAAACCAGTTTATCGAATGAACTTAATTATCGAACGGACTGAGCTATTGAACAAACTGAGTCGGTAAAAAGAACGTGCGCGCATCTGACTGTTGACGTAGCTCTAACAGTAATGTTTGCATGTCTTCGGCAGGGTCTTGATTATTAACCAAGTTGCCAAATAGCTCGTTGGCAACCGTGGTCATCGCAACCACGCTTTGCAGTAAATGCTCAATGATCTCATTATCTATATCAACTGCTTCGACATCGATAGCATTTTTGTAGCGTATCTCACCATCGTTGACATCCATCTCCAGATTACCGATTAGCATGTCATAGTTGATTTGGGTGATAAGTAGCATCGCGGCACTTTGATGAGTTTCTGGTATCAAAAATGGCAAGATGCCGTAGATGGCCAACAGTTTGTTTTTTTCTTGCACCCGAAACAGATAGCCACAGTTTATTTGCTTATGACGCATTCTCAAGGATAAATGATGCGATTTTTGGCTGTCGTTGGTTTTGGGTCGATAATGCGTGTAGTGCCACTGTTTGTCATTGAAGTATTGCTTTAGACAGTCAACAATGGGCGTATCACTATGATTTTTTGGCTCTGCATTGGCGCTATCGGTTTCTAAGTTATCGGTTTTGAGTTGAGATGTATGTGCTTGTGCTTTATCCTGTTCGCTGCCCTGATTCGCCTCTAACTCATGAGAGATATCAGCTGATATATTTTTTGTATTATTAACCTCGCTGTCAGCAAGTGATGCAGGCCTTTGCGCGCTTGCAGCATCGACGACTGACTGCGGTGCGGCAGAAGTCAGTAACCGTTTGATCTTTTGCCACAAGCTGAGTTTATTGCGTTGACTCATAATAGTATGCTGACAAGTAAGGGTTGTAAATTAATCGTGAGTGAATGCCAAGCCTTCTTTAATAGCAGGCTGTGCATAAAACGCTGCTAGCATTTCACGAATATGAGCTGTCAACCAAGGCGTCTCAAGAGCATCGTACACGATAGGCAGTAGTGTAGTGCTACATTGCTTCATGGCCGCTTCGTCAATGTGCAAACTCGCCGCAATGGTCGCCATCGTGTCAGACTGATGATTGGCATACCAAGTGTCAATGCTTGCCGAGACTAAGCTGTGCAGATATGGTGACAGTCGCAGGCGATTATAGCTTTGTTGGATACTGGCTTCGATATGGTCAATGCTACTATTACCGGGCTCATCGCTTAAATAGGTTTGTAGCTCACTGATCGGTTGGTCTTTGATACGATCCCAGCCCATAACCATCAGACGTGCTACCTCTTCGTTTGACAAGTGTTCTTGGGCATTGGCTTCGGCTTTGCGCGTCAAATCTTTGATATTGCGATGCAGGTACGTTTGCAGTTTTTCATCGAGGTTTTTGTTGGTCGCCTTTTCAAAAGAGCTGCGCCCAAGCTTCATCAATTTACCAACGCCACCTGCTTTATCGAGGGTGCTTTCCATGAAATCATTGATAGCGTGATAGAGTGTTTGGGTCAACAAATCTGCGAAGGTTTCGTTACCGACCAGCGTATGAATCAATATGTTGCGCTGCTGCTCGTGACTACCGATATAGTTGGCCAGAGTTTCGACTTGGGCATCATCAACCAGCTCAGACAAAGGCACATTGTCATTAACTGGGTGATAAATAATAGTGTGCAAAATATCACGGATGTCGGTACGCATCACTTCAGTCATCGGCTGATTTAACAGCCAGTCTTTCATCAGCTGCTGTAAATGGTCACAGGTAATATATTTGCTTAAAGGCTGCGCACCAAACCATTGCCAAGCTTCCATCGTTAGTGGCTCAGCTTGATTGTGCAACCACTGCTGCATAAAGTTGACTTGAGCATCGATCAAGCTATCTACTGTCAAGTGGCTGACTGATTGCTCTTTTGACAAGTTAGTGTCTGCGTTGTCATTTTTAGTTTCTGCAGCAGTATTAGGTTTTTGGCTATCTTGTGAAGTCGGCATAGGTTTTAAAGTCATATTTTAAAGTCGTATTTTTTTGAGGTCGTACTTTTTGAAGTCAGAGTAATCGACAATTTGCTATACTGTGTGTTTGTAGCGAGCATAGGGTATTATGCCACGAACATTGCCTTTGTTTGTGATGAATATTGATTGCTGCTTGATAAATAACTAGAGGTTTTGATGACGGTTTTGGATACGCCTTTACTTGCACTTGAGGAGCTGACGGTTCAGCGCGGTGAGATACCGCTGTGCGAAGGAGTTGCGTTGCAGCTATCTGCAGGTAGTATTTGCCATCTCATCGGGGCAAATGGGACGGGAAAGACCACGTTACTCATGCAGTTGGCTGGATTGTTACCTGTTTTGTCAGGTGAAGTTACTTATCAAGGACAATCGTGCCTGCCCATCCAGCCTTTATATGTCTCGCACCAGTTGGGCATTCATCCGAATTTGACAGTGGCACAAAACCTAACGTTTCTACTGAACTTATATGGCATTACGCCAAGCGCTACTGATATTGATCATGCGCTCACATGGGTTGGTCTACAAGGGTTTGAAACGATCAGCTCAAGTCACCTGTCCGCTGGGCAAACGCGCCGCATCACACTGGCCAGATTGTACTTGTTAACTCCTGATGTGACACCGCTCTGGTTACTTGATGAGCCTTTCACGGCGCTGGATGTTGATATGGTGGCACGTATGGAAGAGCGGTTATGCGAATTTGCACAGGCTGGCGGGTCGATACTAATGACCAGTCATCAGGCAGTCGGTGTCGCCAATCAAGTGCTCGATTTGTCAGATTACATGGTATAAGTTCGATTGCTATCAGTACCATCAGCATATGTGCAAGGACAAATAATGACAGACCGTCCAATACAAGTAGGATCAGTAGCAGCCATGAATAAAAGTCCAAATGCTATTGTTGCAGCGCCTCGCAGTATTGGGTTTATGCAGCTGTGGCGCCGTGAATGGCAAGTCAAGCAGCAAGGAGCGGTACAATGGTTGTATCCGTTAGTACTGTTCTTAGTGATTATTACTTTGTTTCCGTTGGCAGTCGGTAGTGAGCCTGCGCTATTGCAGCGTCTGGGCGTATCAGCAGTATGGATTGCTGCGTTGCTGTCACTGGTAATGGGCGTTGATGGATTATTCAAGCCTGCGCTTGATAATGGTACGCTTGCGCAATTGGTCGTGGCCAAAGCGTCATTACCGCTATGGGTATTGATTAGACTGGTCATTCATTGGATTTTTAGCAGTGGTATTGTGGCAGCGCTTAGCTTGCTTGCCGTGCCATTATTTCAGCTCAGTTGGTTTGAAGCGTGGATATTGATGGCGTCTATCGTGACAGGTAGCCCAATGCTTTTGATGCTATCCGCGATTGCCAGTAGCTTGACGCTATCGTTAAAGAATGGGGCAGTATTAGTGCCTTTGATTGCTTTACCGATGCAGTTGCCAGTATTGATTTTTGCTACAGGTGCGGTTGATTTATTTGCCTCTGGGCTGAACGGTTTGCCTATTCTAGCCTTATTACTAGCAGGAAGTATTGTTTCTGTCCTAGTTATGCCATGGGTGATTGCTACAACTTTAAAAATGTCATGGCTCAATTAAACGATTTGCTTGTTGCAATCCTAAAGTCCAGTTGTCGAAATTTGATTATTTAAGCCCAGTTATCTAAACCTGGCCATCTAAATCCAGTCATCGAAATCTAGTTATCTGCATCACATGTATTAACATCGTGGTGAAAACTGGCAATTTTGCTATAATAGTCAATTGAATACGTAAACAGCTCTTTGTAGATTCTATCCAGTGTTTAACGCCAGCAGGTGAGTTGATAGTGGTGCCTTTATAGACCGCATCCTTTATCG
>Ga0209595_100659_pt1 | contig 11618 bp, 10 predicted proteins | sample Porto_4metaG_FD_187427 | JGI IMG/M metagenome (GOLD analysis project Ga0209595, IMG submission 187427) | Marine algal microbial communities from Porto, Portugal - Porto_4 metaG (SPAdes) (version 2) | ecosystem: Host-associated > Algae > Red algae > Unclassified | place: Portugal: Porto...
CCACAAGAACACGGATATGCGGTCGTGGACGCGATACCCGCCATGTACGAAGGCAAGGCAAAAGTCTTTTTTGCGATGGGTGGTAACTTCCTTTCCGCCACGCCCGATACCGAATTGACCGCCGCCGCATTGCGACGTTGCGAACTCACGGTGCACGTCTCCACGAAGCTCAATCGCAGTCATCTCGTACATGGTCGGCAAGCCCTGATATTGCCCTGCCTCGCTCGTACCGATAAGGACGAACAAACTGAAGGTGAGCAATTTGTGACGGTTGAAAATTCGATGGGAGTAGTGCATTCTTCACAGGGAGTATTGACACCTATTTCGGATAAATTGTTGAGTGAACCCGCTATCGTTTGTCGATTGGCACAGGCTACGCTACCCAAAAGTAAAGTCGATTGGAAGAAGATGACCGCCAATTACGACCACATCCGCGATGCGATTGAACAGGTCATTCCCGGCTTCGATAATTACAATCAACGGGTACGCGAACCCGGCGGTTTTTATTTGCCGAATGGCGCAAGAAAAGGCACATTTAATACGAAAAGTGGCAAGGCACATTTTACGATAAATAAGATGACACAACATAATCTCCAACAAGGCGAATACCTCATGCTCACCAACCGAAGCCACGACCAATACAACACTACAATTTATGGTTTGGATGACCGCTATCGCGGCATTTACAACGAAAGGCGTGTCGTAATGATGCACCCCGACGACCTGAAAACGGAAGGATTAAAAGCCAAAGACATTGTAGATTTGACCAGTCATTTTAATGGAAAAACGCGGACAGCAAAGCGGTTTATCGTCGTCCCTTACGATGTGGCGCAGGGTTGTGTGGTGACGTATTTCCCGGAAGCCAATGTCCTCGTACCGCTTGAACAACAGGCACATACGAGCAAAACGCCGGCGAGTAAGTCGGTGAAAGTGAAGGTGCGGAAGTGTCAATAAAATAAAGTCCATCGAAAGAAAAGGTGGATACTTTATTATCAAGAATAAATGGAAGAGTTGGTAAAGTGAGTAGTTATTTACCTGTTCATGCCTCAAAACGGATACCCAATCGCCAAATTATACACCGTATCCCTAAAGCTAATTTGCTGCAAACCACTTGGGTAGTATCGATAACTACCATTTTCATCTGGGAAGGGATTACGAAATTTGTATGCCATATCAAGTCGTATGACGAAGTACGAATAATCAAATCGAAAGCCAAAACCTGCACCGACAGCTATATTTTTATAAAAATCGCGTGTCAACCGTCCACCCGGTCTGGCTGTATCCTCTTCGCGTAACCAAACATTGCCGGCATCTACAAAAAGTGCGCCTTTGAGGTAGCTAAATAAATGAAAACGATATTCGAGATTAGCCTCCAATTTGAAGTCGCCGGACTGGTAGGCTTGACCGCCTTCTATGGGTGAAGAATAGTAACCGCCCGGACCAAGATTGCGAATACGCCATGCACGTATGTCCGATACTCCTCCGACAAAAAACTGCTTGACGTAAGGGACAGCTTCCGATTTGCCGTATTCAAAAGCAATACCGCCTATCAGGCGCATCGCCAATGAACTGCGTCGGTTAATATCTTGATAAAATCGTGCATCTGCTTCAAAACGAGCAAATTGCGAATAAGGAATACCGCCGGGTTTGAAGACATTATCCGGTTGAATCCAGTTGTCAATCAAAGCAGTCAGATTGCCCGATGTTTCTGCTTTTCCTTGAAAAAACCACGAACTGCCACGCCGATTTTTAAGCCCCGTATAAGTGTAATCGTAAGTAATTCCAGGGAAAAGTTGATTCGTAAAACTGTTTTGTAGATACGTATTATTACTCAATACCATCTTAAAGGCATCTTGTATATTACCGACTTGAAAGTAATTGATATTAAAAGGATTAATGCGGTGTTTTTTATTAAATGTTTCATTCCATTCATAGCCAAATGAAAGGGTAAATAATTGGCTTCTGAAGTAAGCTATTCTATCAAAATAATTATAATTCAAGGCGAGTCGCGTGCGCGGGTCATTGCGACGGGTGATGTCTCGCAGTCGAAACGGTACAAGGAATTTGGGCAAATACAGTTCCGTTTCTATCCCAAAATCTGTTCCCGTAAACAGTGAATCCGTACCGATGCGTTGTGGCAAAAAATCAAGTCCAAAATTCGTATTGACTCGAAATGCCTCCGCACCTTTGAGCAAATTGCGATTGCGATAGCTGATACTCAATGCCGTACCAACCACGCCCCCATTGTCTGTGTTGACTTCGATATCGTAGCCCAATTCCATTCGCTTGCGAGGCGTGAGGAGAATGTAAGCATCAACTTTATTGCCAGGTTTAGGCTTAGAAAGCTGGACGGAAATAAATTTGTAAACTCCTAAATCATCCAACTTTCTCGCTGTATCTTCATAATCAATTTGATTGTATAATTTATTTTTCTTTAAAAAAATCGCATCCAGAATCGGCTTATCGCGCAAGTTATTTTTCTTATTGATAACAAATTTATATTCACCGACTTGCGTAGTGTCATAAGTCGTAATCTCGTTACTGCCCGGATAGTAATCCGGGTAAATATAAATGTCATCAATCGTATAAGCCTCATGCTGCGTGCTGTCGGTAGGCGGCAAAATTCGAGTGGTCACATCTGCCTTATAATCAAGGCTATCGTAGGAAAGATATTTGATATAATTGGGATAGAAAAAGGCATAACCGCGATTGCGAAGTTCTTTCGTAATACGATTTTTTTCTCTATCAAATAATTTATTATCGATCGCTGCGCCTGTGTGCAATAAAGTCTCATGGTAGGTCGAATCTATGATTTGATATACGTCATTTTGTGATATATCAAATGAGGTGCTATCTACACGATACATGCGATCGGTATTTACCGTATAGGTGACATCAACAAATTTCTGTGGTTTCTTTTTCGGATTTTCATTATTGTCCGAAAGGTTATTACTCGTCGTAACAACGGCATTAAAATAGCCCTTATTATTGAGGTAATACTGCATTGACTCGGCGGTTTTTTCGGTCTGTTTTTCGCTAAAAATAGCCGGCGGTTCGGCTACCCGTCTTCTAATCCAACGTTTGAATTTCGTTTGTTTTCCCTTGCGTGAATTGTAGTACATCCAAAGGCGAGTACGGAAGGCACCCATAAACTTGGTATTCGGTTTTTGCTGACTGACGGTAGAAAGTTCGTAAGTCAATTTGCGGCGTTTTTCGCCTTTCATATCTTGGTCAAATTCAATAATATTTTCCTTTAGCAATACCTCATCTGCACCCAGATGTTTGGTTGTATTACAAGCCGACGCAAGCACGCATACAAGCGCGAGTAACAAATACAAACGCGATGTGTAATTGAAATGGAATTTGTATCTTGCCCTTTCTTTCGGAATCGAATCTTTACAGCACATGTTGTCAAAAAATAACATCAAATATATAAACGCCTTACAAAAAAAGAAATTTCGCCAAAAGTATAACAATTTTTTGGTTGAAGGTGACAAAATGGTCTTGGAAATACTCAATGACGGTCAGTTCAAGATTCATTCCATATACGCGATAGCCGATTGGCTCAACGAAAACGCCCCGTTACTCGCTCGTCATCGTGATAAAATCACCGAAGTCAATGAACGGGAATTGAAGTCTATTTCAAGCCTCACTACGCCCAATCGCGTATTATGTATTCTCGAAATTCCTAATGTAAAATTGGACGACAAAAAAATCGCCAACAGCCTTTCTCTTGTCCTCGACAACATTCAAGACCCCGGCAATATAGGCAGCATCCTTCGCACTGCCGATTGGTTTGGTATTGAACATGTTTTTTGTTTGAATTGTGTGGATGTATATAATCCAAAAGTCGTACAAGCTACGATGGGTGCGTTCCTGCGTGTGCGCGTGATTCAGACGAACGCAGAGGCGATATTTGAACGCTGGAGTGAACTGCCCGTGTATGGCACTTCTCTTGAAGGGAGTGATATATATGAAATAAATTTAAATAAAAACGGTTTTATCATTATTGGCAATGAAGGTCGCGGTATTCGCCCGAAAGTCAGCCGTTTTGTCAGCCAAAAAATAAAAATTCCTACCTACGGCAAAGCCGAATCGCTCAATGCGGCAGTCGCTACGGGGATAATATGTTCGATTTTTCGTAAAATATAAAAGTGATTAATTCCGAATAATAGTCGACAAAAAAAATTCACTTTACAGGCACGATTTGTATAAGGAACGCGAACAAAATATTGAACCATTAAGTTCAATATTTTGTCTGATTTTAGAAATGCTGTTATTTTTCAAAAAATTCATCGACCTAATTCTATATAGCAATCTATTTATTGCTTGCTGTGCGGTGGCGATGACCTGGCAAACTCAACTTCTGCTGGGTCAACCCTTAAAACTCACACCTCTGATTGGTTTGGTCTTTTTTGCGACCTTGATTATCTATGCTTTGCATCGCGTAGTGGGCATGTCCAAAGTGCAGAATTTCTTGGACGTAGAGCGTTTTCATGTCATCCAAACCTATCAGTCACACATTTTATTTTATGCTGCCATTGCACTCGTCGGAGGCGGGATTTGTTTCTTTTATCTGCCCTTTTCTGTACAACTTATCTTAATCATTCCGGGTTTGCTATCTATCGGATATGTACTCCCGTTTTTGGGCAAAGAACGCTCCTTGCGACTGCGCGACCTTGATATGATTAAGATATTTCTCGTTGCCGGGGTCTGGTCTTATGTTACCGTATTGCTTCCGGCAGTAGAGTTGGGTGTATGGTATGAAAAAAAGGTTGCGCTGATGTTTGTAGAGCGAAGTCTGTTTATTTTTGCGATTACACTCCCTTTTGATATTAGAGATTTAAAAGTAGATAAACACAATAACGTCAACACCTTACCTGCTCAACTTGGTCTTACTTCTACTTTATGGCTCGCCTTCGTTCTAATGATGACTTTTATTGCCTTGTGTTATTTCAATTATGCTAATTTGCCTTTTTTTGCACTATTCATTTCCGCAATATTCACTTATATTTCTATCTACTATTCACCTCGTTTTACGCATGACTATTACTTTACAGGTTTGATGGATGGAACGATGATCGTACAGTTTTTGCTTGTTTATCTGGCTTATCATTCTCATTGGGTCGATAAATTTAGCTAAAGAATCATTCTCGTACTGACTGCTTTATAGGCTGAGAATTGGACTTTTTGGCTACCGATTCTAAAAAAGTTCTATCAAATCTCCACATTTTGTCATACACACTCTTATGTATTTTAAATTTTTTTAATGCCAAATTGAATTATTTTTTCTGTATTAGCTATTGAAAATTAATACGTGAATAAATTTTCATTCCTGTATTTTGTTGTTTTTTAGTTAAAAATAATTTACGATTATAATTATACATGAAACATAAGCGTAGAATATCAGTAAAACAAAGTACGCATATCCAAGAAACCACACACTACAATGCAAGGAAAAGGTTTATTCATTCGGATGCTTTTTGTATTAATAACAAAAGCATCACTTGTGCAAGCACAAGTACAAGAGAGAACCCTCGTCACGGCAATGGGGGAAGATGTCGGCTACCGCGTCCGGCTTATTGGTCAACACCTTGACAACGAAGAGCGGAAACGAAAATTGAACACCGGACAACAACTACTGGCAACGCTTCGGGGAGACCCTATCCGACTCTGGATACACTTTTCTCACGGACATCATTCGCGTATATTCGGTAAAATACCGGAACGCAAAATTTCCTATTTTTCTAATGGTTTTATTATTTCACCCAATGTAGAAAGTGTGGGAAAGAGCAGTGCTACACTCGAAGATTTGCGCCATGAAATGGCGCAGGGAAGGGTGCAATTTGTGGCGGGTAGTCTAATCATTCTCGGAGCTTGTGCCGTGGCTGTGCCAAATGAAGAAACGGGTATTATCTTCGCTCAAGAACTCGCCGATATTACAGGTGCAAACGTCATTGCAGGAGAGCATAAAACCGAACCGCTCAAGGAAGATGAACGCGAAATGGTATTTACAAATGTCAAAAATTTTATCCAATTTCGTCCTTATCAATCGCCTCTAATACTCGGCAGTCGGCTTGACCTTGTAGCCACCATGCAAGACTATTTGCAATCTAATTTTTCGGAAGAAAATATTGTTGAAAGAGAGACTTCTACTATATCTATCGAAGGCGAATGGTCAACGGACTACAATGCCGAATACCCCATTCATGATACTCAAATACCGAAGCCGGAAGGAATTGTAAGCAGTGGCACTGAATAGTAATTTTCTATATAAAGGGATGAGGCAAAAAAAAACAGGCATTTAAAAATGCCTGTTTTTCTTATAATCATCTGTAAATCAACTCAATTTGGTAGTCAATCTAATTAATTCTGACTCAACAATCGGCTTACCGTCTTTTGCTATCAATACACTTTCCAACCATGTAGAACACTCTTCAAAGGTCTCAAAACAAAAAGTTTTATCCACAAGTCCCGGCACTAAACTTGAACGTTCAAACATATCTTTCGGCTGTCCATGCAAGCCCGTAAAAACGACCGTAATGTTTTGTCCCTGCAAATCCATAATCGCATCTTCCATGGCGTACAAACCCGACTGATCTACATACGGCACTCTATCCATACGCATGATGACGATTTTAATGTCTGGTAGAGCTTTAATCATATCCTGAAAACGCGAGGCAAAACCAAAAAAGAGTGGACCGATTAAGTGCTTAATATAAACTTTATCACTATATCTATTGAGTGTATCACCTTCATCTGACCAAGACATCTCACGAGAGAACTCTCTGAGTGGTGCGGTTTGTGTGCGGTCTTCCACTACGTCTGATATTTTCTTCATAAACAAAATAGAAGCGAGAATCATACCTGCAGCAACTGCTTCTACCAAGCCTACAAATACCGTCAAAGCTATCACCATGAGCATCACAACTATTTCACTACGAGGCATCTGTTTGCTAAGCATCGCTCGCAAACCTTTATAATCCATTACACCGATACCTACCGTCACCAAAATACCTGCCAATACCGCCGCCGGAATTTGTGAAGCAAGAGGACCGAGCAACAATAAAATCATCAATAGCAAAATACCCGCAATCATACCCGAAAGACGTGTTTTACCGCCAGCCTCAATATTCACAACCGTACGAATCGTAGCACCTGCACCCGGAATACCGCCAAAAACCGCCGCAATTGAGTTACCAATACCTTGACCAAGCAACTCTTTATTCGGATTGTGCTTAGTCTTGGTTAGATTATCAGCTACGATGGAAGTCAATAAAGAGTCAATGACACCCAATAGTGCCAGCAATACAGCTGTGAACAGGTAAGGCGTTATACTACTCAATTGGAAGCCCACAAACATATCCAAATAGGGAGTCGGGAAGCCACTCGGTATCTCCCCAATAGTTCGATAACCACCTCGCCCCATGAGGAGAAACGCCCCCAGAGACACAGCAAGCAAAGCCACCAATGTACTCGGTACAGCTTTCGTAATCCGTTTGAAACCATATATAATAAAAATGGTCAGCAGCCCCAGTATCAAATCCGTCCAATTGATATTTTTCAATGCTCTTGGAAGTACTTTGAGCGAGCCGATGACCCCCGAAGATGCTCCCCCTGCCATAGCTCTGGCTTCCTCCTGTATCTCATCTTGCGTAATAGCACTTGCCCGTTTGATGGTCTCTTTAAAATCCTCTAAAACAAGTATGTCTTCGGCAGCTTCGTCCTGCAAAATACGCTCTAATATCACCTCTTCTGCCTGTGGTTTAAAGTCACTCACAAAAGCCACATCTTCCTTTGCATAATATCCCAGCATCGGCAGTATCTGTGTCGCCAAAATAATGAGCCCGATACCTGTCATAAAACCCGATACCACAGGATAGGGAATGTATCGAATGTATTGCCCGACCTTCATGAATCCAAGCGCGATTTGGATTAAACCCGCCAACAAAAAGACCATTAAAATAGCTGGAAGAGCTTTTTCCAAACTTCCGTTGTTAGTCGCTACAATCCCCGCAATAATCACCATACTCACTGCCGTCATTGGTGCAGTAGGTCCTGAAATCTGTGTGTTTGTACCGCCAAATAATGCTGCAAAAAAACTGATGAAAATTGCTCCATACAATCCCGCAGCAGCCCCCATACCCGACTGCAAACCAAAGGCTAAAGCAAGCGGTAAGGCTACAATTCCCGCCGTAATACCGCCAAATATATCACCTTTAAAATGTGAAAAATCAAAACCTAATTTCTTTAATATGTTCATTTATGTTCTATTTAAATATGTTTTTCTGTCAAAAAAATAAAATCGCTGAAATTGACTGTCCTCTCGCCTTATTATACGAAATATTTACTATTAGAAATGTTATGACTTTAACCAAAAGTAATTATTTGGATTCGTACCAAAGCCATAAAATTTTTGTGTTAGAGTGTAGTATGACGACAGATTTTAGTACTTTTTCTGATGAAAAAGACTCACCATTATGACATTACAAAAAGTGTTGACAAGCTATTTACATGAAGTAAAATGTTGCCATTCGGTAGATCAAACGAGAGATTCGGGAGGAGGTGTTTCGATTTCTCGAAAATGGGTATGGTGAAAATTTTTGAAATTATGATATTTCAAAAATTTTTTAGAAAATGAAAATTCGCTATCATCAATGTCATTACGGATTTTTTCTTTTTTCTCTTCTTTTTCTTCTGTGTCTTTATCTTTTGAATCACACAAAAACTCAATACCTATTTTTTCTAAAAGATAATAAGGTACAATAGAAGAGGTTGTCAAACTGAAAAGTATCAGAATGAGAAATCCTTTTGATAATATACCTGAAAGGTTTTGCTTCATCGAATAGATTAAACAATGAAAAAAATAAAAAGTTTAGAACTATATTGTTATTTTGATGATTTTCTTGCAATAAAAAAATCGACGGGGGAGTGTAATAGATGATATGTCAACAAACTGAATAATTTTCTCGTCTGTTTGAATGTAATTCGACGGGATTTCATGGCAAGCAACAAGGTCATTCCAAAACTTATCAAAAAGTTCATCATTCCTATCAATACGACTCCCCAAACCGCAAGTCCTATTGTCGCATACTCCAGTTCCAAACCGCCATGTTCTGTGGCAAAGCCCAAATTGGCAGAACTAAATGCAATGTGTCGAATATCTATCGGAAGTCCTGTAATCTGCCCAATTGTACCTGACATACCAAGTAAAAAACCTAGACTGATATTTCCGGCAAGCATACCCAAGTTTTTTTCAATATATTTTGCAAAGCGGTTGAGTTTTTTTGTATTAAAAATACGAATAAGTGTAGGATGCGCCTTGATGCGTTTGGGTATTTCACTGAACACGACTTTGTTGTCAAAATATCCTGAAATCAAACCGGAGAGAGACAGAAAAAATCCTGCGATTGCCGCATAAAAAACCGCGCCACCCACCAGGGGACGTAGTTGGTATAGCAAGTAATCCGCTTTGTAATCACTGATGAAAGGTACATGAAAAGCCCACTCATACACTTTAGCTATTAGATACGCCACCGGAAAAGCACAAATCAAGTTGCCTACAAAAGAAATAAATTGACTGTGCGAAACCTTGACAATCATGCTTTTAAGTCCCAACAAGTTTTCTATACTTTCTTCTGTATTGTTATCATCAATGCTTTGTGCTACGGCAGAGGCGGTCATTGCCGGTTGTTTGGTAGCAATGATACCACCGAGTATTTTGACCAATACGAAACATGCTGCATAATTGATGCTGAACATCAAACCCTGTCCAATCGGCGGTAAATCATAACCATCCATCCCAATTTTGAAAGCAGCAAAAAAAGCAATAATCAAACCACCAAGCATACTTGCACGCAGGTACTTCCAATATTCCTTCGCATTGTTGGCAATATACTTTCCTCCTTTTTGGGCGGTATGTTCTACGATTTCAAAAGCCAATAAATTAATGTTGTCATCAAACAATCGACGAATACTTGTCTTGTGTTGTTCGGTATCTACAATCATAATCATCAACTTAGCCAGACTCCGGTAGAAGCCACTTGAATCCCACGGACGAAAAATTTGTAACAATAAACGTAGCCGCTTTATCTGCCTTCGTGCGCGTCGCGTAATGTATGTAAGATGAAGACTCGTACCATATACCGCTTTGTTTCTCCGAAGGTTATAGATTTGACGATCACACTCATCAAGTATTGTCATGATTTTTTGGAAATGTTCAGGGGGCAAATCAAACACCTCATTATCCAAAAAATCCTCTGTAAGTCTGGTGATTTCTTTATTCTGTACTAAGAAAGGTGAATCTATTTTATCCAAATGAGTCAATTTACGGATAATCGAAAAATCTACACCCAGCGTAGCTATATGATGTGACACCATTTGTATAGCTACGGTCATTGGTATTCGTGCTTTTTTGCTCTGTGTAAATACCTGATGTAAGTCAAGTGATTCCAATAAATCTATCCATAATTGTATAGGAATATTTTTCAACCAAATATAATCGTCGTGTTTATAAAAGAGTTGGCGGAGCAAAACGCTTATATCATTGGCTTCGGAGACTTTCGGCAATAATTTTTGTTTGAGTCTTGACCACAATTCGACTGTAAATACCGTATTATTCAACAGTTGTAGGTCACTATATAGATAAACAGGTTCGTAAGTGGAAAATAAGGTAGATATGTATTTTGCGAATGGTTCTTTTAATGTTTCATCGTGATTCAAATGGGCTATTAGGTTTTCAATTTGTTCTATGGCTTCATACGTATTTGCAGCTTTAGAAGGTCGCGTTTTTTCGATTAATTGAACAAGTAAATCGGGCTTATTCAAATGTTCATTATGAACAATTTTTGTGAGTATGTTTTTCATAAAAAATCTTTAATTAGTGTCACAAATTTGCCACCTAATCTCGGTATAAAACAATATTTTTACTGATAAGTTGTTGAAAGCAAAGATAAATTTATCTGACTACTCACTTAGTAGTAAGTCAAACTAATTATGATAAGTTCATTTGGCGAAATTTGTCCGATTACTTTGTTGGAGAACATCCAGCGTAGCTACGGCTATGCTGAATAACCTCCGCCTCGTACTCGAAAAAATTTCACTCAAAGCAACATATCATAATTAGATTGACTTACTACTTAGTATTCGCGTCATTTTTGGGTCGATTCATTTCAAAATAAACGTCAAAAACGATAAGTAATTTATTAAACAATGTACTAAATCACATCCTATTGATACTTTTACATTTTTCATTTAAAAACTATCTTTACGAAAATTTAACATTACAGGTGTTGTATATATATATTATTTTTCGTAATTTAGAGACTAATTATTTTTTTCATAAAATGAAAAAAGTAATTGGTCTTTTTTATATGGGATGAAAAGATAATAAACGCTACACCTTCTCCCGATAGCTATACGGCTTTTGCACTGAAAAAAAATCATAAATAATTGATTATAAATAATTTAAAAATTAATGAAAAATGTATTTTGATGGAAAAACGCTAATTTTGCTTCATTTTAAGAAAAAAAATAAAGTATAAGATTTTGATTTACATTGAAATACATATTTTTCGCGGTGCAAAAGCCGTATAGCTATCGGGATTAAGGAGAATTTG
>Ga0209595_100661_pt1 | contig 11604 bp, 7 predicted proteins | sample Porto_4metaG_FD_187427 | JGI IMG/M metagenome (GOLD analysis project Ga0209595, IMG submission 187427) | Marine algal microbial communities from Porto, Portugal - Porto_4 metaG (SPAdes) (version 2) | ecosystem: Host-associated > Algae > Red algae > Unclassified | place: Portugal: Porto | collected...
TTGCGCCTGTTGGTATCGACAAAGGTATATAACTGCTCTAAATATCCAAGCGGTTGTTGTGTTTGCTCCTCTACCCACTGACGTACGCCCGCTTGTAGAGAGCGATGTAGCGGCATAAGCGGCCCATTTGGCAACAGCTTGCCTTGGTCAACGGTTAGAACGCGCGCGATATGATCGGTGATAGCGACCAATACGGCGACCACTTCTGTCGTGCCGCTACCTTGCTGGTGCGCATGTGAATAAGACAACGTCATGGCTTTGAGAATTATCCTTTTTTTCTGAAATATGAAAGGCTACTGGGGTTAATAGCCTTGGTATGGCTTAGTATAGCTCGAATCTAAAACTATCATAGTCTGTGGTTGTAAGTATGAAAAATCAATAACGATAAATAGTCATAAGAGGCATGAATTAGCACTATGTTTAAGCTCAATACGGCTTAATTACACATCACTTTGAGCACTAAACCTAATCTTTTGACTTATTGAGTATAAAAAACCACTTGTAATTATGCTCAAAATGAGCATAATTAAGACAACTTATAAATTTGTTATGTCCAACTACCTATTTTTTAGCACATACATTTATCGTTATCGCACCAACAAAGGCTGCCATTATGAAAAAATATCCTTACGACGCACCTATCATGAGTACGGACAATCGCATCGCCACTCAGATGAACATTGAATATGCCAAGGCTAAAATGCCAGCAGACTTGCCTCGCGCTGAACGCATCGTGGTTGAAGAAAATATTAAGCAATTATTAAAAGATAATAATGCCGTACTGGTTGCACACTATTATGTCGACCCTTTTATACAGGATTTAGCATTGGCGACTGGTGGCTGTGTCGGTGATTCTCTTGAGATGGCACGCTTTGGACAAGCTCATAGCGCTCAAACATTGGTTGTCGCTGGTGTGCGCTTTATGGGTGAATCGGCAAAAATATTGAGTATGCAAAAGACGGTACTGATGCCAGACTTAGAAGCCGAGTGTTCGCTTGATTTGGGCTGCCCTGCTGATGAGTTTTCCGCGTTCTGCGATGCCCATCCTGAACGTACCGTTGTAGTCTATGCCAATACCAGCGCCGCTGTGAAAGCACGCGCAGACTGGGTGGTCACCTCATCCGTTGGTATCGACATCGTCCGTCACTTACACGCTCAAGGCGAGCCTATCATTTGGGGGCCTGATCGCCATTTGGGTAAATATATTGCGCGTGAGACTGGTGCAGACATGCTGCTTTGGCAAGGATCTTGTCTTGTACATAATGAGTTTAAAGCCACTGAACTCCTGCAACTAAAAGATGAATATCCAGATGCCAAAGTCTTGGTGCATCCTGAGTCACCTGATAGCGTCGTTGAGCTGGCGGATGTGGTCGGCTCTACTAGCAAGCTATTGCAATCAACCTATGAGATGGATGCTGATACCTTCATCGTCGCTACCGATTTGGGCATATTGCACGAGATGCAAAAACGCTCGCCAAACAAACGCTTTTTGGCAGCGCCAACCGCTGGTGAAAGTGCAAGCTGTAAGAGCTGTGCGTTTTGCCCTTGGATGGCAATGAACGGCTTAAAAGGTATCGAGCAATGCTTGACCAATCAAAGCGGTGAGGTTCTGATGACACCTGAGCTGGCAGTAGCAGCCAAAAAACCCTTACAACGGATGCTTGATTTTGCTGAAGCACAAAAGCAACGTGTAACCGCTAGTGGCGACGTTGTAAAAGACCGTGCGCTGTTCGCTAACGTTGGGGCAGCCTAGCATGAGTCCGTCGCATTCAGTTGATCGTTCCAGCACCACTCGCTATAAAAATAATAGGAGCAGCAGTGATATGAGTAATATTATAAAAACTGATGTTCTTATTATTGGGGCTGGTCTGGCAGGTTTGAGCACCGCGCTATCTCTGCCAAAATCGCTGAATATCACTGTTTTAAGCAAAGCGGCACTTGAGGTGTGCTCAAGTCACTACGCTCAAGGTGGTATCGCAGCTAGCTTAGACAAAGCAGACTCTGTGACTGATCATGTCGCTGATACCTTAATTGCTGGTGCAGGATTGTGTGCGACGGACAATACTGCCCGTATCTTGGGTGCAGGACAGCAAGCGGTGCAGTGGCTATGCGAGCAAGGTGTGCCATTTACTCAATCTAATTTAACTAAAGAAAATGATAATGCACCTGATTTTGCAGTCTTAAAAACCAGTGACTTACACTTAACCAAAGAAGGCGGTCATGGCTGTAGACGTGTGGCTCATGCGGATGATGCAACGGGTCGACACGTGATGGACGCCTTAACCATCAAAGCACAGACTGCAATCAATATCACTATCTTGCCTTATCATGAAGCATTAGAGTTACTGACTTCACCTATGATTAGCAGCTCTTCTTTTAGCATGAACGATAGCGACATTAAACATTGCCGAGGGGCGCTAATCTTTGATCATGTAAATAAGCGCCAACTCACCATTTATAGTTTAGCTGTCGTACTTGCTAGTGGTGGCTTAGGTCAACTATTTAAGCGTGCCAGCGCACCTAACGTCTGTGTCGGTGATGGCGTCATGATGGCATGGCAAGCAGGCTGTCGTTTGGCAAATTTAGAATTTGTGCAATTTCACCCAACGGGTCTGGCATTAGATGACAGCAGCTTTCTGATATCTGAAGCGTTACGCGGTGAAGGTGGACGACTGTATTGTCCGCAGACTGGTGTGCGCTTTATGTTAGACATTGATGAGCGCGCTGAATTGGCGCCACGCGATATCGTCGCTCGAGCAATAGCCAATCAGATTAGTAGTAACGGACTTGGCTATGTGCACCTTGATGTCAGTCACTTGCCAGCTGCATTTATACAAGCGCATTTCCCGCAGATTTATCAGACGCTGCTAGCATTCGGCATCGATATGACCACAGACCCTATTCCGGTCGCTCCGACTGCCCACTATAGTTGTGGCGGCGTGGTGACTGATGCCAATGGATTGACCGATATTGCAGGGCTGTATGCAGCAGGCGAAGTTGCTTATACAGGGCTGCATGGAGCCAATCGTTTAGCAAGTAATTCATTGTTGGAGTGTGTGGTGGTTGGTCGTAACATCGCAGCCAACTTGCCTCGTTACTTAACGAAATTGGAAAACTTAAAGAACTTAGAAGCTTTAGAGAAAACCGCTGAAGCTTTAGAAAAAATGGCACAGCCACATACGACTGCCTATTATGAACTGCATCAGTTAGCTGCCGACATTTGGCAATATCCGACATTAGAAAACACGCAATTTGTCATCTTGCCCTCTTCCAAGCAGTCATCGTATCCAATTTATAAAGCTGATAAAGCATTTCATTCTGACGTAAATATTGCAGAGATAACTATAGCATTGAAAGCTCTTTTGACAACCAATATGGGCATTACACGTAGTGCCAAACAATTAGAGCAAGCATTGCGACAAATTGAGCAGTGGCAAGAGTCAAACGAATATAATAAAACCATGCTATCTGATATGAGCAGTAAAGCCCCTACTACTGACAGTGAGCTTGCCATTTTTCAATTGGCGAGGCAATTAGCGTTAGCAACGATGATTGTTCAATCGGCTTATCAGCGTTTTGAAAGTCGCGGTGGGCATTATCGTGAGGATTATCCTAACTTAGCTGAAACGCCTTTAACCAGTATCATTCTGCCATTAAGAAAAACTACGCTTCACTCTATTAATCACATTATAGAAGACGAGCGTTATCCGATACCTGTTACTGATCATATTTAAGCGTACGACAGATAATAACCAAACCCATTAAGGGTGATATCTAACACTATAGTTAAAGAAGCATTTAAGCTATCATTATGGATAGGCTTAATATATTACCTTTTCTTTGAGTGTCTACGGTATGGCATCTGATATTGTGTTTGTGATTGCCCTGATGATAATCGTCAGCTTGGCTTGGAGCGTGCTTGCCGTACCTCGTCTGCGAAAACGCTTGCCAAAAATCTACTTGATAGCCCGCTCGTGGTGGTTGATGCTTGCCGCGCTCTGCACTTGCTATGTGATTGCAAAAATAACAAACGATACGCAAGGTTCTCATTCGCAAGTATATCCCTATCAATGGCTGCTCATTTTATTCTTTATATTAATTGGTCTACGCGGCAGCTACGAGATTAAACGCCTATGGTGTTTACACAGTAAAGCCGTACTCATTAATAAACTCCAAGCGCAAGGCTTACAGCCAAATACTTCCCTACTAGCGAAAACCTCTCTCAATCTGACTCAACACTATACGCGGCTCAATTCCTTAGATCTGCTACTGAGTGTTGCATTCATCTCACTCATCATTAGCCTTGTAGCCTTACAGCAATTGACCTGGCAACGCGAACAATATGGCGTTTTACTCTTCGTATTATTTGCCAGTCAGTTCAACGATATTGCCCAATATCTATGTGGAAGACTGCTTGGACGTAAGCTGTTTAAACGAGGTCTAGCGCCGACTATTAGCCCGAATAAAAGCATTGAAGGTGCTATCTTTGGCAGTTTAGTTGCGGCAATGTTGGCAGCAGTATTAGGTCTTTGGCTCACCCCTTTTGATTGGTGGATCTGTCTATTAGCTGCCTATGGCTTGGCTGTAAGCGGTATATTTGGAGACTTATTAGAATCAGCCTTTAAGCGCCAGCACGGGGTAAAAGACACTGGAACGATGCTCGCTGGTCATGGTGGGGTGTTAGATCGGATAGACAGTTTACTGATTGGAGTGCCAGCATTTACTCTACTCTACTGGTTATTTGGTTAAATACAATCAAAGCACAGATAGCAGAGTCATTTGGCTTTATCCAGTTTACTGCGCAATATCCAATTGAGCACAGGCTTAGGTAAATAATTTAAGGCACTCGTGATATAGCGCATTGAGCGTGGAAATATCGCTAGTTCTATATTATCGTCAATCGCTTGCATAATATGATCAACCGCTGCTTGCGTGCTCATGATAAATGGCTTATGGCTAGCATCGCCATCGTTTAAATCACGTAGTGCTTGAGTATTGATATAGCCTGAGGCAATACAGTTTACTTGGATGTTATAAGGTATAAGTGCTGCCCGATAAGCGCTAGCCGTAGCAATCATTGCACGCTTGCTTTTTGCATATAGACTGGCATAAGGATAATCTATCGTGCCTGCGATAGAGGCAATACAGATGAGGCTAGGTCTATCACCTTTATTCATATCTAATGCCTGACATGACTGTTTTAACTGCTGCTTTAACTGACTGCTTGCCCATCTAAAAACTTGCTCAAACGCCTGTAAGTTAATCACTAGCATCTGGTCGCTATCTGCTTGATTTAAGTGATGGATACGCTCATTGGTGTAGCTACCCGCACTATAGATCAGCCTTTGAAATGGAATACCTGACAAATTGTCTAATAACGTTTGCGTTTGATTTGGGTCAGTTAAGTCGCATACATAAGTCACAATAGCAGGATGTAAGCTGTTGATATCGGCTATCTTTACTGCGCTACTTCCAACAACGCTTACTTGCCAGCCGAGCATCTGATGATGCAACGCCAAAGCTAAGCCAATGCCACTTGTACCACCAACGATAATGATATGCGGCGCATGGTTTTTAGTGATACCTTTTGCGAGGTTTTTCATAATTTATGCTGCTGTATATAGTCGACCGTACGCTGATAGCCATATTGCCATTGCGCCTGCATTTGCTGCACAAAACCGTCATAATCTCTGTGTATTAGCTCAACGGTCATTTGTTTTAGGTTAAAACGCTTTTGCACATTTTGCCCTCTCAGTTGCTGCTCGTTATCTGCAAATGGTAACCAATGTAGCTGACGGTTGTTGCTAGCCGCCGTATTAATGTGTGACGATACCTCCATCGGTTGATAACCGTGTACTGCTGCCAATCGCCTATTAGGATCAAAACCAAAAACACGCTGAATCGCGGGAGCAGCCAGCCATGGGTCATAACCTGCCTTAGTCTCTGCAAATACGCTGTTACCCAACTGACAGGCTAGCTCAATTGGTGTCAGATTAATCACACCTCCTAAACACCAGCCAAGCTCTGGGATATGTGTTGGCGGTAGATAGTACATGTCTGCCATAGAAGCGCGAATCACTGGGGCAAAATCCCATTGCGTTTGAACCTTTACAGAAGGGTGTATGCGTCCGTTTGCAAATGTGTGTGCAGGCGATGTCATTTGCCCGTCGGCCAGACCTGATGCAGAACGCTCAAAGCGCGGCGGCGCAAATAACAACTCTTGCAGTGCGAGTTTTTCACTATACAAACCATCAGTAGGTGATTGATACAATCGACTGGCAATGATAGCTATCTCTGGTGTTGCTTTATCAGTATTGCTAATATCATTATTACTAGTAGCAAACTGCGACAGCTCATCTAGCCAGTACTGATCGTTATCGATACGAAACATCGCCAACTGCTGTAACTCATTTAACAGTCGCTCGTAGCTGTCTGCTTGACGTTGTCTTTGTCCATTATCCCTTTGCTTTGATAACCGCCAACGTTTGAGTGCATGGGTCATATAGCGCAGCTTTAGACGTTTATTGGCTTCATCTGGCGCGACATGTCTGATGGCAGTGATAACGCGATACAACTCACGGCTGCACATCAACGCTTGCAAATCTTTAGGGTCAGGCGCAAGTTGTACTAAGTAAGCAGACAAACTACCACCGCAAGTACCAACGATAATGTCTGGCATCAAATCATGCGCTGCTAGTGCTGCATAACTGCCCAAATAGTAACCAAAACGTGACCCTCCCCCTGAAAACAGCTGAACACGTTCGTAAGGTTTAACCTGCTCATTTTTCATCTATTACTCGTTATCAGCTAATGCAGTTTTAATCGCTAATGACACGGTAAAGATACCAAAGCGATCGATACGCATTGTGACTTTCTTAAAACCTGCCCGCTCAACCAATTGATCCATTTCCGCTTGCGAACGACAACGCATCACCCAACTACTGCCACGATGATTATTCAATGTTTTGCTGATAAATTCCTGCTCAGGATGCCAAGGTTGGTTGGTATAAATCAGATAACCGCCCGATTTTAAACTGTCATAAATACCTGCCAGAGCTGTCGCTGGTAGCGCATTATCAGAGAACAATTCAAATAACCCCGAAGCAATAGCAAGATCTGATTTTTTAGTATCGGCGCTAGTGTCATTCGTATCTGCATCAATATAACTGGCAGGATCAAAGGCATCCTTTTGACTGGTCACTACTCGACTGCTCATGGCCAAACACTCCGCCTTTGCTCGCAATGCTTGAATATTATGCATCTCATAATCACGCAATTCAGCATGCAAATCTGCAAACTCTGTTAGCAGATCAAATGCATAAAAACCATGTCCACTAGCGATATCTAACAGTTTTGGTTGGTATGATTTATTGCTGCTTTGGTTTTTATCTTCGAGATATGAAAGTGCTAAACGTGCCAACTCCAATATGTGCTCACGGCGAATACGAATACCTTGCCAGCCGATATTATTTAAATAAAACTTATCGACTGCCTGTCCAAACTTATTCTGACCGCTGGGCTTATTGTAATAGACATGATCCAGCGAATGACCTGAATCAAATCCATGCTCAAGCCCTGTGGCAATCGCATCGCTGACATGACCAAATTTCTGCATCGCAAAACGGGTAATCGCAAAGTTTGGATTGAATGGTTTAATCGCCAAACGGTCTACTTTATCTTTACTGGCACTGTTTAAGTGAGCGGTACTCAGATCAGGGGCTTGGACTGGTGCGCTAAATACTTGCTCAGCAAACTCAATACAGTCGGCAAATACATCGGCTTTATTGGTCTCATGAAAGATTGCGTGATAGCTATCTGGATACAACTGCCAGCGTTTAATCGGTGTGTTAATCGCTTCATAAAACGTGCGCTCAGCCTGCTTATCGACCACATAATCCTTGCCCGCACACAAGACGAACGTCGGTACGGTAATGGCACCTGCATCATCAAGTAAACGCTGACCCGTTGCATGAGTGTCGATGAGTAAGTCGGTCGAGATACTGTTGGAGATTAACGGATCAGCATTATAAGCCTGCTGCGCGTCTTTATCATGAGTCAGTACTTGTGCTTTAACATAGCTGCTGACACGTGACATCAGACCTAGCGTACGTGCCACCTTTAGCGATGGTATGGCAAAGGGCAGATACAGACGAATACTCAAAGCAGGCGTGCCCAATATCATCCCGCGAATATTAGGCGCATAATCATGTACCCATGCTGCTGCCAATACCGCGCCGATACTACTAGCGACAATCAATGTATCCTCGATAGCAATGCCTGTTTGCCCAATCACCAGTTGTACAAAACCTTCTAAATCTCGCTCAAGCTCGGTAACGCTATCAGCATGATCTTTGATACCGCCTGAGCGACCATTGCCGCGTGCATCCCAAGCAAATACTTGATAGCCAGCTGTTGCAAACTGCTCTCCCAGCTCTACCAATCGTCCCGAATGCTCATGTCCTCGGTGCAATAAGATAACTTGGCGCAACGGTTGGTTGGCTTGCTTAATATCTTCTAAAGGCGTCGTTAGCCAATAGCGATAATAAATAGCCGTGCCATCATCAGCGTTATAACAGCTTTCACCATTAATGATTTTAGATGCAGGCAAGTCAAAACCAACACTGGCCTGTTCTTCGAATTTTTGACTATCAACGGTTGTGGTTGGCATTTCTTTGAACTCCAATGGGCGAGCGTTATCAGTAGAAGTATTTGGTAAAACAACAGTAAGAGATAGTGAGTTGTTTGTTGACTCACCCAGTACGGATCGCAGCTCAGGTGGGTTGTGCATCAAGTATAACTCTGCCATATAACGTAGTCGATTGAGACAAGTCTTTAATAACATCACCTCTGTTAATATAAATAATTGACCCATTCTGACAGGAAGCGAAGACGTCTGCGTTTTAATACCTACTAGCGCTTTGGCCCTAATACCCATAAAGGCACCAAGCACCCCTAATAAGAAAGCGCGATCGCTTTTGCCTAAAGGCCCTTGGTTAGCACGAACACCTAACATGGTATTACTAGTAACGCCTAACAGTTCGGTGCCAATACTAAGGGCTATCAGACCAGTGATATGATGCTGAGAAGTTGATATATTCGTCGGCAAGTTGGCTATTAACGTTTGCCATTCTTTATCATTGATATGATGGGTCAGAATATGAGGGGTCAGGCTCGCCAATAGCGCTGTATCGGCAATCATATCACCTACTTCGTTTAACACGGCTCCGAGCCTTGAGGCCTGCCCATGTTCACGCGCCATCATGCCATCGATGGCATTGAGTGCCATACGTACAAATAATGATGAAGGCAATAAAAGCCACAGCCTCTGCTGTTCAGCTGCTGGTTTGGCAATGATATAAGCAGTACCGATACTTAATAAAACAGCGGATACCGTCACTTGGTTAGCGGTAATATTTTGCTCAACCAGCGTATTGCTTATCGGACGTAATTGATTTTGAAACTGAGTTTTGAGCTGATATAGCGACATGAGTCTAGCCAAATATTTTCAGTACTTTAATGTAGCAACAAAAGTTTGTAAGGTAAAGAATTACAGAGCGCTCAAAAACGTTCAAACATTTTGAAAAAGATATTTATTAACATCATTATAATCGTCTAATTTTTCCATTTTAGTCAACAATGAGCGATGATTTGCAATGAATCTCAGTGGCTCATATCAATATTGTTAACCTTATATGGTACAATCTTCAGCTTCTTAAAAACGCCTTATTAAAAATGCTGCGAGCCCTTTATCATGGAAAGCCTAGTCACCCTTGTTCTGGTATTAATGCCAATGTTTATTGGCTTTGCCATTCCGTCTAACCCTACTATGACAAAAGTGGCCGACAAAGGTCTATCATATCTAGTATTTATCATACTGGCGTTGATCGGTATTGAGTTGTCTCAGGTAGAAGGTCTAGGTAATCAGTTGGGTGAAATTGCCTTATATGTCACCGTCCTATCAATATTAACAATTGGTACAGGATTGTTTGCGCTTATGGTGTTCGACCATATACGCCCGTGGCATGCCAAAAAACCAAGCGTAAAATCTAAAGAGCATCGTGTCAGTATTCGAGGCAGCTTAGCACAGGTCGTTTGTGTGGTGATTGGAATGGTGATTGGCTATTTCTTGCCTGCTGATTATATGCCGCCCGAAAACTCTATGACTGTCATGCTGATGATTTTGATATTACTGGTCGGTATAGGCTTAAAAGGATCGGGCATCACCTTAAAAGAAGTACTACTGAATAAACGCGGCGTAGAAATGAGTATCATCTTTACGCTAGCAGTATTGGCAGGCGGGCTTATCTTTGCGCTACTATTTACGGATGTGTCATGGACGAAAGGCTTAGCACTATCGTCAGGATTTGGTTGGTACTCGCTGTCAGCGATTGTCATGACCGATGCTTATGGCGCGGTTTGGGGTAGTGTCGCGTTGTTCAACGACTTGGTACGTGAGTTCTTTGCATTAATCTTTATTCCAGTATTCATGCGTAAATACCCCTCCGCTGCAGTTGGGCTTGGCGGCGCGACTAGCTTAGACTTTACCTTGCCTATCATTCAGCAGTCAGGTGGTCTAAAAGTCGTGCCACTAGCGATTAGTTTTGGCTTCCTTATTAATATTGTCTCGCCAGTACTTATGGTGTTCTTTTCAGCGCTTGGCTAAGCTATATTTTGTAGATCAGCTTATTCGTATTTGATATTACGATTATTTTATTACTAACCATCTGTTTAACTAGCTTATCGATGGTTTTAGAGTCTTCATTGCGTAAATGGCTTTTAAGATAATTTACTAAGCTTGATTTTTTGGATGGTCGAGTACCTGCTGGTCTACTTTTTAGCTGTGCTATTGCACGTTGATATGTTGTAGTAGAGTCTTTGCTCTTCTTATTATCATCTTGTGACACTTTACTCGAATTTCCTTTGATATTATCGAAAGGTGAGTAATAGATAGCTTTATTATCTTGTTTTATTATGTCCTTCTTTTTGAGGTACGTTACAACTAAATCAATTTGATCCTGACTATTTGCTTGGCGATAACTTGCAAGTTTTTGCTTTATCACATTATTCAATCCATCAATTTCTTTTGCCTTACTTCGTAAAACTTGATCAGTGACTAAATCTAATATTCCTTGACTGTCTACTTTATAACTTAGTTTTTCTTCGTTTTGATCGTGCCTAATAAGACCTAATTTAATAAACTTATCAAAAACCTGTTCAAAAATATAATCTTGCTCAGTACTATTAAATCTCTCTAGTACTGTCACTGGAACGTACTTCTTCATCGAGTACAATAGGTTGGATTTATAGCTCGGTAAAAAAACCTTACGATTGACAATGCTATCAAAAACCAATACATAACACTCATGTATAACCGATTTGGGAACGCTCTCTTCAAGGCTTTGCGCTAAAGATTTCTTATTGTCCATGGCAACGCTAGTAACATCATCACACAAAACATGATGACTGTCTTCGATGACAAGTTGGCTTTTTTTTATATCTGATGCACTTTCTATGTTTGACTCGTAAGCCACAGTTAGCTGATTAGCATTTTCTAACCGCATGATGTTCATACCATCATAAGCACTATTGAGATGCTCAACCAAG
>Ga0209595_100672_pt1 | contig 11523 bp, 11 predicted proteins | sample Porto_4metaG_FD_187427 | JGI IMG/M metagenome (GOLD analysis project Ga0209595, IMG submission 187427) | Marine algal microbial communities from Porto, Portugal - Porto_4 metaG (SPAdes) (version 2) | ecosystem: Host-associated > Algae > Red algae > Unclassified | place: Portugal: Porto...
TTTTGCAAAGTATTAAATGGCTAATGTCGCAAAACTGCTACTTAGCTTTAAGAGATAGGCAACACAGGTAGGTAGTAGACATAAATACAATATAGCAGACCGCAAAAAGCAGCACACTGGGTAGCGGCTGCTAATGGGTTTAAAACGGTAATTTCAAGACAAACACTAATGCCAAAGCTTAATAGTTTCAGTGCTTATTTCTTAAAACTTGGCAACTTCTTCTGGCGTTAAGAAACGGCTATCGCCTTTTTCTAGGCCTTCTAGATTGATATGACCGATACTAGCGCGGTGCAGCTCAGTTACTCGATTACCGAAGTAACCCATCATACGTTTGACCTGATGGTATTTGCCCTGCTCTAATGTCAGACGTGCATGTTTTTCATCAATGAACTCAAGAACAGCAGGCTTGGTTGGCTCGTAATCCCCTTCAAGCAAGATGCCTTCAGCCACTTTCTTAACGGCTTTTTCTTGTGCATCACTATCCATTGCATCTGCCAAAGTCAGCTCGTACACCTTTGCATGCTCGTGCTTAGGACTGGTGACACGGTGCAGCCAGCCGCCATCATCACTCATCAGCAATGCGCCAGTAGTATCGACATCGAGACGCCCAGCGATACGCAAGCTGCCCAATTCTGGTACAGCAATCAGTTCGGTGACAATTGGATACTCTTTAACTTTTAGCGTGCACTCAAAACCTTCAGGCTTGTACAACAAGATATAGCGATTGCCCGCAGCGACCGATAATGGCTCGCCCGCCCACATCACATCATCATTGACGACATCGACATGTAGGCCAGGATCTTTAACCACTTGATCGTTTACAGTGATTTCGCCGGCGTGCATGATCTTTTTTGACTCTTTACGCGACAGCTCGGTGGCTTTACTAATGAATTTATCTAAACGCATACTATTTACTACCATCGGTTTTATTATACCAGCCCTAAATCAGAAACTAACGACGCCAGCACTCAGCCGTGAGCGGCTCGTTATCTTCGATGGTTAGAAATGGTACTATAATGAAAAATTAAATGAACACTGTGCTCGATACAAAGCCAGTGAAAGTCAGACCAGTTTAACATATCCAACCTAAGCCTGATGAAATATGAGCTATCAAACATTGAAACGTACCGTTACCACGCGACTCGAAATTAAAAAATCTGAGTTTATCGCTTACGCCTATCCGGTGACCTCTCGCGAGCAAGCAATATTTCACGTGGAACAACTACGCGAGCAATACCCCGATGCACGGCATTTCTGCTGGGCATACATCATTGGTGACCCTGATAATACCACTAGCGCTGGTTTCGATGATGATGGCGAGCCTAACGGTACGGCGGGTCGACCGATACTGAATGTACTGCAGCATAAGTCGATCGGCAACGTAATTGTCATCGTGGTGCGTTACTTCGGTGGTATCAAATTGGGTGCTGGCGGTCTCACCCGTGCTTATGCGGGCTCTGCTCAAGCGGCCGTCGACGAGATGATACTAAACCCTTATGTACCGATGACCCAGATACAGATCCTGGCAGAATTTGCGACTGAAGCGCAATGCCGCTATATGATAGAAAGTCTTGGCGGTCATATCGACGATGTCGCCTATAGCAAGCAAGTAACCTTAAACGCCACACTTGCTGAAGCAGATGTCGAAAATTTAAAAGCGCGCTTAGCAATGGATGGTCGAGTATTGGATAAACCAGAAGACTAAAAATCTGACTAGCTATTCTCGTCGCAAATTTTAGATAGTCTTCTTTTCAATATATTTATTTATTAGATTTTTCAGTAATTGCTTATCGGTAAATGATTTTTAGTAGCTACTTCTCAGTAAATGCTTTCAGTGGCTAATTTTCAGTGGCTGTTTTCAATAACTGTTTTCAGTAATCACGCGTTCACTGAAAATCATTGGTTTCCACAGGTACTGGCGTTATGATGAAAAAACCTTATCACACTACTCTATTTATTTTTTCACGATCATTAAATAAGACCAATATATGTCAACTTCAACCAAACCTTTTTCTCCAGCACCTTTTAAGCCGCCATTTTGGCTGACCAATCCACACTTGCAAAGTATCTTGCCCAAGTTTTTTGCGCCAAAGGCACCAACCTACCGCCGCGTGGTCGAAAAAGACTCATTGGACGAGAGCGATATTGCCTATGACTTTTATGATGCGCACCCTGTAGAAATGTCAAAAGATGGCGAGCTTGAGCAAACCCCATTGATTGTCCTCTTCCATGGCATGGAAGGCAGTAGTGACAGTCATTACGCTCGCGCACTGGCGTACCAAATGCATGCGCAAGGCTGGCATTTTGTGGTGGCGCATTTCCGTAGTTGCGGCGGTATTCCTGCTAGTGGCACGGTATTTTATAATGCAGGCGACACTGATGAGGTGCATCATGCGCTACAGAATTTGCGTGAGCAGTATGCCAATATCTATGCGGTTGGCGTCTCATTAGGTGGCAATGCACTGGCCAAATACATGGGCGAATATGAGGACAAAGTCCTATGTAAAGGTGCTGTTGTCATCTCCGCGCCAGTCGATATGTCTTCAGCTGCCATTACTATGCACAGCTTCTTGAGTCATCGTATCTATACACCGTACCTGCTTAACCCAATTATTAAAAAAGCATTGGCAAACGATCTCACGCAGGATGAAATCAACTCTATCAAAGCTGCCAATCGTATCAGTGATTTCGATGATATCTTTACTGCGCCGCGTCACGGATATCGCTCCAAAAACGACTATTACCATACTGCATCCGCCATGCCGTATTTGCGCAATGTCACTCATCCCTTGCTATTAATCAGTGCAAAAGACGATCCTTTTATTGGCTTTACTGCTACCCCAAATGATGTCTCTGATAGTGTCACTATCTTAGATACTGAGCATGGTGGTCACATCGGTTATCTGCGTTATCGCTCAGACAACGGTCAGTCCAAAAGCAAATCGTCTGTCAGTAATGATAAAGAGTCCAAGACTTCAAAATTCGATATCAACTGGATACCTGAAACTGTCAGCGCTTATTTTAATTGGATTGGTGTGGCTTCTATTAGCGAGCCTTCTCAGGATGTGGTCTCTGACAATAAATAATCACTGTCATCAATGACAAAATAATAACGCCAACGTTTATAACCTTTTGAGAGTGTTTTATGTACCCATTTATCCGTTATGCTAGCACCATCGCTCATGCTGCCCTAAAAGCAAAAAAAGGCGACACACTGACGTTTAAGGACACCAGTGATATTCAGTTTCGCTGCCGCTTATCCGATATAGATAATTTTTTGGAGATGAATAACGGCCGCGTATTTACGCTGTATGATTTGGGTCGTATGGACTTTGCAGTACGGACTGGGCTTGGCAAGCAGTTGTTAAAACAACGCTGGGGTTTGGTCATCGCTGGCAGTACTATTCAATACCGTAAGCGTATTCGCGCCTTTCAAAAAGTCACGCTAAAGACCAAAATCGTCGGCATCGACGCGCGCTGGTTGTATATTGAGCAATCAATGTGGGTCAAAGGACAGCCCTGCTCATCTGGTCTACTGCGTACCGGTGTAACCAAGGGTGGTAGAGTTATCGACACGGCACAAGTACTGGCTGCGTTGGGCCAATCTGACTGGGATCTACCGCCAACGGGTTACGTAGCTGAATGGATCAAAAGTGATGCTGATCGTCCGTGGCCACCTGTCGATACAGCTGACCAACTTAACTTTATAAGCTAGAAATCCATTACTTTTAACTTATTTAACAGATAGTACAAGCAAGCAACCTTATAGCTACTATTTCATAACAACTCATTATATAAATACATATAATAAATGTTAGGATAGTGGTGAGTACATACTCAGACAAAACAAATATAGTCTTATAAGGAGAATAACATGGCTAATACAACAGATTATGTCGGTACGTTATTTGATAATAGTGAATCAAACCCAAGCAAAATTACTTTAGCGTTTACCATGGCAGGCGTGGCACTGAAAAAAGGCCATTCTGCTACTGTGATATTAATGGTGGATGCCGTACATCTGGCAAAACCAAACGCGCTAGACAATGTAGATATCGGCGATCCGTTTGAGCCAGCTGGTGAGTTGCTAGAAGCCTTTATCGAAAAAGGTGGTCAGGTATTGGTCTGCGGCGCTTGTATGAAACACAACGGTGTAGAAGAGTCAGATATCGATAAGCGTTTTGAAGTGATTAGCGGTGATGATGTGGTTGAGCTGTTGATGAATGCGAAAGGCTCTTTGCAGTTGAATTGATGCTTAAATCTCAATAATTAAAAAGGTCATAACTTAGTGTCTAGAACTGAGTTATGACCTTTGCCTCATCTAAGCGTATTTAATACGATACTCTTCAACCTTCTGCAGTATCTCGTCCACTGTACCTTGTAGCTCTGGTCCCATACGTAAATACTCTTGCTGACGTTCGTCTTTGAGTAATGAAACTGTAGCGTAGTAAATAGGTTTGAAATACTCTTTTATTCCAAATTTATCTAATATGTTCAGAATAGCTTCATATTGATTTTTAGCTAGAAGAAATAAAAGAATATCTTCAAAAAAAGTAATCCTTATCATATCCTCAGATAATTCTACTTTTGACATCGGTGGTTGGCTTAGTAATTGTTTTTCAAAGACTTTATCTATAACTTCTATAAACTTCTCAAGCTCATTGTTCCATAAGCAATAAATACTATATAAACTCATAAAAGGTAAGTTCTCCCAAGAAGCACCTTCATCAAAGTTACTATTTTTCATAACTTGGAATAACTCTTTCTTATATCCATTAAGAGAGAAGTGGAAAACAGTTTCAAATATGTGTATACCTTCAATGAACCCAGTATTTTTTTCAGTGAATAATCTTAAAATTATATTTAATGAATCAAAATATATTGAATCCAATACGAACAAATTATGTGAATACACTAAATACTCTAATATAGTTAGTTTATCTAAATTTTCTTCCAACAAGTCGAATAGCTTTCTATCTTCTCCCTGATCTGTGAGCCTTTTTATATTCTGTATAAGTTCTTCATACTCTGCATCCGTATCATGAAAATCTATTGACTTAACATTTTTAGATTGACTTAAAGCCATTATTTTTTTGATGTTATTATCTATTTTCTCAGATGCTAATAGTGCATCTAGAAGCATCTGACTAGCTCTATTATCAGCTTGAGTTGATAATTTGTATGATACTTCTACTAATATATTTGATAAGTTTTTATCACCATACCAACTCTCTAAAAATCTTGTAAGCCACAACACACGACGCTTGTCATTCTGATTGCCATAGCGCATCAAATACCAAATATTAAAAAAGCGCTCTTTAACTATATACAGGTGATTTTTAGTATCCGTTTCAACTTTATCAATTATCCACTGCTTTTGAAGTTTGACCAGTTGTGCGGATACTGTCTTACTCGGTAAGCGCGTTTGTTCTGCAATTTCTTTGGTGCTCATCGCATCCCAATTCATCGCTATCACATGTACAATCGCTTTTTGCTGCCGTGATAAATCATCCATCCGATGTTTATATAAAGGGGTGGTCTTATCGATGGTTTCCTCTAGATAAGCATAGCTACTCTCTTTTGCACCTTCCATAATAATTTGGAATAGCAATACAATAGTACGCGGTACACCATCCGTTAAACGTCTGACCGCTTCTATACGTTCAGGGTGCTCAGTAATAATTTCTTCAATCGTTTTAACTGCTTCTTCACCAGTTTGTTTTGCCAGAGAGCGTAGCAGCTCGTGCATTTCTGCTTCATTGATTGGTTTTAAATTAACCAATTTAAAAAACTGATAAAAGGGTGCTGCACCATCAAAATGCGCTTCAAGCAATTGACTAGAACCACCAATCAAACGAATCTGTGGATGCAAACTCAATACTTCACGAAGCTGTGCATGTTCAATCTCGTCAAAGTCTTTAAATAACTCTCCTAAATTATCAACGAAGACGATTATTTTTTGCCTATTTTTATCTAAATGGCTTTGTATCAATTCCCAAGCAGTTTCGGCACTATCATCTAAACTTGAGACTTGCTCAAAAAGTTCTATGTACTTATCAGCACTTTGCTCTGCAAGCTTTTCAGCAATACGTAACCAAAAAGTGAATAGGGATAAGATGCCATACTCTTCTTCATTGAGTAAAATAGGAATTAACCAGCTATTCAACTCTTCATCTTCATCCACTTCATTTGCTAGGCGTGATAAGAGTGTTGTCTTGCCAGCACCGCGTACACCTTGAATTAGATAATGTGTCTCAGGCTTCGCCATTGACCCTTTTTGAATATCTTTCCAAATTCGCTGATACTCTTTTTTACGTATGCTAAAACCTGCTTTTAACAGCTGGGCATCTATATTTTGCGTGTTATAAAGCAAGACTGAATGACTTTTCGTATTATTTTCCATAACGAATCCACCAGCGTTTTAGGAGAGGAGAGGTAAATTGATAGGTACTATCATCAGGTTGATAGAGATAACCATCGTGTAGCAGGCAGTTAATGACATACCTACTATCCACTTGGTCTTTAAAGTCAGCCTGCTGTGATAGGTTAAATAACTCGCCATAAACCACACTGTTATTTACTTGGCTTACCAAGTCTAGAACTTGTTGGGCATAAGAACGCTCAATTTTTTCTAGTCGGTTTAATCTATCACGCCAATGAGAAAAGACGGTTTTCATTGCTGGACTAAACAAATTATCGACAGCTACTTTTACATCGTTATGTTCGATTTGGCGTTCTTCTTCATCAAAAATTTCAATAAGCTGTTCACATACTAACCCTAAATAATAGGGCATATTCCAACTCACTTCATCAATAATAGTTTGCTTAGTCTCTGTGTCTAGAACAATTTCTGGACAATGCTTTTTAATATAGAATTCTATAAACTCTATGGCTCGGTTATCTTTAAAAGGACGAACACTCATAGTCACTAGCATATTAATCAAGTCAGTAACTGCCAACTTTTCTGCTAATGTGTCTAACCCTATTGACCCTGTTAAGATAAACTGAACTTTCTCGTTGAACTCAGGGTCTTGACATAGTGCACGAATACCAGATAAAAACTGCTCTACACCTTTTTTGCCCTGTTCATTAAATATCTTTTCTAGTACATCAGGGAATTCATCAATCGCAATAATGATAGTCTCTTCACTCAATTTCAGGCTCTCATACAATACATCTCGAATCATCTCATGAGTAATGATTTTGGTAACGCTCTGTTCTTTACCCATCCCAACTTCAATATTTGCTGGACTAACTGATAGGCTAAAATTAATGCTTTTTGCCCACTCTACAAGTTTGCCCTTTATCTTGTCAGATTTTTTTATGTGATTGGACTTATATATTTCACGTAACATTTTTTGATAGAAACTCTGCTCGTTATCACAAGCTTGTACGAAAACATATATAACAGCATATCCTAATTTAGGCTGATCCTTAATATGAGTAATCAGTGAAGACTTTCCCACCCGTCTAGGTGCAAGCAATAAAACATGAGCACCATCTGACAAATGTCTCCATAGTTTTTTTTCATCAGCAGGTCTTGGAAAGTAATTATCGCCTGTCGCTATGTTTCCTGTGCTCATCTCTCATCCAATTATGACTACAAGTTTATAGTCATAATACTTAACTACAAAATCGTAGTCAAATATTTTAACTACAACTTCGTAGCCAAAACCCACCCCTCCTATTCAGCAACTAAATAAACACTATCTCACATACTCTTTACTCAGCTCTGTTAAAGTAAGTCATGCAAACATCCTAATGAACAGGAAACTCGTCATGACCTTACTTGATACCCTAAACTTAACCCACCCTATCGTCCAAGCGCCAATGGCAGGTGCAACCACACCCGAACTAGCAGCGACAGTGAGTAACTTTGGCGGACTAGGCTCATTAGGATCTGGCATGACGGCACCAGATGTTCTGACCAGCCAAATTGATACTATTAAATCGCTCACCGACCGTCCGTTTATGATCAACCTGATGGTGCTCTCTGAGCAGGAATCTACGGCCTTTGATACCGCCATACCCGCTTGGTTAAGTCAATACTATCAAGACAAAAATATCGAATTTGCACTACCTGAACGCCCTGCTCAGCGTTTCGCAGATCAACTACAAGTGCTCTATGACAATCCCGTTCCTATTGCCAGTTTTACTTTTGGCATTATTAGTGCCGAGCAAGTTCAGCGTTTACAGAATCTCGGCACGCGCGTCATCGGCACTGCCAATCATCCATTAGAAGCGAAAGCATGGGCAGATATTGGTGCTGATGCGGTATGTGTACAAGGAGTCGAAGCGGGCGGACATCGCGGTGGGTGGCTACCGCAAAGTGAAAGCGATCCATTGGGGCTATTGACACTAATTAGCCAAACACGTGCCTGTACCGATATTCCGTTGATCGCAGCAGGTGGCATCATGAATAGTCAAGCCATCAAAGCTATTCAGGCAGCTGGTGCCGAGCTGGCACAAATAGGAACAGCGTTTTTGACCACAGACAAATGCGGCATCAATGACATTTATAAACAAGCATTACTCGATGCCAGTCAAGATAAGCGCAGCTCAGAAACGCGACTAACTCGATTATTCTCAGGTAAGCTCGCTCGTGGTTTATTGAATGATTATCTACGTGAATTTGCCCAATTTGAAAGCGCTGATAAGCTACCGCCCTACCCGCAATTAAATGCCATGTCCAAATCTATGCGAGCTCATGCCTCTAAAAATATGGATGCAGAACATCAATCTTTATGGGCAGGACAAGGGGTAACTTTGGTCAAACAAGAAAGCACGCTTGAACTGCTTGAGCGACTGGTAAAAACGTTATAGGCTTAAATATTTTTATCAGTTCGCACTACTCTAACAAAAAATCCACCGCCGCAGCTGCATGAATAGCTGTGGTATCAAATACAGGTATGGGGCTATCAGCTTGTTTGATAAGTAGACCAATCTCTGTGCAGCCCAAGATCACACCCTCTGCCCCTTGCGCTGCCAAATCTTTAATCACTTGACGATAATACTCTCGTGAGCTGTCTTTAAACTCACCGACACACAGCTCTTTTTTGATAATGCGGTGCACTTCTGCTCGTGCCTCATCTTCTGGTATCAATACTTGTAAACCCGCATCCATAAGACGCTGCTTATAAAAATCTTGAGTCATCGTAAACTGAGTACCAAGTAAGGCTATTTTAGTAAGATTCTGGTTTTTGATAGCCTCAGTAGTCGCATCAGCGATATGAGTCAATGGCAAGTCTGTGGCGGAGCGCACGTCATCGACCAGTTTGTGCATCGTGTTAGAGGCAATCAAGATTCCTTGTACACTAGCTGCTTGTAGACGCTGAGCACTGTTAGCCATTATCACGCCTAGCTCGTCCCATCTGCCTTGCTCCTGTAACGTATTGATCAACGCAAAATCCACACTATGAATCAACAAATCTGCTGAATGTAGTCCGCCAAGCTGATGCTTGACACCTTCATTAATCAGACGATAATAGCTCTCGGTACTCTCCCAGCTCATACCACCGATGATTCCTAATGTTTTTTGTTGAGAATCTCGTTGTTCTTGAACTGCCATACTATACTCCTAGTTGTTTTTGGTCTTAGTTATAGTAAGTTATCGTAGCAAAATCGACTGTTGAGAACGCGCTATTTTTAGAGATATTCGTTTTAGAAACGATCTCTTCAAAAAGCTTTAAAACGCTGCCTTAAAGACAATAATCATATTAATAACATATCGCAAACCCTACCATTGATAATAACGATTTTACCCGTTTGACCTCACGGAGTATGATGAACACTGGTAGCCAATACCTTATCTATTTATTATGCCTGCTCACCACCTAACTATTAACTTACAATTTATGCCCGCATCATAGGCTGGGCATAGCTAACATTATGTAGGACAACCGAATACTATGGCCAACTTCCCCACTATCAGAATACGTACGCGCCGCAAATATTATCGCCTTATCTTTACAGGTCTGATGGCGATGATGATGTCACTGATTATTTCAACAGCCCTATTGGTGGTCAAACAAGGCTTTATCGACGGATTTTTTATGGAGTTAATGCATTCGTGGGGGCTGGCCTTTATGTTTGCGTGGCCAAGCGCATATATCTGTGCCTATCTAGTACAAGAGCACGTGCTGAGTAGAATAGAGTTTTATTAAATACTACTATGCGCTACAGCATGATTCCCAATAATATCGTTATCTTAAATTTGCCATGATTGTGCAATGTCCTCATCAGTAAGCAACAACGTTACTTAACCAAAAAAGTACTGATAACAATCCATCAAAGTTGCTACTGTTGTTAGCTGATTGCACGCTTTCTTCGAGTGTCCATCACCAACAGACAATCAAATAACTAGAATACGATTATTAAAAATAAACAAAGGAAATCATCATGCGTAGTGCTATTCATAACAGCTTTGGCAAACCCTCCAACGTATTGAGCGTGGGTGACAGCCCAATGCCGCAGCCAGCTGCCAACGAAGTCCGTATCAAAACCATTCTCTCCCCTATTCATAACCATGACTTGCTAACGGTAAGTGGTCAGTATGGCTATAAGCCTGAGATGCCAGCCATCGGTGGTAGTGAGGCGTTAGGTATTATCGATGCTGTGGGTGATGACGTCACAGACCTAAGCGTCGGCCAACGTGTGGCGTGCGCCAGTGTGCACGAGACATGGGCGGAGTATTTTGTCGCACCTGCCAGCATGGTATTTAACATGCCTGATAGTATCGAAGACGAGTTAGCTGCTCAGCTGATCGCTATGCCGTTGTCTGCCTTGATGCTATTAGAATTCCTAGAAGTAGATAAAGGTCAATGGATTATTCATAACGCGGCAAATGGCGCTGTCGGTAAAACCCTTGCGATGCTCGCAGCAGCACGCGGTGTAAATACGATTAACCTCGTACGTAGTAAAGATGCGATAGCAGAGCTGACCTCGCTCGGTATTAAAAACAATGTCGTCACCGCTGACGATGACTGGAAAGATCAAGTTCGCGCTATCATTGGTGATGAAAAAATCACAGCAGCCGTCGATTCAGTCGGTGGTGAGTCGAGCAATGAGCTACTATCATTACTGGGCAGCAAAGGCACGCTGGTCTCATTTGGTATTATGTCAGGCAAACCAATGGCACTAGACGCTGGCAGCTTGATCTTTAAGCAAGCTGTTGTAAAAGGTTTCTGGGGCAGCAAAACCAGTCAAGAAATGGATCTAGACAACAAACAACGTCTAATCGATGAGCTACTAGAGCGTGCTTCGAACGGCGATCTAAAACTCCCTATCGAAGCTATCTATAGTCTGGACGACATCACAACTGCGGTCTCTGGAAAAGTACAATCAAGCAAAAAAGGTAAAGTTATCCTAAAGCCTTAAGCAATACTCTAACCTTGCATTGATTGTCATTAAAGGCATCATAAATATGAAAAGTCCATTTGTATTACTCGTTAGATAATACTATGGGCTTTTTTATTTTAACCATGCTGTTGTCATGATGATTTCAAAGTAATTAGTTTCATCAGC
>Ga0209595_100677_pt1 | contig 11470 bp, 8 predicted proteins | sample Porto_4metaG_FD_187427 | JGI IMG/M metagenome (GOLD analysis project Ga0209595, IMG submission 187427) | Marine algal microbial communities from Porto, Portugal - Porto_4 metaG (SPAdes) (version 2) | ecosystem: Host-associated > Algae > Red algae > Unclassified | place: Portugal: Porto | collected...
ATTGAGCAGAGGTGAAGGACACAAAATCCGACCCTTCAAGCTCGATGCCAATGCTATAATCATTACATTCAGGTCGACCCAAGTAGCTAGACCGCCCAGCATGCCACGCCCGTTCGTTGAAATTGACGAACTGGGTGATAGCGCCATCACGTTCGATAAACAAGTGCGCTGATACTTCTGCACCTTTGATTGTTTGAAAATAAGGATGAGCATCCCAGTCTAATTGATTGGTAAATAATGCTTTCACATAATGTGTGCCATTAGTGTCGCAGGCACCAAATTCATTCGGTGGTAGACTGATATTGTGTACGACAATAGCGTCAATACTTAAACCTTTTGGCCTTACATTGTAATTGGGTGAAGCCAACCAAGTAGCTGTTGATAGTAGTCCATCTTTGATGGTCATTGGTGACGTAGATGATGAGTCTGGTGATAATACGGGCATAATGCTCTCTTTTTATACTAGTATTGATAATGATGTGATAGACAATCTATCTAAGTAGCTAAACGATAGTGGGTGACGTGTTTGATTTTTTGACCCAGCAACTTTAATAACGCTGATAGCGTATGAATAATAACGTGCGAGATTTTACCTCATGTCTATAAAACTAACGTCCATACCTATCGATTGTACGCTAATGACGATTGGCCTGCGAGTACGTCTACCATTGGCTATAGCAGGGTTACTGCTCTCAGCTCAAACACAGGCATTTCTACCAACGCCGCTGTCTGTCCTTGAATCAGATACATTGTCACCTGAGGCATCTAGCACAGCACCTACTTATTCTAGTTCAGACACATTATCTGAGTTGGGTAATATCAGTAGTGCTGAACCTAATATTCAAAATAGTACTTTATCTGAATCAAGTTTAGCGACAGACCAGCTACTATCAATATGGCGGCAGCAAGTAAAAACAGACAAGTTGGCACAGCATACAACATGGCGACGCTTGTTGTATTTTTACGATGATACAAACAGTGTATTGGGTAAAAAGAAAACCGGAAGTTTGGTTGACGACCCGAGCTTTTTTCTAAGCAAAAATGGTCAACGAGATTCAGGTGCAGAGTTAGACGCGATGCTCGTAGCACTTGCGCAAGAGTTGGCATCATCAGTAACTGAGCACAACCAAGCAAAAACTGATACCAATAATAATTCTGTCTTATGTCGTTTTCCAGCACGAGTAGCATGGCTAAAAGAAATGTTAGCTATCGATGCTGCAAGTCTATCTGCTGATTGTCCAGAATTGGATGAGTGGATGTCGACATTGGCGCCTGAGCAGCTATCTATCATGTTTGCGCAGGAGTACTTGGACAATCCGCTCTCTGCATTTGCTCATACGTTGCTACGCATTGACTCAAAAGCAAGCATCGCCGATCCAAATCAAATCGATAAGGCTTATGCGCTGAACTATACGGTAGACGGTGATCCAAACGACAGTTTCCCGATATATGCTACCAAGTCAATGATTGGTAGTTACAACAGCGCTATCGAAATCGACCTATATCCAGAAATGCTAGCGAAATACCTGCAAGATGATGAACGTGATACGTGGACATATCAGTTGAGTCTGACGCCAGCGGAAGTGCAGCAGATTATGCGTCACGTTTGGGAAACCAAAGCATTAAAGATGCCTTATTATTTCACCACGGATAATTGTGCTTCTGAGATTCTACGTCTTATTGATGTGGTCCGTCCGCAGCAAAACTTACTGAGCCAATTGTCTTACGCAGTCGTGCCTTCTGATGTGATTCAACTATTAAATGAGGAGCAGTTGCTGGCAAGTACCATTTATACACCTGCTGATAATACCTTACGTCAAAATCAGCTCAATGATAAAAAACAACAGCGCGCACAGTTGGGCTATCACAATAGTGCCAAACAAACCGTGAATGAGATCAAGTCTGCGCAGCTCAACCCTGTATCGAGCATGTCAGCTGATGGGCAAACACTGCTCAAGCGTCAAATCGACGTATCGGATAATAATCCGATAGACAGGCATCCGCTACAGTTGGGTACGATAGGTATAGGGCAGCGTGGCGATGATGACTATATGGATATTGGGTTTCGAGCGGGGTTTCATGATACGCTTGACCACGCCTCAGGGTATCCACAGTTTTTTAACTTAGAAGGGCTGGCTGCGACATTACGACTGTATGACACAGATGATAATAAGCCCAGTCAGCCAGACAGTGTGGTCTTGCAAAACGTCACTTTGATTCGAGGCCGCTCTTTTAATCCAGTCAATGCTGCCAAAAAAGGCAATACTTGGGGCGCCAGTATCGAGGCGACGCGAGTAAACGATGGATCGCAAGAGGCAGGTACGGATCATTTGGTCGGCAGCGTGGGTTACGAGAAAGGCTGGTCATGGGCATTTGGTACACCAGTTGCAGGTGCTGGTGAGATGCCGCTGCAACTGTGCTATACCTTTTTAGCAGGCACGGGGCAAGTAGGGCGCGGTATCAATAAAGGTTTTCGTCTAGGCGCAGGTATCAATGCTGGCTGCCGTTATCAGATTAACAATCAGTTACGCGCGCAAGCTGAATTGCAATTGCCATATTGGTATCATGGCAGCAGCGATGAATCCAACATCCGTGGTCATTATTGGCAACCAGTCTCAAGCTTAGGACTGCAATACGATATTGATAAAAAACAAGCATTACGTATTAATGCCAATTACGAATGGCAAGAACGTATCGATGCCAATGATGATATACAGCTATCGTACAGACGGTATTTTTAGGCACTGATTTAGACATTGGTTTAGACATTGGTTTAGGCATTAATTTGAACAAAATGGCTTCTAAGTGCTGTAATCGTTGTATAAAGGAAAATATGCTTTATGAGTACGCAAAATTTACTAATTATCGGTCAAGGTGATATCGGCCTGCCAGTGACCAATAAACTTGCCCAAGATGGCTATTGTGTGACTGGGCTTGCTCGTAGTCAGCGCCACCATTATGATTTGGTAGATAGTGCAGATTTTTTGCAGGCTGATGCGTTGACGCTGACGACCGATCAGCTACAAGCATTTACTCATATTGCGATTATCGTCACCCCTGATGAGTATTCGACCAGCGGTTATCACAACAGTTATCTAGCGATTAGTCAGCATTTGGCAGCGCTTACTCCACAGCTCGCCAAACTTGAGCGTGTAGTACTTATTTCTTCTACTGGTGTCTATGGTCAGGACAATGGTGAGTGGGTTGATGAGCATACTGCACCCGCCACGCCTGCGCGTGAAGCCTCAAAGGTTATATTGCAAGCAGAACAAGCGCTGCAACAAGGCTTCGATGATAAAGCGGTGGTCATCCGTCCTAGTGGTATCTATGGGCGCGAGCGCTTAATGCGACTACGCAAGGCTCGTGAGCCAAATAAAGAACCAGTGCCAGCTGAGCATTGGAGCAACCGTATTATGGATCGCGACTTGGTCAATATCATCACTAAAGTTTTGACCATAGAGACACCAAAGTCTGTCTATCTAGCGACGGACTATCGACCTGTTACTACGTTTGAGCTAGGGGTTTGGCTCAGTGAGCAGGTTGGCGAGACACCTCCTACTATTGATAATACAAAAACTTCAGTGACAGGAAAACGCTTGCACAGCAACATTCCGTTAGCTTGGCTTGATTATGCTGATTGGCAGACAGGCTACCGAGATATTTTAAATCATCAAGAGTAAGCCTTTAGAGTTAAGCCCTAGAGAGTAAAATAGCCCTTGATGTAATCGTTTTTATTTGTTTCGTATTTTATAGTTTATGGAGATTTCATGTCCCAGCCTTCTACTTCTGACGACCGTTTGTCTCATGCTAATCTGGCAGCAGAAGGCGGTAAGCTGGCAGAAAGTCATGTGCAAAAAAAGGCTGAGCAATCGTCTATGTTGGCTGATTCACAGCAGCCTGCGATCGTACATCCTAACTTTGATCCCAAACAATCTCCTCTTGATCCTGCCAGACCATTAAGTGATATACCTGAGCCTGCTCGTCGCCTAAATGGTCAACTGCGCAGGCTTTATGGTAACTCGACTCGATTCTATCATCCCAATGCAGACAGCTTATCAAAATGGTCGCTGATTGCTTCAGAAGCACTGGCTGAGCATTTATCATTGCTGAATGCGGCACAGCTTATCGAATTGCCAGATAGCTTTTATCAGAATCATAGTGAGCAGCCGTTAATATCGACATTATCAGATATGACGTTGTTAGATATGTCGGATATTCAACAGGCGATTCGCGCTTATCCAAAACTGAACCGTTATGGGTTTTTGCCTATTGATAACTCTACAGTGACTGAATCAGATAACGATTCAAACAATGACAGCAAGGCTCAAAATTCTGCATTGTCTATGCGCGCATTGACCAAACGCTATAATCCTGATGAGCTACTCAACAGTCTGTATGCCGACGACTGGCAAGTGATATTACAACCGCAGCAGTTTGAGACAGGCGAGGGTAGTTTGGCAACGGATATTATGGCATGTAGCGTGGCTGTCCATGCGCTAAAGCAATGTAGTACCCGTAAGAGTATCAATCATAGTTATAGCGCCGCAGAAATATGTCAGCATATGCGTAGCTATTTGCTGAGTCAGATCATTTGTGAGCCGTCACAGCGCCACGCATATCGTCAGATTCGACTGTTTGCTGGCCATATTATTGTTGCCGCTTATCATTTGGGCTGGGAGATACAAGTCCGAGCAGATGGACAGAGCTATTTTAATATCTCGTCGCGTAGTGGTTTGCTGACTCGCTATGCCAATATGCAGGATTATGAGATCAATGGTTGGTCAAGCTGATCAATAATGCGTACAATAATGCAAATTTTTTGCCCCCTCTTTTTGCTGATAGGAATGTCATAATGTCTCATGTAACACGCCCTCAAGACCCTACATTTTCATCTCATCAATTTATTCAACTGGCTCTAGACAACCAAGTGCTCAAGTTCGGTGAGTTTGTCCTAAAGTCTGGTCGTATCAGTCCGTACTTTTTTAATGCAGGCTTGCTTGCGACTGGTGAGATGTTGTCGTTATTAGCACGTGGTTATGCAGATGCCTTGGCTGAACAGATGAGTGCAGCAAATAATGGCGGTAATGAGCAAGAGCTGGTCATCTTTGGTGCGGCTTACAAAGGTATTCCTTTTGTTGCAGCGACAGCGCAAGCGTTATGGCTACATCATGGCATTAACGCCAAGTGGGGCTATAATCGTAAAGAGGCAAAAACTCACGGCGAAGGCGGCAATTTGGTAGGTGCTGATGTAACGGGCAAGGCTGTTTGGGTACTTGACGACGTCATCACAGCGGGTACAGCCATGCGCGAAGTGGTCGAGATTCTAGAGCAAGCAGGCGCAAGCGTTGCTGGTATTATTGTTGCACTGGACCGTAAAGAAAAAGGTCAAGCCGAGCACTCTGCTATCCAAGAGCTTGCCGCGACACTAGAAGTGCCTGTACGTGCATTGGTCGATATCGATGATTTAATCAGTTATTTGGCCGATGACCATGGTGCACAAAACGGCCAGCATAAAGACGCGACCCAATTAGCCAAAATGCAACACTACCGTGAGCAGTACGGCGTATAGTTGGGCACCGATGTTGTTTAATAAGTTCGTTTCATATTAATAATATAACGTAAGTGAGTCTTATCATGAGCCAACAAAAACAAGAAAAATCGCTAAAAATACTCGTTATTATGGATCCTATCGAGCGAGTCAATTATAAAAAAGACACCAGTCTCGCTATGATGTGGGCCGCTCAAGACCGTGGCCATCAGCTCGGTTATTGTCAGATTCATGATCTGTGGTTGGACCGTGGTCAGTTGATGGTTGATACGCAGCCACTGACAGTAAAGCGTGATCCTGCAGATTTCTACACATTGGGTGATAAAAGCATAGGGCCAGTGGGCGATTATGACGTGATTTTGATGCGCAAAGATCCACCGTTTGATATGCGCTTTATTTATGCCACTTATATGCTAGACCATGCCAAAGCAGCAGGCGTGCTCGTGGTCAATGATCCACAAGCGATTCGCGACTGTAATGAAAAGTTATTTGCGACGTGGTTCAGCGATTATATGAGCCCAACGATTGTGACTAGCAAACAAGCACACATTCGTAAGTTTATCGCTGAACAGCAGGACGTCATCGTCAAGCCATTAGATGGTATGGGCGGTACGGGCATCTTTCGTTTAACTGCTGATAGCCCAAACATCGGAGTGACGTTAGAGATACTGACTGAGCTTGAGACTCTGCCCATCATGGCGCAGCGTTATTTGCCAGAAATCAAAGAGGGCGACAAGCGCGTATTAATCGTCGATGGAGTCGTGGTAGATTATAGTTTGGCTCGTATTCCAACCAAAGGCGAGACCCGTGGTAATCTAGCAGCTGGTGGTAGCGGTGTTGCTATGCCATTGACTGATATCGAACGCCAAGTAGCAGAAGTTGTGGCACCAATTGTCAAAGAAAAAGGCCTAATGTTCGTTGGTCTAGACTTGATCGGTGGACGTATCACTGAGATTAACGTCACTAGCCCAACGTGCGTGCGTGAGATTGATGACCAGTGCGGTACAGATATCGCGACCGATTTTATCATGGCGATTGAGAATAAATTTACTGCGTAGCTTTCGCTATGTTCAGGAACGTTTTGTATTCAAGAATGTTTTGACTACGTAAAACCCATATTTTGAGGTATTGTTAGTCATTGGGTTTTCTTACCGTTTACTAGTATTACACGACGCCAAGCTGTGACCAATCATGGCTTGGATTTTTGTTATTTTTGCTGCATAAAGTACTGTATATAAGACAATGATTTCCTCTATACTATGCGGGCTTTGGCTAGGTCATTATTTTTCATAATTGTTACCGCCGCAGTGAGATAAACCCTTCATATAAATAAAGTAAAGATAGGCAGGCGTTCATGAAAACTCCGCATATATTGATGATGGCAGCTGGTACGGGCGGGCATGTTTTTCCAGCGCTTGCAGTGAGCGACGAGCTGACCCAGCGCGGTGCGGTGATTCATTGGTTAGGAACGCCAAACGGTATGGAAAACGGTTTGGTTGAGCCGACAGGTTATCCTTTTCATGCTATTAATATGCAAGGACTTCGTGGTAAAGGCGTTGGTCGCCTATTGAAGCTGCCTGTGACTCTGCTATCGGCGACGATGGCTGCTATAAAAGTCATTCGTAGTAATCAGATTGATGTGGTCGTTGGATTCGGTGGTTATGTCACTGCACCTGGCGGTATCGCTGCACGTATGACTAATACGCCATTGATTATCCATGAGCAAAATGCCATCGCTGGCATGAGCAATCGCTACTTATCTAAGCTGTCGACCAAAACATTACAAGCGTTCGAGAATACCTTTGCCAATAGTCAGCAAGGTGCCAAGCTTGAGACAGTGGGCAATCCTGTACGTAATGCCATCACTGGTGTCGCAGAGCCAACAGTACGCTACGATGTAAATGACAGTTCACCGCTTAAGCTGTTGGTAGTCGGCGGTTCACTTGGTGCTCAGGTATTAAATGATACAGTACCAAAAGCATTAGCATTACTAAATCAGTCATTTGAAGTGCTGCACCAGTGTGGACGCAACAATGAAGCAGCCACGCAAGCGGCTTATAGCGAGCAAAATCTAAACAACCATCAGTTTACTGTACAGCCGTTTATTAATGATATGGCTGCAGCTTATAACTGGGCAGACATCATCGTTTGCCGCGCAGGTGCACTGACCGTGACGGAAATTCAAAACGTCGGCATCGCCGCTATTTTTGTACCGCTACCGCATGCAGTGGATGATCATCAGACGGCTAATGCGCGCACGCTGACCTCGCATGATGCTGCGATTTTATTGCCGCAGTCAGAGCTAACTGCCAATAGTTTAAGTGACGAGCTTGGCGCACTCAATCGAGAGAAGTGCTTAACGATGGCAAAAAAAGGCCATGCATTGGCCAACCGTAGTGCGAGTAAGCAAGTTGCTGACATCATTTGGCAAGCACTATAGTCTGTCGTTTATACCCCTTATTTGAATTTACCAAGTTTTATTGACCTTTAATAAAGAGAGATCCTTATGCCTACCTCTGCGAAAGCTCTACCTAAGCGTTTGATTGAAATACCAGAAATGCGCCGCATTCAGCATTTGCATTTCATCGGTATTGGTGGCTCAGGCATGTGCGGTATCGCTGAGGTGATGAACAATCAAGGCTATCAAGTCAGTGGTTCTGACATCGCAGAAAGCTTGGTGACTAAGCGTCTACAGCAGATTGGCATCGAGATATCGATTGGCCATGACTCTAAAAACATTGCCAATGCTGACGTTATCGTTGTCTCATCAGCGATTGATCGTAGCAATCCTGAGGTAAAAGCAGCACTTGAGGCTCGTCTGCCGGTGGTACGCCGCGCCGATATGCTTGGTGAACTAATGCGCTATCGTCATGGTATCGCAGTTGCTGGCGCGCATGGTAAAACGACAACGACGAGTTTGCTAACCACCATGATGGCAGAAGGACAGCTAGATCCTACCTATGTTATTGGCGGTAAGTTAAATGCGTCAGGCAAAAATGCGGCATTGGGTAGCAGCCGTTTCTTGGTAGCAGAGGCTGATGAGTCTGATGCATCGTTCTTGTCACTGCATCCGATGGCGGCGATTGTGACCAACATCGACCAAGACCATATGGAAACCTACGAAAATAGCTTTGATAAATTAAAAGCCGCTTATATCCAGTTTCTACAAAATATGCCGTTTTACGGTTTGGCAGTGGTCTGCGGTGACGATCCTGAGCTGTATGCGATGATTGATGATATCGGTCGTCCAGTATTGACCTTTGGTCTTGAACCGTTCAATGATGTACAAGCTGTAGACTTGGTGACAGAAGGAACCAAAACTCACTTTACCGTATTACGCCGTGACCGTGAGCCATTACGTCTGACGTTGAACATTCCTGGTACACATAACGTCTATAATGCTCTTGCTGCCATCACGATGGCGACCGATGAAGGCGTTGATGATGCAGCGATTGAGCGTGCCTTGCAGAAATTTGAAGGCGTGGGTCGTCGTTTTGAGCAGCATGCCTCTGTCGATATCGATGATGGCAATGTCTTATTGATTGATGATTATGGTCATCATCCAAAAGAAGTTGATGCAACCATCAAAGCCGCTCGTCAAAGCTTCCCTGATCGTCGTTTAGTGATGTTATTTCAGCCGCATCGTTATAGCCGTACCCGTGATTGCTACGATGATTTCGTAGAAGTGCTATCGAGCGTTGATGAGCTATTATTATTAGATGTTTATTCAGCAGGTGAGAGTCCGATTACGGGTGCTGATACCAAGTCACTAGCGCGTAGTATCCGTTTGCGCGGTGAAGTTGAACCGACTATTATTGATAAAGACAATCTAGCCCCTGTTATGCAACGTTTGTTAAAAGCCAACGATATGCTGATTACCCAAGGCGCTGGTAATGTCGGGCAAATTGCTATCGATTTGGCTGCCAATAACCTTTATATTAAGTAAGCTAAAATTTAGGGACGATCCTCATGACAACTGATAATAAAGACAATAATAGCACTCAAAATGCAGCTATCAACGATACATCTTTAGACACGACGACTCATACAAAAGACGCCAGTCAGTTTGGCAAAGTAGCCGTTATTTATGGTGGCAGTAGCAATGAGCGCAGCGTGTCTTTGGACAGTGGTGCGGCAGTATTGCAAGCGCTTCAAAACCAAGGCGTTGATGCCACTCATTTTGATCCAAAGCACCAAGACATCACTGAACTACGCAAATATGACCGCGTGTTTAATGTGTTGCATGGTCGTGGTGGCGAGGATGGCTTGCTGCAAGGCGTATTACAGTGGTTTGATATACCGCAAACTGGCTCAGGGATTCTAGCTTCTGCACTAGGCATGGACAAAGTACGTACTAAGCAATTATGGCAAGGTTGCGGCCTCTCAACTGCACCATTTTCATTATTGACGGCTGATACTGACTGGCAGCAAGTGGTTAATATGTTAGGTTTGCCACTTATCATTAAACCAGTTCATGAAGGTTCAAGCATTGGCATGACTAAGGTTAATCATCTTGATGAATTGCCTGCTGCTTATACAACTGCGGTGGAATGTGGTGATGCAGTGATGGCTGAGCGCTGGATTACAGGTCGCGAATTTACGATTGTGATTATCGATGACGAAGCCTATCCAGTTATTCGCCTTGAGCCTGCCGACATTACTAACTTCTATGATTTTGAAGCCAAGTATAATCGTAACGATACCAGTTACTACATTCCCTGTGGATTGAGCGCTGCTGATGAAAAGCACTTGCAAGATTTAAGCCTTGCAGCATTTCGTGCAGTAGATGCAAGCGGCTGGGGACGTATCGATGCCATGCAAGATGAAGCAGGCAATTTTTGGTTGCTTGAAATCAATACCGTACCAGGTATGACCAGTCATAGTTTGGTTCCGATGGCGGCTAAAGCTCGCGGACTAGATTTTGACGCGCTATGTTGGCATATTTTGGCACAAACGCTATAACTGTCAAATCAACTAAATTGAGCAGATAGTGATGACTCTTTGTGTCACTAGAGCTGCTATACCACAGCTTCGTGTAAACTTGTGTAAATTCGCTGCTGCTAGTTGGTGTTTGGCTATTGTTTAAACATAAAATACGTTAATATTGTAAGAATAGGTCTATATCGGTGATATTTATGTTGTTTTGTGAATACAACTGATAACTTATTCATAATTTAAGAAAAATGTTACGTTTAAATGAGCGTAATCGCTGTATATAAGCTATATTTTTAACAAAATTTGATAACATATCGACTTAATAAGCTTCTGCCAAAAATACGCAGATTTATATCAATAAATAGCATGATCAGTTTTATGCAAATATAGGGACAAAGGTCGTTATGGCTCAAACTGTCAACGAGGTAACTGACTTGATGAGTGATAAAGCCGGTCGCCCAAAATCTAAGATCCAAATACCGGCAACGGTAAAGTATCTATTTATGGTACTGGTCTTAGGTTTGCTAGTGCTAATATTAATGATGGGCGGCAAAGCGCTGCGTGATGCACCGCCAGCAAATATTTATGTCAGTAATCAAGGTTTGTCTGCTGCTCAATATCGCTCATTACAAGACGTGATGGAACAACAACAAGTAAGCAGCTTTTTTACTTCTGATTTGCAAGCATTGCGCGACATTACGATGGGTTTAGCTTGGGTCGACCAAGTGAGTATCTCTCGTGATTGGCAACGTGGCATCGTCGTCAACGCATTACCCAAACAAGCAGTTGCCAATTTTGGTACAGAACGTTTGGTCGATGCAAAAGGGGCGGTATTTGTTCCTGCTGATAGTAGAGATTTAACACAAGAGCGTTTTGCCACCCTACAAGGCGAGATGTCTCAAGCACCAGTTATCATGCAACAAATGCAGCAAGTTAATGATTGGTATGCACCGCTTGGGATGCAGGTCGAAGATATCATTCTGTCAC
>Ga0209595_100678_pt1 | contig 11454 bp, 8 predicted proteins | sample Porto_4metaG_FD_187427 | JGI IMG/M metagenome (GOLD analysis project Ga0209595, IMG submission 187427) | Marine algal microbial communities from Porto, Portugal - Porto_4 metaG (SPAdes) (version 2) | ecosystem: Host-associated > Algae > Red algae > Unclassified | place: Portugal: Porto | collected...
GGTGGTCAGACTCGTATGCCACTAGTACAGCAAAAAGTACAAGACTTCTTCGGTCAAGAGCCACGTAAAGACGTGAACCCTGATGAAGCAGTTGCAGCTGGTGCAGCGATTCAAGGTGCCGTATTGTCTGGTGACAAAACTGACGTATTGCTACTTGATGTAACGCCATTGACCCTAGGTATTGAAACGATGGGCGGTGTTATGACGCCAGTTATCGAGAAGAACACCATGATTCCTACTAAGAAATCACAGGTATTTTCAACGGCTGAAGACAACCAGCCAGCAGTAACGATTCAGGTATATCAAGGTGAGCGTAAAATTGCTAACCAAAACAAAATGCTTGGTCGTTTTGACTTAACGGATATTCCACCAGCACCACGTGGCCTACCGCAAATCGAAGTATCTTTTGACATCAATGCTGATGGTATCATGAACATCTCTGCAACCGATAAAGGTACTGGTAAAGCACAAAGTATCCAAATCAAAGCAGATTCTGGTTTGTCGGATGAAGAAGTTGAACAAATGGTTCGCGATGCAGAAGCCAATGCTGCTGAAGATGAGAAGTTCGCTAACCTAGCGCAAGTTCGTAACGAAGCAGATGGTCGTATTCATGCCGTACAAAAAGCGCTAAAAGAAGCAGAAGATAAAGTCACTGATGAAGAAAAATCAACAGTAGAATCTGCTATCACTGAGCTTGAAGCCGCAGCGAAAGAAGACGATCATGACGAAATCAAAGCTAAACTTGAAGCATTAGACAATGCATTCTTGCCAATCAGCCAGAAAATTTACGCTGATAGCGGTGCTGGTGCAGAAGGTATGGATCCAAGCCAGTTCCAACAAGGTGCTGACGATGCTGGTAGCAACAAAGCTGATGACGACGTTGTCGATGCTGAGTTTACTGAAGTAGACGAAGACAAGAAGTAATACCAAATCCAAAAACGCGATTAGCTGCGTCAAACTCGCTTAGTCTACTTAATGTAGTACTTACACTTGTTTTCCTTGCTACTCAAGTTTTTGAAAATGGTATAGTCGATACAAATCGATAAGTAGTTAAATGAAAAAACGCATCCTTCGGGGTGCGTTTTTTTATGGCTATTTTTTTTATCGGTTACTATTTCTGCTAGCTATTGTTTTTCTTAATAAGTTACGTGCTTATGGTTTAAACGCACTCACTATGAGCACTTCATAGGTTAAATTAACTACGAGCTGTCCTGTTTCGTCCTTTTCTGAGAATTGCTGCCAATAGTCTGACTCAAATTGCTGTAGACGTGATCTTGTCCATACAAAGGTTTGAGTATCATCTGACGTAATTTGAGTTTGATTGGTCGATACGCCGGTGAGTTTCATATGCTTTAAGATAGCGTAGGGGGTAGGAAATGGTAAGTCAAAGCGTTGAATTGAGAGTTCGATATTCTTAAAGCCAGCACTATCTAATGCCAATTGCCATTCATCAATATCTGGATAGTGAAGTCCTTGGCCCGTGAGAGTTTTGATTTGCAAAAAGTTATTTGGCGTAAAAGTACTAAAAACTAGCTGGCCTCCAGATTGTAAACGCTGCGCTGATTGTGTGATGAAACTCAACGGACTATCAAACCATTGCACGGCATTGGCACTAACTATCAAGCTATGATTTTCTGCTAAATTTATCGTTTCAGCATCGCCAATCATTACGTCAGCAGTTGGCAGTATTGATTGCAATGTAGCCGTCTGCTCATTACATAACTCATTAATAAGCCAATACTGGCTTTGAATATGATCAGCGAGTAGGCGTGTCATTTGACCTGTACCTGCCCCCACTTCCAACACACTACTTTGCTTGGTATGAGCAATATTGTCTAATAAGTACTGACAAACGGTCTGCTGGATACTAGCATGCTGGTCATAGTCACTTGCATTGGCAAAGTGGCGAGCGATGGTTTGTTTTCTAACACTGAGGTCATCAGCTGTGTCGAGTGTTGTCATAGGCTTTATTATGTCCAAGTGCGCCAGTTATCTATCGATAATAGGAGTAAATTCTGTGTCAAACGATAAAGTTACAACTGCTGTATCAGTCGCGCACAGTCTTCGTTAGTCAGTTTGGCATTCATAACTAAACGAATGCGAGCAGTGTTTGCAGGCACAGTAGGCGGCCTGATAGGTAGCGCGTAAAATCCAGCGGCTTGTAGCTGTTGTGCTTTGGCAAGCGTACTCGCATTATCGCCTAATATATAAGGAACGATAGGGGATTCATAGTATATCTCTTGCAAGGTTGGCGATACACGGTGCCGTGGGTCAATAGCTCGGCTAAGCGTGGTAGACAACTGTGCTAGATGCACACGTTGGTCAGTTAAGGTCGGCATCTTTGCTAAAATAAATCGTGTCCATGCATGGTTTATCGGAGGGAGTGCGGTACTAAAAATCAGTGGACGCATGGCATTGATCAGCCATTGTTTGACGACTTCATCACACATTATATAAGCACCCATTGAAGCAAGTGCTTTACCAAAGGTACCCACCAAGTAGTCAATATCCGCCAAAGTCTGTGTTTCTTCCGCCAATCCTAGACCTGTATCGCCAAGCACTCCAACAGCATGTGCTTCATCGACATACAGCTCAATACGAGCATCTTTGGATTTTAATTGTACTAATTGAGCCAAGTCAGCACGGTCACCATCCATACTAAATATACTCTCGGTGACAATAATGATGCGTTCAACCGTCTTGTCTGCTTGTTCAATAAACTTGGCCAAATGTTCGTAATCGTTATGACGGTAACGACGATAGGTGACAAGTTTGCTTTGGCTCAAGCGCATCCCATCGATAATGCTGGCATGTACTAGCTTGTCAGCCAAAATGAGTGTTTTGACTGGCAAAGCTGTCAATGCTGGCAAGATACCTAGGTTGGCGTGATAGCCACTGTTCAACACCAGCACCGACTTTGAGTTGGTTGAACTCTGTTTCTCTATGGCGCTTTGATACCAGTTTTGCAGTTCTTCTTCTAGAGCTTCTAACTGTATATCATTGCCTGTTAATAGGCGTGAGGAAGTGGCACTCATTTTAGGACTATGCGTAGTAGATAGCTGTCCCACTTGAGCTAGAAACTCAGCTTGCAGCTCAGTATCGCCGCCTAAGCCAAGATAATCATTACTCGCAATATTGAGTAAAGTCTTACCATCGCTAATTACATGTCGCCCGTCATGCTTTAGGTTTGGTAATTGACGATACTGCTGCTTTGCTTTTAAGTCTGCAAGCGCGGTTTGCAGACGCTCAGTGATAGAATTTTGCATTTTTTCTCTCTAATTATTGTTATATCAGCCATGTTTAGCCGATTTGTCTAGCAAGAAAACTATGAAATGAGTACGGATTATTGCATAAACTGGGTGGATGTAACAAAAGGTTTCATATCTAGGCCTTTGTAACCCACACACTGATAAACGCTTTCAATTCTTAACTCTCATACCATTAAACACTGACAGAGTGTCTGAAATAGTTTGTTACTATGTATTCATCGTTAGCAGACAAGGCGATAGGGCCACAAGGCCAATATAAATAAATAACTTGTTTGTCCAAATTTTTTTCAAGGAGCTAATAATGAAAACTCTACAAAAAACAATACTTGCACTAGCAACTGGTTCTTTACTTTCTGTAGGTGCACAAGCTGCTGTTAACTATGGCAACGGCTACACAGGTCAGCCATATGTTGCTGCTAAAGTTGGTCAGTTCGATCTAGATGTTGATGGCGCTGATGACCCAACTGCATACGGTGTAACTGCTGGTTATAACTTTGATCCTAACTTCGGTATCGAAGCAGAATACGTAGGTTCAGATGATGCTGACTATAGAGGCGGCGACATTGATGCTAAGACATACGGCGCTTATGGTACTTACCGTTATGCATTCCCAAATAGTGGCTTATACGCAAAAGGTAAACTAGGTGTTGCAAAAACTGAAGTAGAAGCTAACAACACTAACTTTGCTGGCGCTTCTGATTTCTCAGACGACGATACTAACATCGCTGGTGGTGTAGGTCTTGGTTACGCAGTAAACTCTGACTTCAGTGTTGAAGCTGAATACGACATGCTAGGTAGCGACGCAGACCTTATGACTGTTGGCGCACAGCTAAAATTCTAATTATTTAGAAAATAAGCTTTTAGCTAAACAGCTATAATAAAGAAACGATCACTTTAAGTGGTCGTTTTTTTTTGCTTAAAATTTATGCAGAAGCTTTTAGGACGGTAATTTATGAGTAGCTAATAAGTAATATATCATTATCGTTAAAGCGTTGTTATCCTTAAAAATGTGCTACATTAAAAACTGGAATGATAAAGATAGGAATGGTGGCAAGGATGGAGATACTTTGGATGATTGAACCTTGGCATTGGTTAGTATTGGGCTTCTTATTACTAATCGTTGAGATGTTTGTACCGACGTTTGCCAGTCTGTGGTTTGGTGCCGCTGCCATCATCGTTGCAGCGCTATCATGGCTGCTACCTATTTCTGTCTCTGTTCAGATTATCGTCTGGTTAGTGCTCTCTGCTGTGTTTTTGCTGGCTTGGTTCAAGTTTATCAAACCGTTGTCAGTAGATCGTACCAAAGCTGGGCTAGGCGGTAGTGTCATAGTTGGTGAAGTCGGCATGATTATCGTGTCACCGCAGCTAGATAAAGCTGGCACAGTTAGGTTTAGCGTTCCTATCGTTGGTGCGGCTGAATGGATGTGCCGTACGAGAGGGGAGCAAGTGGCAATCGGTGATAGAGTGGTAGTGACTGATATCGTTGGTAATGAGCTGATTGTGAGCAGTACAAAAGCGCAGGCAGCGATGCATAAAAGTATGCAGGTATAATAATAAGGGATGAGTTATGGAAAGCTTTAGTATTGTGATGGTGGTATTGATTGCACTGGTGGTATTCACCGTGTTTAAAGGCGTACGTATTGTACCGCAAGGTTATAAATGGGTAGTGCAGAGACTGGGCAAATATAGCCAAACGCTAGAGCCAGGACTCAACCTCATTATCCCTTATGTAGATGATGTGGCTTATAAGGTAACGACCAAAGACATCGTACTCGATATTCCGTCACAAGAAGTCATTACTCGTGACAACGTCGTTATCATTGCAAACGCTGTCGCTTATATTAATATCGTGCGTCCTGACAAGGCGGTCTATGGTATTGAAGATTATGAATACGGTATTCGTAATCTAGTACAGACGTCGCTACGTTCGATCATTGGTGAGATGGATCTTGATAGTGCATTGTCTAGTCGTGACGAGATTAAAACCAAGCTAAAACATGCGATTTCAGAAGATATCGCGGATTGGGGTATCACCCTTAAGACAGTGGAAATTCAAGACATTAACCCTTCGCAGACCATGCAAGCGTCTATGGAAGAGCAAGCAGCGGCAGAACGTTTACGCCGTGCAACTGTGACCCGTGCTGATGGTCAAAAGCAAGCTGCTATCTTAGAAGCGGATGGTCGCTTGGAGGCTTCACGCCGTGATGCTGAAGCACAGGTGGTACTAGCCAGAGGTTCTGAAGAGTCGATTCGCTTGATTACCAGTGCGATGGGCGAGGAAGAGATGCCCATTGTATACTTGCTTGGTGAGCAGTATATCAAAGCGATACGAGAGTTGGCTGAATCTGACAACTCCAAAATGGTGGTGTTACCAGCAGATATCTTAAGTACCGTAAAAGGTATGGTCGGTGATAAATTAAAAGTGTAAGAAATCATAGCACTGTTAAAAAAAGACCTCGTTTGAGGTCTTTTTTATGTCTAATAATTGACGAATGACTCGCTAACTTAGATAACTTTTGAAAAGCGGTTTTGGTGTTTCTTTTCTAAGTATTCATCAAATACCATGGCGACGTTACGGCCAAGCAAGCGACCTCTAGGTAAGACGCGAATACCTGCTGCATCCATATCAATCAGTCTGTCGTCTTGCATAGCGCCCAACTGCTGAATCTCATTAATAAAATAGGTGATGGCATCGATACCAAATTTTTGATTCACATCTTTAAAATCGAGATAGTCATGACACAGTAGGTTCCTGATGACGTATTCACGTAAGCGGTCTTTGATAGAGGTTTTTATGTACTTTACCGCAGGCATGACAGTTGGATTGATTTTCGCCATATCAATCTTGGCTTGATAGCTCTGTAGGTCAGTATCGTTTTGCAAAATATAGCGCGTATTGGCATTAGAGATCTGACTGATTGATGAGACACCAAAGCCTAATAAGTCACAATCACCCATGATAGTGTAACCCTGAAAATTACGATGTAATTTACCTTCGCGTTGGGCGATAGCCAATTCGTCATCAGGTTTGGCAAAGTGATCGATACCGATATATTGATAGCCAGCTTCGGTTAATATATTGACAGTACTGCCGAGCATCGTCAGTTTGGCAGCTGGGCTGGGCAAGTCTTCATCTTTTATCTGACGCTGGGCTTTAAATCGCTCAGGCAAATGCGCATAGTTAAAGACTGACAAGCGGTCTGGTGACATCTCGATGATACGCTTTACAGTTTTGTCCAACGTATCAGGTGTTTGATGCGGTAAACCATAAATCAAATCAATATTGATAGAGCGAAAACCAAGCTCACGTGCTTCTGTTAGCACGCTTTCAATAAGCTCTGCTGAATGCACACGATTAACGGCGATTTGGACCGTTTCGTCTAAATCTTGCACGCCTAAGCTGATACGGTTGAAACCGAGATTACGTAATATCTGTAGGGTGTTTTCACTCAGCTCGCGAGGGTCAATTTCGATAGAATAGTCACCTTCATCTTCTGGCAAAAACTCAAACTGAGTTTGTAAAAACTCCCATAACTGCACCATCTCTTCGTCACGCAAAAAAGTTGGTGTACCACCGCCCAAATGTAGTTGTTTGACCAATGGTTTGTCGCTGCCTTCTGGCGTAGATAACAAGCGGCGCTTATGAGTAATTTCAGCAATCAAATACTGCAAGTAATCACCAGAATCACTATTTTTTTTGGTAATAATCTTATTACAAGCACAGTAGTAGCAAAGGTGGCGACAGAATGGAATATGAAAGTATAGCGATAAGGGAGCACGCGCTTCACGATTTTGCAGGATTTTTGTCTCAAGACCGATAGCCTCAAAGCTATCCGGTATTGGAGTAAATTCTAAAGCAGTCGGATAAGAGGTATAACGTGGCCCTGAGCGATTGTACTTATTGATGATTGCCTCATCAAATGCTGGTAGCTGCTTGCTAGTAATGCTGCCGCGTGTACTGGCATAAGGGTTGTCAGGTTGCATAACAGGGCGCACAGTCGTGGGCGGCTCGTCCGCACGGTTGTAGGGCTGCTGAGTGTTCTGTTCTGAATAATCTGTCATGCGATATTCCTCGTTTTTACTCTAGATACTGCTGGTTTTTATATTATCAATGATTTCGAATTTAATGTTCATTTTTCAACTTTACGACTGGTTGATAATAAATTTTGAATACGTCATCGGCAGCATTATGTATCGCTAAATGTATAGTAGATAGTATAACAAATCCTTGTTAGCAGTGGGGTGGTCGGTGAGTATTCTTAAATATTGAAGTAAATCGCTATTTATACATAAAAAACCCCAGAACGACGCTGAGGTTTTTTGTATTTATGTTTTTACACTTAATTCTTTACTAAAGCTATTCTCTTAGCTGAATGGTATTACCAACAGCCTGATCGCTGACTTCAGTTTTACTAAAAGGTAAGCGTATCCAGTCTTTAGCTGAGTAACGACGTGTCTGATCACGATGATAAGGTCGAGTGCTGTCTGAAGCTTGAGAATAAGCCAATAGCGCCTCTACGATTGGGCCTTTACTGTCAAAAGTAACCGTCTGCATGTACGTAGGGCCATTGGTGATTGGCTGATAAGTACCATCTTCATTTAATCCAGGACTTTGAGCAACGTTAAAGATACCTTCACGTCCTAATCCACCATGCATAGGAATCTTTTCATCGTTATTACCCGCATCGATGACATATTGTAAGTCTGCTAAAGATGCATCAAGCGCTATATTTTTCTCATTAAAGTAAGCAATAGCATCTCCTAAAGCTTTGCGTGTGCCGTCATTAATGATAAGACCACGAGGTGTGTTGACAGGGTCATTGATATCGAATTTTATGCTAAATGCATCATCCGTCGTTTCCGTAAAGTTGACCTTACGCCAAAACTCTCTAAATACATGAGCGCCTTTACTATCAAGGTTATTACGGCGGTCCCAATTACTTAGAACATCACAGGCTTGAGCGGCATCGATGGTACCACCACTTGTCAAAGGCAAAGTAGAGTTGGCTCGGCAATCTGCTAATACATCGTCTAATACAAGCTCAGCAACATAGCTCCGGTTACCATAAACGACGTCTTGCATATTATCTAAATTGAAGGTATTGCCTCCAAGTTGGTCTTTATTGCTCAAGCGATCTGAAATCTGCGTCAGACCCATACGGGAACGCATGAGTAGTGGCACACCATCTACTGCATTAGCGCCCAAAAATGGCGATAGGCGACGGCGTAGGAGCGGTGAGAATCCAGTCAGTGGTTGTTTTGGATTGCTCAACCAATAGCTATCATTTGAGTTGGCGACGTAATCATCACGGATTAAGAAAGGTAGGTTTGAGCGTCCAAAAATACCTGCTTGCGGTGAGTCTGCATCATTGCCCCATTCACAGGCAGCGGTAGCACCATTGAGTGCTGGCAAGTCTGATGCAATCAATGCGCCAAGAAACGGGCCAGCATTGGCACTACAAGATTCTAGCTGTTGTTTAGTGACATGCGGCACGGTTGAGATATCGGCATATAGAGCTTTGCCGTAGCGGTCAGTGGCAATAGTATTGACGAAGCCCAGACCAAGCGTATCCTGCATTCTATCAACCAAGTCTTCAACACTGGTTGCTTTATTCATACTGCGCCATTGGTTCAAGGCGCGCGGATTCTCAGATGCAGCATCGCGAATGGTGTAAGCTAGATTATTATCACCCCAGTTAGGTAGCTGACCATTCAATGCCTTTACGTTCAGCATAGGCCCATATTGTGACAAATAAATAGGACGAACCAACGTCTGATTATTTGGTAATTGAATAGTCACATCAACTTGTTCGATATCACGCTGCTCAAATATACCTTCACTATTTTGATAATTGTATTTCATAGGATTACCATTTACCAAGCTAAGCTGATAAAGGGTAAATCGTTTGGCTGTAGAGACTGTATGACTCCAAGCCACATCCTTGTTGAAACCGATATTAATAAATGGTTGGCCTTGTTGAGCAGAGCCCATTACGTCAAGCTCACCTGGCAAGGTTAAATGAAACTCATAAAAGCGTTGCACCCCTTCCCATGGTTCATGCGGATTACCATACAAGATACCACTTTCCGTACCTGTTACCTCGCTGCCGAATGCATAAGCATTACTACCGCCTTTCATCGCGTTGATTGTAGAGTCATCAAACTCCACTGCTGGCTCTGGGCTGACAGTACGCATTCTACTGCTGTTCATAATCGTATTCTGAGCAGGAGGTGCTGCTGCCACGATCGGTTTGACAAAGTTAGACAAGCCGCCGCGCAAGTTTGCTTTGCCGTAGACAGTTAACAAGTCATCAATCGTAATCTCACGTACCCATTCGGCACCAGCACAGTCAGGATTGATATTATCAACACCTGTATCACGTAGATACCGGCTATAGCCAGCAGCGTAACCTGTGACAGCCTCAATAGTCTCGCGGTCCTGAGCGGCTAAGAAACTAGCACGTCTCTCTGGGGAGTTATACCAAGTATAAAATACGTCGCTTGCCACATCGCCTTCATTGCCTAGGTACAGCATACTTTGACCACTGGCCACGACGATTTCACGTGCCAGTGAGCAGATGTTGTCTTCGGCAAAAGCATAGCCTACACCGTAACCCAAACCTTTGTAATCATTGGCTGTAATATGTGGTATACCGAACTCAGTACGCTGAATATCTGCTGAGTAAGTTGGTGGGTCGAACGTTGAGTCGTTATCGTTGTCTCCGAAACAACCAGACAATCCGAGGGAGACTGCCACTGTGAGTAGCGCGAGCCTAGGCACACGCTGATTAAGCATATCAATGCTCATAAGCTTATCCATCCATGGTTAGTTGGTGTGTATAAAGCCGTAGAAAACAGCAATCACCGAGCTTTATATGATCAATAAAATCCTTTTATTGCCAATGCTCTTTCTGACCTTAGATGTCTGATATGAGTTTGAATTTATTGGAATATCTAGCTGTAATTGAAACTTCCAAAAAGCTTCAGATAAACTATAAACTCAAGTCAAATAAGACAAAGCATAAGAGCATTTGCTCATCATATAACAGTAAATAGTCTCTACACCAGCAATAAAACACGACATTTGCGCGTTGATAAATAATACTTTATTATCAATGACACTCTGTATTAGGAAGATGCTGATGTCGTTTGCCCAAGTCTATACCCGTTCGGTGGTTGGTCTGCATGCTCCCAAGGTCATCATTGAGGTGCATCTATCGCAAGGACTGCCTGCATTGACCATCGTTGGCCTACCTGAGGCCGCCGTGCGTGAGAGTAAAGACAGGGTACGCTCCGCCATTCTCAATTCAGGTTTTCAGTTTCCTAATCGACGTCTCACGATTAATTTAGCCCCTGCTGATCTACCTAAAGATGGCGCGCGTTTAGACTTACCAATTGCTATCGGCATACTGGCAGCAAGCGGACAGCTTGAGCCAAAGGTGCTATCAGGATTTGAGTTTATTGGCGAGTTAGCGCTCGATGGTCAATTGCGACAAGTAACTGGTAGTCTGGCAGTCGCACGTGCAATTAAAGCTGAGAAATTAGCAATAGCGTTGTCTCAGGTAGCAGCGAGTGACCAAGGACAAAATAATCCAAATACCCCGTCGCCGATAACACCGAAACTGATCGTGCCGATTGATAATGGTCATGAGGCCAGCCGCGTTGAAGGCGTAACGATACTAGCTGCACCGAGCCTAAAAGCAGTTTGCGACCATCTACAGTCGCTCGTTGACCCAAGTGCAAGCTATGCAAGTTTAGCAGTGGTACAGCCTAGTCCTGCACAGCAGCATGTTGGCTATCAAGTGGACTTAGCCGATGTCAAAGGACAACATCATGCTCGGCGCGCGTTAGAGATTGCCGCCGCTGGTGGTCATTCATTGTTATTTACAGGGCCACCAGGTTCTGGCAAGACGCTTATGGCATCACGATTGCCAACGATATTGCCAGACTTAAGTGATGAGGATGCACTAGAGGTTGCCAGTACGTATTCGGTGGCAGACAGCGATTATGACTATGGGACGCGGCCATTTAGACAAGTACATCATACGATATCTGCTGTTGCATTAGTTGGCGGTGGCTCACGGCCAAAACCAGGTGAGATTACACTAGCTAATAAAGGCGTGTTATTTCTAGATGAATTGCCAGAATTTGATCGGAGTGTGCTGGAAGTATTGCGTCAGCCGCT
>Ga0209595_100681_pt1 | contig 11446 bp, 9 predicted proteins | sample Porto_4metaG_FD_187427 | JGI IMG/M metagenome (GOLD analysis project Ga0209595, IMG submission 187427) | Marine algal microbial communities from Porto, Portugal - Porto_4 metaG (SPAdes) (version 2) | ecosystem: Host-associated > Algae > Red algae > Unclassified | place: Portugal: Porto | collected...
AAGTGACGCTTTATAGTGATGACATGGATAGCGTATATCAGGATGTACTACCTAAGCAGGGCGTGCGGATTGGTAGTACTCATATCATGTATGACAGTGATGCGATGATGCAGTGGTTCATACATGTGCCATATAAGGGGCCAAATACGCATTATGCGATTTGGCAATTTAATGTAGTGGAAAAGGGCGGAATTCGTGGAACTTATCCATTGCTGTGGGATGATTTTAGTCAACCCTTGCACATGGTGAGTTGTGATTGTCTGTTTGAGCAAGCTGATATGCCGATAGAGGTCAGTATTTATGAAGAGCGCTGTGCAATGCTTGACAGGCTTGTCGGTTCATTTGGGGTGTCCAATGCCATATTCATATTGGCAATCAATGATGTGCTCTATCGTTATGGCGTGGGTTGGAGCGCGCCCTATAGCGAGTCGGATATACAAGCGCAAGACATTGCGATGAAACTAACAGAACAAAAGCCAGAAAATGCGGAAGCGGTGAAAGCCATTATCCAAGCGGTTTATGATTTTTGGTTTAACGAAGGTTTTGCAAAAAATATCTCAATGCGGGCTTGTGAGGAGCTCTTAAGCTTGTATCAAGCGCAGATTACTAGCCAAAAACCAGTTTAATTCATAAACTAAATTACCAAGAGTGAACCTAAATAATAATTAAAAAAGGAGAACCTTATGATGTTTCCTATTGAAAACAACGATACGTTTTTACTGTTTTTTCATGGTCTCGATTCAAGCAATGAGACCAGTAAATATACCTGTATCACACGTGAGCCTAAATATTGCCAAACGGTCAATTATCGAGAGAGTTTTGCAGAAATATTTGAGATTTATGATGCTTTGATTCGTGAGAAGATGACACAGTATTCACGTGTGGTGTTGGCAGGGCATTCTCTTGGTGGTTGGTTTGCCAATCATTTTGCCCATAAATATAACTTGCGCACACTGTTGATTGCGCCTTGTATCTATCCAAATGAGGTATTGGCGGACCGTATCCCTGATGTGGCTGATATGAAGCTGTCTTTCCCTACCTCTAACACTCAGATGGTGCGGGTTATGGTTGAAGTCGATGATGAAAGCTTAGACGTAGCGGTTGCTAGACGAACCTTGGTAAATCTGCCTGATAGTTGGGAAGTTGATTATTTTGCAGACGGTCATCACCGTATCGCTCGTAGTAGTGATATCTGGTATCACGTAACTCATCTGTGCGAAGATCCCATTGTTTGGATGGATGAGGCAACATATCATGGTGAAGACTAATAGCAAGGGCAGTCAAAAAACTGTCGCGACTGTTGGATAAATAAACCGCTAAAAATAACTAATTGACATTAAAGACGATCGGTCATAATATCTACGAATGACAATTACTAAGCCAAAAGCCCGTCGCGGGCGTCCACCCAATGTTGAACGAGAGTTTACGGATACCCGTGAAGCTCTTTTGAGATCTGGGATGGAGATGCTGACAGAGCAAGGTTTTGCGACCACTGGTATCGATGCCATACTCAAACGTATCAATGTGCCTAAAGGTTCTTTCTACAATTACTTCAAAAATAAAGAAGCGTTTGGGCAGGAAGTATTACGGCAGTACGCGTTGTATTTCGCTCGTAAGCTAGATCATTGTTTTTTAAACGAGCAAGTATCTCCTATGCAGCGTATTAGTGACTTTGTTGAAGATGCTAAGTCGGGAATGATCAAGCATCAATTTCGACGCGGTTGTTTGGTAGGAAACTTGGGTCAAGAGATTGTCGTGTTGCCTGAGAGTTTTCGCTGTGAGCTAGAAAACATACTGCTTGATTGGCAGGAGCGTTTAGCGGCTTGCTTGCGTCTTGCAGTACAACAAGGGCAAGTACATTCTAATAGTGATTGTGATGAGCTTGCTGCTTTCTTTTGGATCGGATGGGAAGGTGCGGTTTTGCGTGCTAAGTTGACGCAAGATGTCAGTCCATTAGATGCTTTTTTCCGAGGTTTTGTAGCAGGAATACAGAAGTAATTTTTTTATCTATATTTTTAGACGACCGGTCTAAATTATTTTTTACTTATTTATAGACGATTGGTCTAAATAGGATCTACTATGTTTAATGCGATATTAATTGAAAAAAATGACGATGTTTATCAGTCTAATCTGACTGAGATGCAGGATACACAATTGCCAGAAGGCGATGTCACGGTTAGTGTGGCATATAGCACGCTCAACTACAAAGATGGATTGGCCATTACTGGCCGTAGTCCTGTGGTACGTCAATTTCCCATGGTTCCAGGTATAGATTTAGCGGGCACTGTCGAAACAAGTAGCCATCCTCGCTATAAAGCTGGCGACAAGGTGTTGTTAAATGGTTGGAGTGTGGGTGAGAAGTATTGGGGCGGTCTATCACAAAAGGCGCGATTAAACGGTGATTGGCTGATCCCGCTCCCTGAATCGATGACTGAACGTCAGGCGATGGCAATTGGCACAGCAGGATATACCGCAATGCTTTGCTTAATCGCATTAGAGCGTCATGGACTGACACCAGAGCGTGGCGAAGTATTGGTGACTGGTGCTAATGGCGGTGTTGGTAGCTTTGCCATCGCACTTTTGGCAAACCAAGGTTACTCTGTCACAGCCTCTACGGGACGTCTAGAAGAAGCAGAATACTTAAAAAGCCTTGGTGCAACGACTATCATAGACCGTGCTGAACTGAGTAGTCCGGGACGCGCACTTGGTAAGGAGAAATGGGCTGCTGCAATTGATTCTGTTGGTAGTCATACGTTGGCCAACGTTTGTGCTAGCACGTGTGAAGATGGTTTAGTCGCTACTTGTGGATTGGCTCAAGGCATGGATTTCCCTGCTACTGTTGCGCCATTTATTTTACGCGGTGTCAGTTTACTTGGTATCAATAGTGTGACACGACCTTATGATGAGCGTGTAGAAGCATGGCAGCGTTTGAGTACAAGCTTGGATATGACGCAATTGGATGCAATCACCAGAGAGATTGGCCTAAGCGAAGTCATTCCGACAGCAAGTGAATTGTTGGATGGTAAGGTTCGTGGTCGAATAGTCGTTGATGTCAATCGTTAAGCGTTAATTTTTCATACTTCAACACTAATGTTTTGATATTGAGCCTCTTTTTAATACATGAATAAATGGTGCATCGAAACGTCTAAGATTGAATGGCAACGTGAAAAATAATTATTCACAAACGGTCACAAATATCGGTATTTATTTTTTGTCATCTGATGTGCTATCATCGTTGAACGAACTATCGTGGGTTTAACAGTTTTGTTATTGCCGACCGTGACAATAGTCTAATGGCGGCGTGACAAACCTTGCAACTTCCAGCACGATATAAAACAACTCTGGTAAAGCGCATGAGCCTGTACTCCGACAACCTCATTTGTGCCTGATTTTTTGCCTATTTGGGCGTATATCATACTTTTTCGTCGGAGTTACAGGAGTCTAAGGTGTTCAATATCATGAGCCACATTGCTAACCCATCTAAATATACCCGTCGTTATCACCCACGCCATTCTCTAGCGCAATATATTATTAATCAAATAGAGTCACTTGAGCTGCGCCCGCAAGATATCGTAAAGCAAATGGGCTATCCTCTTAAACATACCATACCTGCCTATGACCGCCTGCGCCATGTACTGTCGAGCAAATTTCTTGGGCTTGATGGTAGCTATATGGACAAGCACTTTACCGCTGATGAGTTTTTGGCAAAACTGTTTGACGTACTTGAGATACCGTATCAGCCATTCGCAGAAGATATTGCGCAGATTAAATATGATTTGGCAAATTACTCTAATACGCTACCCAGATATAGCTTACGAGCGGAAGTGGATTTCACATTTACGAGTGCTGATAACTGGATGTCTCGTGGTGCGGCTTCACGTTTTGCCCAAGTGCATTTACCTAGCGGTTTTGCCAAATTAGACGATGCTGCTCGTAAATCAGTGATTCAAGACAGCATCTGTGAGCATTATCAACAGTATGAGGGCAGTTTGCCATACGATGGTATCATCAAAGGCTATCGACTGACCATTGAACAAAACAACCATGTGGTTGACCATGCAGAGTATGGATTGCCAAAATCTAGCAGTATCTAAAATTTTTTGAATGTATAAACAGCACGAGCTGTTAATTACATTGATTGAATAATCAAATTGACTAAAAAAAATATAAAAAAGCCTCACTTTATCGTGGGGCTTTTTGGTTTTTTACGTTATGTTTTCTTGTAAGAGTCAGATATTGCTAAATGTCAGTTTTATGAAACTCACTTTGGGCCTCAGGTTTAGAGATGGCGCGCCATAAGATCACAAATAGCGCGTCAAACTCTGCATTTAATGGTGTTTCTGTTTGGCGAATGGTATGCATTAAGCCAAGTCGACTGATAAACCCCATAAACACATCGAAGAGTATGTGCAGTGGAACAGCGTCATTGAGCACCCCACGATTTTGCCCATCTTCTAATACCGCCAAAAACGCGCCAATTAACTCTTTGTTTTCATAGATTGCGATATTGCGTATCCGTGATGCCGACACAGAAGACAGCACCATCACCGCATCTGGATGCGAGTCGACAAAATCAAAGCAGACCCACAGTGTCTTACGTAGACGATCTTGTACGCTATCAATCCCTTGCAGATGATCCATAATCCGAGCGGCTAATCTGCCGAGCACAATATCCATGATGGTATAAAACAGCGTTTGCTTGTCCCCGAAGTACTTGTAGAGCGTTTGCAAAGAAACGTTTGCAGACTTTGCAATCTGCGCCATCGTCACCTCATTAGCGTCAAATCCTGCAAAGACCTTACGAACGGCTTGCTCAATTTTATCCAAAGTTGCGGGCCGCATATCGGATAGGGGCGCTAGAGATCGAGTTTGCGTGAGGCTATCTGAATGACTAAAGGTTTTCATATTTATCGCTTCTTAAAGTATTGGCTATTTAATACGTCCTACCAGTTAAATAATTTGCTCGATAGTTTAACGTGATTAAATTAACAAGTAATGTAAATTACCATTTTTATTTAATTGATTGCGAAGTAGTTTTTCGTAGCCTAGTATAAGACTCATATATTAATAAATACAAAGACTTTATAGTATATCTATAACGGTAATATAAATTACCATAAATTTTTTAAAACGACTTAGCTATAGTCAGTTCAATATAATTTCGATATAAGGAAACCGAGTGCAAGTTATACATTAGTATGCTTAGCGAGGATGACGATGTAGCGGATTTATATAGACTTGACTATATAGTTATTATTCACTCCCCCTTGTCAAGGATAGACATCATGAGTATTGAAAAATTTACCCCAAACTGGATGACCGAAGAGCATCAGATGGTGTACGACAGCGCCTTAAAAATGTTTCAATCTTGGGATCCTAAAGATGAGCAATGGCGCAAAAATGGCATGATTGATCGCGATGCGTGGCAAGAGGCAGGCGAGATGGGGTTTTTGTGTGCAGCGATACCAGCTGAGTATGGCGGCGGCGGCGGTGATTTCGGTCACGAAGCCGCGCTTATCTACGCACAGACTGAGGCCAACCAATCGGGATTTGGCGGTATGGTGCATTCAGGCATTGTCGCGCCTTATATTTTAGACCATGGTACTGAAGAACAAAAACAGGCGTGGCTACCCAAAATGGCAACGGGCGAATATATCGGTGCTATCGCCATGACCGAGCCTGGTACTGGCTCCGACTTACAAAACATCAAAACCTATGCGGTAAAAGATGGTGATGACTACATTATTAATGGTTCTAAGACTTTTATCACCAATGGTCAGCACGCCAATCTTATCCTATTAGCATGCAAAACAGACCGTGAAAAAGGCGCACAAGGCGTCTCACTTATCATAGTAGAAACGGATAAAGTAGAAGGGTTTGAGCGTGGACGCAATCTCGATAAAATTGGTCTGACGTCGCAGGATACCTCAGAGTTGTTCTTTAGCAATGTACGTGTGCCACAAACCAACCTTTTGGGCACGGTAGAAGGTATGGGCTTTATCCAAATGATGCAGGAGTTGCCGCGTGAGCGTTTAATCATTGCGCTATCAGGGGTCGGTTCGATGAAGTTAGCGATCAACTTAACCTTAGATTACGTAAAAGGGCGCGAAGCCTTTGGCAAACCTATTTGGAAGTTTCAAAATACGCGCTTTAAGATGGCGGAATGCTATGCCGATTATCTCGCTGCCAGTACCATGTGTGATGCAGCAGTCGATGCGATGTTAGATGGTAAGCTGTCTGTACCGCATGCTTCATTAATCAAATATTGGGTAACCGAAAAACAGTGCGAAGTCATCGACGAATGCGTGCAGCTGTTTGGTGGTTATGGCTATATGACAGAGTATCCTATCGCACGTTTATATGCCGATGCGCGCGTGCAAAAAATCTATGGCGGCACCAATGAGATTATGAAGGAACTGGCTTCACGCTTTATGTAGACGTTTATATTATAAGACTACGATAATTATTGTTTATTTAAAAAATAAAAAAAGGATTTTTTATGACTGAGACTGCTTATATTTATGATGCGATCCGCACGCCACGGGGCAAAGGAAAAAAGGACGGTTCGTTGTATCAGGTATCACCGATTTGGCTGACACGTACTTTACTAAAAGAGATGCAGCAGCGCCATAATTTAGATACCAGTTTGGTCGATGATGTGGTGCTTGGCTGCGTGACACCGGTGGGTGAGCAAGGCTCTGATATTGCCCGCATTGCTGTTATCGATGCTGGCTGGGCGCAAAGTGTGGCAGGTCTTACCTTATCTCGTTTTTGTGCCTCTGGTCTAGAGTCTATCAATTTAGCAGCGGCCAAGGTCATGTCAGGTATGGAAGACATGGTAGTGGCAGGCGGTGTTGAGTCTATGAGCCGTGTACCGATGGGCTCAGATGGCGGTGCTTGGTACATGGATCCGCGTGTGAATGAAGCCACGCATTTCGTACCGCAAGGAGTAGGTGCGGATACCATCGCAACGCTCAAAGGCTTTAGTCGTAGTGATGTCGATGCCTTTGCCACCGAGTCGCATCGCCGCGCTGCACAGGCGTGGGAGAAGGGCTATTACGATAAGTCCGTCGTCCCTGTCACCGATATCAATGGAATGATGATGTTAGATAAAGACGAAACCATCCGTCCTAATACCAATGTCGAGACCTTAGCTGGGCTAAAACCTTCCTTTATCATGCCGGGAAAAATGGGCTTTGATAGCGTTATCTTAGACAGATATACCACGATTGAAACCGTCAATCATGTACATCATGCGGGTAACTCTTCTGGCATCGTCGATGGGGCTGCTATTTGTTTGGTCGGTAGTGCGGCGGCTGGTCAAAAAGCAGGGCTAAAACCACGCGCCAAAATCACAATGGCCTCAGTCATTGGCTCAGAGCCTGCCATTATGCTGACAGGTCCAACGCCAGCTTGCCAAAAAGCCCTCGATAAAGCAGGCATGCAAGCTTCTGATATAGACCTTTGGGAAATCAACGAAGCCTTCGCTGCTGTGCCGATGAATACCGCTGATGATTTTGGCATCTCGCTTGATATTGTCAATGTCAATGGTGGCGCAATCGCTATGGGTCATCCGCTTGGAGCAACGGGCGCGATGCTAATGACGACTGTCCTTGATGAGTTAGAACGCCGCGATCTACAGACCGCGATGATTACGCTATGTGTGGGCGGTGGTATGGGCATTGCCACCATTATCGAGCGTGTTTAACTTTTCTCTAAAATAGACTGAAAACCAATTAGACTAAAACGCAATATACAAAGAATCATTTAAGGGATAAAAATGATGACAAATAACCAGACAGCAGATAGCGTAACAGCCATTAATGCACTAGATAACTTCTCTGCCCAGTGTGACAACGATGGTATCGTCACTGTCACAATTGACCAAAGCAAACGAAAAATGAATGTCATCGGTGATGGCTTTACAGAGTCGTTCGCCACGATAGTTGATAGTTTCATCAATGATGACGCCGCCACAGGCTTGATTCTCACATCGGCCAAAGAAACCTTTGTGGTTGGTGCAGATATTGATCAATTGAACCAAATAGAGACAGCGGAGCAAGCATTTGCAGTTACTGAAGAATTGAAAGGTAGTTTGCGCAAGCTTGAGACCTCAGGTAAACCTGCTGTCGCTGCTCTGACAGGAATCGCATTAGGCGGTGGTTTAGAGTTGGTACTTGCCTGTCATTATCGTATTGCCATTGACACGCCTAAGACCAAGCTTGGTTTGCCTGAGGTAAAATTGGGCTTGCTACCTGGTGGCGGTGGTACTCAGCGCTTACCAAGGTTGGTCGGTATTCAAGCAGCACTGGAGCTGATGACGCAAGGCAAAGAACTTCGCGCTGCTGCTGCAAAAGACATTGGACTTATTGATGCGACTTCTACTGATCAAGCAGATATGCTGGAGCAAGCAAAAGACTGGATTCGAAATAATCCAAGTGCGCAGCAGCCATGGGATAATAAAGGTTTTAAAATTCCTGGCGGCGATAGTAAGCATCCAAAAGTAGTTCCTATATTCTCTATCGCCCCAGCCATGGCCAATCAAAAGTCACATGGCAACTATCCAGCGATTACTCACATTATGTCTTGTGTGTTTGAAGGATGCCTAGTAGATATCGATACAGGGCTTGAGATCGAGTCGCGTTATTTTGCCGCTTGCGTACTGTCCACTGAATCTAAAAACATGATTAACACCTTATGGACTCAGCTGAATAGCATCAAAAAAGGTCAGTCTCGTCCTCAAGGGTTTAAACGTACAATCACCAAAAAAGTCGGTATCTTGGGCGCTGGCATGATGGGCGCAGGCATTGCTTATGTCACTGCCAAAGCAGGTATAGATGTCGTTTTATTGGACACAGAGATTGTCAATGCTGAAAAAGGCAAAGCGTATTCTACGAATATTTTAGATAAAGCCATTAGCCGAAAGCGTGCTACCGAAGAGAAAAAACAAGCCCTCCTAGAACGCATTACGCCAACAGTTTCTTACGATGATTTGGTAGATTGTGATCTTATTATCGAAGCGGTGTTTGAAAACCGAGAAATCAAAGCAAAGTGTACTCAGCAAAGTGAAGCAGTGATTACAAACACGGCTGTCTATGCTTCTAATACCTCAACACTACCAATTACTGGACTGGCAAAAGCCAGTACGCGCCCAAACCAGTTTATCGGTCTGCACTTTTTCTCCCCAGTAGATAAGATGCCGCTGGTTGAAATTATCATGGGCGAGCAAACCGACGATGCGACATTGGCCAAAGCTTTCGATTATGTTGTACAAATAGGTAAAACGCCTATCGTCGTCAATGACAGTCACGGATTTTATACCTCGCGTGTATTTGGTACCTATGTATCAGAGGGCATTGCGATGCTAACAGAGGGTGTGCATCCGCGTAGCATCGAAGTCGCCGGACTAAAAACAGGTATGCCGATGCCGCCGCTAGCATTACAAGATGAAGTGTCGTTAAGCCTCGCATTGCATGTCAGCGAACAGCAGCAAGCTGATATGGCAGCCGAAGGTAAGCCAATTGTAGTGCGGCCTTCTTATAACATACTAAAAATATTGGTTAATGAGCATGGGCGCGAAGGTAAGAAAAATGGCAAAGGATTCTATGACTATCCAACAGAGGGTGATAAACATCTATGGCCTGATCTGATAAATTTATATCCGCCAAAATCAGAGCAACCCTCGCAGCAAGATTTGGTTGATCGCCTGATGTTTATTCAAGCCAATGAATCTGCCAAATGCTATGAGGAAAATGTCGTGCGCTCAGTTGCCGATACCAATATAGGGTCTATCTTTGGATGGGGATTTGCCCCGCAGCATGGCGGTACGCTACAGTTTATCAATGCAATGGGTTTGGACGAGTTCATCAAACGTAGTCATGAGCTGGCGGCAAAATATGATGAGCGTTTTGAGCCTGCTCAAATCTTGCTAGATATGGCAGCCAAAGGCGAGGCGTTCTCTGATGACTGACATGCATGTATCAAATCATGATCAAATGGCGGACTGTCTACAAGGGTTACGAGTGATCGATCTGACTCGTAACTTGCCGGGGCCTTTTGCTACGCGTTTGCTAGCAGATTTGGGCGCGGACGTCCTTAAAATCGAACCCAAACAAGGTGATCCTGCTCGGGTATTTGGTGAGCTCTTCGCAGCTCTGAACCACGGTAAGACAACTGAAAAGCATGATTTTCATGATTCCAAAGCGATTGAAGCTATAAAAGCACATCTTAAAGAGGCTGATGTGATGCTAGATAGCTTTCGCCCAGGTGTCTTGGCAGAAATAGGACTAGATGCTAAGACCTTGCATGTCATCAACCCAAAGCTAGTAATGGTATCTATTACTGGCTATGGCGTAGCAGGCAATTACGCAAAAGAAGGTATTTACTTAGAAGGTGCTTACTCAAAAAATGGCTCTCAAGTGAATCATGACTGGGCCAACAAAGCCGGTCATGATATCAATTTTATGGCTATGAGCGGTGTACTAGATCAGCTAAAAACAGCGCAGGGTGAGCAGGCTATGCCCAATATCCAGTTTGCGGATTTGGCAGGTGGTAGTGATACAGCAGTGATAGCACTGTTGGCTGCCATATTTGCTGCGCAGCGTACGGGCAAAGGGCGACACATTGCTATTAGCATGACGCACAGTCTTTATAATCATATGGTTATGCCAAAGGTAACAGGCAAACTGATTAATAGCTTTTCAGGAAATGGCTTAAACGACACTTTACTGCCGCAGCATGATTTTTTGGGTGGTGCATTACCATGCTATCGATTGTACCAAACCGCTGATAAGCGGCATATGGCAGTTGGTTCCTTGGAGCTTAAGTTTTGGCAAGGGCTATGTGAGGTATTAGAGCTGCCAGCGCTCAAAGAAATACACTGGCAGCTTGGTATCATGCCCAATAGGCCTGAGAGTCAAACAGCGACTAAAACAATGGCGGAAAAATTCGCCAGTCAAACGCTTGAACATTGGCAACGTGTATTTGCAGCAACGGATGTCTGTGTGACCCCTGTGCTGAGTTTGCATGAAGCTAAAGCTCACCCTTTATTTGCACATCAAGATGAACATTGTGCAACATCAGGGTGGCAGCAAGTGAATTAATAATTAGTATGTAAGTAGTCTTAGAGAAAAGTGAAAACTGGACTAATTCTTGAAGGCGATATCAAGATACTGCTGGCTAGTATCGTCTTTTTAGCCTGTATTATCCTGACTGCCTGTCTAAACCAGAGTGATTGAACTTGTATATTTACAACTGTCTATCTAAAATTGCCTGAATAAGAGACAATACGCCTATAAATCCTAAAGTCTTACGGTACTGAAAAATAGTAGCACGTTCAAAGGCTCTTAGAGATTGAGCAACACAGACATTTAATAAATTTAACTTAAGCAAAAAGGCAGTTCTGAATGACCAAACATAACCCGTATAATTTTTTACCTTTGCAGCC
>Ga0209595_100682_pt1 | contig 11419 bp, 8 predicted proteins | sample Porto_4metaG_FD_187427 | JGI IMG/M metagenome (GOLD analysis project Ga0209595, IMG submission 187427) | Marine algal microbial communities from Porto, Portugal - Porto_4 metaG (SPAdes) (version 2) | ecosystem: Host-associated > Algae > Red algae > Unclassified | place: Portugal: Porto | collected...
GGCGATGATGCTGCTGCAAACGCTGATGCTGCTGCCGCTGAAACAGACGCTGCTGCTGCTGAAGCTGAAGCTGCTGCTCAAGACGCTGGTACTGAAGTTGCTGAAGGCGCTGACACTGCTGGTGCAGCTGCGACAGACGCTCTAGAAAACACTGGCGATGCTATTGCTGAAAGCACTAACACAGCGGTTGAAAACACTGCTGAAGCTGTTGCTGATGGCGCTAACGCTGTCGCTGATGGCGCAAATGATGTTGCAGTTGATGCAGAGCAACAGTACTAAGCTACGCGATAACTAAGCACTATAATGACTGATTTACTGGGATGCTATTGATTGATAGATAATCATCGGTAAATAACTTTTAAAAAGGGTCATTGCTTTATAAGCCTCAAAATACTAGAAAAGCCTTGGTGATTGCCAAGGCTTTTTGCGTTGTATATCATAATGATAGTTTATAAAGTAACAGTTTATAAAGTTAAACTGAGATCAAAAGACGGTATAGACTGACAAATAGTCGGTCAACTGCTACGAAGACAGAATAATTTTTGCTATAATCACCGCGTAGTAATCATATCCAATATCTTTCAGAATTTTACTAACCTATATACGGTCAGTATGGTCGAATATACAGTGAAATGATTGCTATCAAGCTGTTTTTTAAATACTATTCAAAATCTAATCAGAGAGCGTCTTATGGCCCTAATATCCTTACGTCAACTTCTAGATCATGCCGCTGAACACAGCTATGGTGTTCCTGCTTTTAACGTCAATAACTTAGAGCAAATGCGTGCAATCATGATGGCTGCGGATGCTTGTGATTCACCTGTTATTGTCCAAGCCAGTGCAGGCGCACGTAATTATGCAGGGTCAGCATTTTTGCGTCATTTGATTATCGCTGCGATCGAAGAATGGCCACATATTCCAGTAGTAATGCATCAAGATCACGGTATGTCACCAGCTATCTGCCAACGCTCAATCCAATTAGGTTTCTCATCAGTGATGATGGACGGCTCACTTGGTGAAGATGGCAAAACGCCAATGGACTATGATTACAACGCTAGCGTCACGCGCGAAGTTGTTAAGATGGCACACGCTTGCGGTGTCTCTGTAGAAGGCGAAATCGGTTGCTTGGGCAGTCTTGAAACTGGTATGGCTGGTGAAGAAGATGGCTCTGGCGCTGAAGGCGTATTGGATCATGAGCAGCTCTTGACCAGTGCTGATGAAGCTGAGCAGTTTGTAAAAGATACCAATGTCGATGCGTTAGCGATTGCTATCGGTACTAGCCATGGTGCCTATAAGTTCACACGTCCACCGACAGGCGATATTTTGTCTATTGAGCGCGTAAAAGAGATTCATGCCCGTATTCCTAACACGCATTTGGTCATGCATGGTTCTTCATCAGTGCCACAAGAATGGCTAAAAGTTATTAATGAAAATGGCGGTGATATCGGCGAAACTTATGGCGTGCCAGTTGAGCAAATCGTTGAAGCGATCAAACATGGCGTACGCAAAGTAAACATCGATACGGATTTACGTCTGGCATCAACTGGTGCTATCCGTGAATTCCTTGCCAAAAATCCAAGTGAGTTCGATCCGCGTAAATACTTTAAAGCGTCTATGGTAGCCATGTCAGATATCTGTACCAATCGTTTTGAAGCGTTTGGCTCTGCAGGTCAAGCACACAAAATTCGTCCAACCAGTCTTGAAGGTATGGTGAACTTCTACCAATAAGACTGTGTTGTAGAACGTAGTTGTTAATCATGAAGTAGCAGCTGATTTTATAATATTCCACATAAGAGGTCGTAAATAATGATTGGATTGATTACCGGACAGGTGCAGTACTTGATGGCACCGACGGCTTGTATCATGACGACCTCTGGTGTGGGTTATGATATCGAACTGCCATTGCCTTCGTTTTGCCAGTTGCAGCTTAATGAACAAGCTAGCATCTGGACACACTTTCATGTTCGCGAAGATGCCCAATTGCTATACGGCTTTATCGATCGAAAAGAACGAGATGTCTTTCGCCAGTTAATTAAAATTAACGGGGTTGGGGCAAAAATGGCCTTAGCTATGCTGTCTGCAATGTCAGCAGCTGAGCTAAAGATGCACGTCGAGCAAGAGTCGGAGACGGCATTGACTCGTATCCCAGGCATCGGTAAAAAGACGGCGCAACGCTTATTAATTGAGCTAAAAGACAAGTTAAAGAATATCGACGTTGATAGTGGTGCGTTTGAATTGACACCTCAGGAAACTACGATTTCTCACGAAGGTAGTATCATCGCTGAAGTGGAAGGCGCGTTGATTAGCTTGGGCTACAAAGAAAAAGAAGCTCAGCTAGCGATCAAGGCTGCTAAGAGTAAAGGAGATACTTTTGCTGATACTCAAGGCTTATTAAAAGCTACTTTGCAGCAGCTATCTGGCTTTTAATTCATACTAATTAGCCGTCTATCAATGACAACCACATAATGTATTAAATTAATAAGCGACATTGAATGTCGCTTATTTTCGTTTTAGTGCTCGCTTAATGAGGTTTTGCATGACTTATGCGCAGCGTTTGGTTATGCTATTTGTTAACTAATTTTTAATATAATGATAAATTCTATGACGCAAGATCGCTTAATTAATCCGCTAGAAGGCGCAAGTGATGCTCCTGATGCCAATATCCGACCAGCATTATTGGCTGAGTATATTGGTCAGCCGGTGGTACGTGAGCAGATGGAAGTGTTCATCGGTGCTGCTCGTGGCCGTGACGAAGCGCTAGATCACACACTTATATTTGGTCCACCGGGTCTGGGCAAGACGACCCTCGCCAATATTATCGCTCGTGAAATGGGTGGTAATCTGCGTTCTACTTCAGGGCCTGTGCTTGAGCGCCCAGGAGATTTGGCAGCCATGCTGACCAACCTAGAAGCAGGTGATGTGCTGTTTATTGATGAAATTCACCGTCTAAGCTCGGTCATTGAAGAGATACTTTATCCAGCGATGGAAGATTTCCAATTAGATATTATGATTGGTGAAGGGCCTGCTGCGCGTTCTATCAAGCTTGATTTGCCGCCGTTTACTTTGGTAGCAGCAACGACGAGAGCAGGACTGCTAACCTCACCACTACGTGACCGTTTTGGGATTGTACAGCGCCTTGAGTTTTACAACATCGCTGATCTAACGACGATTGTTAGTCGCGCAGCACGTCTAATGCGCGTACCAATGAGTGAAGATGGTGCTGTAGAGATTGCCCGCCGTGCCCGCGGTACACCAAGGATTGCTAACCGCCTATTACGCCGCGTACGTGACTATGCCGAGGTGAGAGGCGATGGTAGTATTAATGGCGCGATTGCAGGTAGCGCGCTAGATATGCTGGCAGTGGATAGACGTGGTCTTGATCATCTGGACAGACGCTATATCGAAATATTGCACGAGCGTTTTGACGGTGGTCCTGCTGGTGTTGAAGCAGTGGCAGCAGCGATGGCTGAAGACCGTGGTACGCTCGAAGATGTGATTGAGCCGTATCTGATTCAACAAGGTTATGTGCTGCGTACTGCTCGTGGCCGCGTACTGACACAGATGGCAATCGATCAGATGTTATAGCAATCAGTATTCAATATAAAAAATGCGCCTACTTTTGATGAGAAGTAGGCGCATTCTTTTTGGCTATTGGTTTGATTTTAGTATGGTCTTAGTCTTTATAATAGTATTAGGAAATAGATAAAGCCTCAGGCCATATTTTCCCTGGATTAAGGATGTTTTTAGGATCGAGGGCTGCCTTGATAGCTTCCATAAGTATCAGCGCATTACCATGTTCTTGCTGCATATACTTTTGTTTGCCTTGTCCGATCCCGTGTTCACCCGTACAAGTACCATCCATCTCGATAGCCCGCGTGGCGAGACGACCGATAATACCCTCAGCAGTAGCTACCTCTTCAGGATTATTGGTATCGACCAATAATAAAACATGAAAGTTACCGTCGCCTACATGACCTACAATTGGTCCAATCATCCCTGATGCTTCAATATCTTTTGCAGTGGCGCTGACACATTCTGCCAAGCGCGAAATAGGTACGCAAGCGTCAGTCGATAGGGCGCTTGTCTCAGGACGTAACGCACAGCTAGCATGATAAGCATTGTGTCTTGCCTGCCAGAGACGTTTACGCTCAGCTTCATTAGTATCCCAAGCAAAATCACGACCATCAAACTCTTCGATGATATCAGCAAACATTTGCGCTTGTTCCGCAACACTTGCCTCTGTACCGTGAAATTCGACGAATAGCGTAGGCGTTTCGGTTAGATCGAGATTGGCATATTGATTACATGCTTTGATTTGCATTGCATCAAGCAGCTCGATACGAGCAATAGGTAAGCACATTTGAATCGTTAGCATTACTGCCTGGCAAGCATCTTCGATGGTCGAAAAATGACAAATGCCGCTGCCTATACACTCGCTAATACCAAATAGTTTCAGCGTGACCTCAGTGACAATACCAAGTGTACCTTCTGAGCCTATCATCAAGCGCGTCAAATCATAACCGGCCGCAGACTTCTTAGCGCGTGTGCCTGTTCGTACGATATCGCCACTTGCGGTTACTACTTCTAGTGCGAGTACCACATCTTTCATAGTGCCATAACGTACAGCATTAGTACCTGAGGCACGAGTGGCGACCATGCCGCCAATACTGGCATTGGCACCGGGGTCTATCGGAAAAAACAGCCCTGTATCGCGCAGATAGTGGTTTAGCTGCTCACGCGTCACGCCAGGCTGAACGGTAACAGTCAAATCTTCATTATTGACCTGTAAAATAGCATCCATCGCATGCATATCGATGCACAGTCCACCATAGGGAGCATTTAATTGTCCTTCCAAAGAAGAGCCGATACCAAAAGCAATCACTGGCATTTGATGCTGATGACAAATTTTAACGGCCGCAGCTACTTCCTGTTTGTCCTGTACCGTTAATACAGCATCTGGCGGCTGATTGGCTAACCACGTCATGGTATGGCCATGCTGCTCACGCACTGTAGCGTTCAAACTCAGTTGCTTGCCAAAACATTCTTGCAAAGCTGTGATAGCCTCACTATAGTCTGGTTTACTAGTGTTATGGGTCTGTGACAGTAGTAGCGCTGACATGAGGGTTCCTATAGATAACAAGAATATTTAGCATTAACTTAGCATATTCAATATCCATTTGATATGCTTTATTGACAGACATTTGTTCTATTGTAACTAAGTTAGGATGCGCCAAACAACTACCAAGACAGCTAGTATATAAAATATAGGTGATAGCCAGCCGATAACTTGCGTAGCGATAGCGATAAACATAGCAAACCCTGCCAGTGCCAACCAATCGCGGCGACGGTCGTTTAGCATGTCAGCGCGAATCTGCTGTATTTCGCGTAGTTGACTGTCTTGACGAGAGCCCTGTGAGGCAAGGCTTTGTAGTCCTTGATCTAATAGTTTAGGAATATCGGTAGTAGACAAGAGCATTTCAGGCAGTTGTTGGCGCAGTTGCTGTAGATTACGCATAGGATCTAACTGCTCTTTAATCCAACTGCTTAGAATTGGCTTGGCAAGTGACCAAATATCAAGGTCAGGATATAAATCACGACCGAGTCCTTCCACATGGACCAAGGTTTTTAGCAAAAGCATCAGCTGCGGTGGGATACTCATATGGTGTCTACGCGCAATGTCCAAAATCTGCATCAGTACGCCAGCAAAGTCGATATCATCGATTGACTTCTGTAGCATAGGGCCGACGGTACGTTTCATATCACGCATCAGGGCATGCTTATCAGCATTTGGTGGTATCCAACCTGCACGACTCACAATATCAACCACAGCGGTAAAGTTATTGTTCATTACGGCAAGTAACATCCGCGCCACGATGAGCTGATCGTCTTTTGATAAAGTACCCATGATGGCGCAATCAAGCCCGATATAACGTGGCTCATGACCTAAATCAACTGCGGCCATACCTGCATGTAGAGTTTGCACAGGTGGCGTCTCTACAAACACATTGCCTGGATGCATATCAGCATGAAAGAAGTTATCACGGAAGACTTGGGTAAAAAATATCGTTAAGCCTTTTTCTGCAAGCGCTGCACGGTCATAACCTAATTGATCGAATATCTCAACTTGTGAGATAGGAACACCTTGGATACGCTCCATGACCATCACGTTTTTTGCAGCATCATAAACTTCAGGCACATACATCAGTGCTGAACCCAAGAAGTTATTACGCATCTGAGTAGTATTATCAGCCTCAAGCGTTAAATCTAGCTCGTTGAGCATCACTTGCCGATAGTCTTCGACAATATCAATGATATGAACAGCACGGGCTGCTTCAATACGCGCAGATGCCCAACTTGCCAATTCCCGCAGTAGTTCAAAGTCAGAGACAATCACAGTGCGGATATCGGGGCGAACCACTTTTACCACGACTTCACGCCCATCATGTAAGGCAGCCGTATGTACTTGGGCGATAGAGGCGGCCGCTAACGGTTTGATATCGAATCGAGCAAACAAGGTTTCAATAGACTGGCCAAGACCATGTTTAGAATGCTGAATTTGAGCGACAGCGATATCAGCGTCAAAAGGCTTAACTTTGTCCTGCAATTGAATCAATTGAGCGATAATCTCAGGCGGTACCAAGTCGCGACGTGTTGAGAGTAACTGGCCTAATTTTAGGAACAGCGTACCCATATCCTCAAGCGCATACTTAATCGCATTTGGTTGGTGCTTCTTGCCCCATGCTGCTGGATGCATGCGAATTAATCGCGCCAAAGGTTGCAGCTGCGGTGCTTCTTCGATAGAAAAATGGGTATCAAGGCGATACATTGCGGCGATACGCCAAAGCTCAAGTAGACGAGCGCGGTGCGATAATAGCATGAGGTTAGGTACTCTAAACAAAGACGAAAATGGGGTAAGCGCTGTGCTTAATCATAAATAGTGCCATCGGTAATAGCGTTTATTTATGATTGATGCAATCGGCTATTGATGAAACGAGTTATTAAGAAACTGCGCTTGCTCTTCTTTGATAGCAGCAAGTTTGGCTTCTTCCCGTTCGACGTCAGCACGTAATTTTAACAGTTGCTGTTTTAGATCATTTACTTCCGCCACCTCGATAGGATCAGGTGTGCTATTGCCAGCCACTTCATTGGCCCAATCACTAACGTCATCAAAAGCACGTTTGGCACTATGACGCCAGCTACCTTTCAGCTGAGAGATAAGAAGATATAATTGGCTAGCCATTGGTTTACCAATAAACGGCTCAAGCTGTCCAGCAACGTCAGGATCAAACCCTGCAACCAGTTGTTTGAGCTGCATTAGCACCTTGTAATCACCAGCGATTGGCAGGTTACCTTCCGCACCGCGCATCAGATTAAGCAGTTGAGCGGCATTGTCTACAGTAATGGTACAATCTGGACGACTGTGACCAAAACGCGCGCGCTCCATGCTGGCTTTTTGGCGCTCATTCATCTGGCCACTTGGCTCAAATACGCTCTCCGTCGTGACCGGCTCAAAGCGTAAACGCTCATGAGTGAACAGGATGTCTAAATGAATCTCAGGCAGTCCCATATTAAGACGTAACACCTTACCTGCAAGCGGCGCTAAACCTGCTTTGGTAATCTCATCACTAGCAATGGCAATGTTAATTAGCTTTTCGGCTCCAGCTAATAGAAGGACAGTCAGCATAAGGCTCTCGCATCGTTAAATGAGCGCCTTTGCATTAGCTGCATCAGCGCATGGTATGTTCGTGTTAGGTTCAATATGGTCTGTTAAACGTAATAGTCTTGCTAATCGTACTCTATCGTTACGCTTTAAAGCCGCGATGGACAGCCACGATACCAGCAGTCAGGTTATGATAATCACAGTTCTCAAAACCAGCCTGTTGCATCATCTGTTTGAGTGTCTGCTGATCAGGATGCATACGAATTGACTCAGCCAAGTACTGATAACTTTCAGCATCATTAGCAATCAGTTTACCCATCACTGGCAATGCAGTAAATGAATACAAATCATAGGCCTTAGATAGTGGCTCAAATACTGGCTTTGAGAATTCTAAAATTAATAGACGACCGCCTGGCTTTAGGACGCGATACATAGACTTTAGCGCGGCATCTTTGTCTGTGACGTTACGCAAACCAAAGCTAATAGTGACTAAATCAAAGCTTTCGTCATCAAATGGGGCCAATGTCTCAGCGTTCGCTAATACAAAATCGACGTTGTTACAACCAGCATTGATTAGGCGCTCACGGCCCACTTCTAGCATCGCAGCATTAATATCAGATAGTACCACGTGGCCATTTCTACCGACTTCACGGCTAAATACTTTGGCCAAATCGCCCGTACCACCAGCGATATCAAGGACATGTTGACCAGCGCGCACGCCTGATAGACTAATCGCATAGCGCTTCCACAGACGATGAATACCAAATGACATCAAGTCATTCATGATGTCGTATTTTTTGGCAACAGAAGTGAATACGTCAGCCACACGTGCTTGTTTTTCTGCTTTATTGACGGTCTTATAACCAAAATGCGTCTGCTCGTTGCCGTCTGTTTCAGGCGTGTGCGGATTATTGATATCATCACGCTGATTGAATAGCGTTTGTTTTATGGTTTGCTCTGAAGGGTTTGTGCGAGTCGTTTTGTCGTTGTTTGGCATAGTAGTTTGTTGGCCTTGCGGCGTTCCAGTTGGTAGATCTTGAACTTTAGTAAAGTCGCTATTGTCGTCATTAGCAACGCTATTATTCTTGATCGGCACGACATTGGTTGTTTGGTTGCGTAATATCTGCGCGCTAATCTGCTGATTATGAGCAATACTGTCCTTTACCAGTTTGTCTTGCAAATGACCATTGGTTGTTGTGGCTTGATTAGAAGGAGCGCTGCTATCTTTTGAATTATCAGTCATCATGTTGTCCTAGAATTTATTTTTATGATTGTCTTTATCGGAAGAAATCGTTAAATAGTAAGCATCAATTGGCTGTTTAGCATATTGACCTTATGATACACCAAACGCTACCGGCTTACTGCCATTATCCGTATCATGAACCTGATCAATAATGGACAGTTCACGCTTGCAGAACGGCTCAATAAAATCGCTGACGCTGCTCAGAGGTTTCATGGCCTTAAATCCTGTATCAATAAAATCATAAAGCGGCTGGTAGCCATGACGATAGGCTGTACTTTTTGCTAGTGCAAAGGCTTTTTTGAGCATAAACGAATTTAGATGTTTGTCCGTGCGATAGCAGACGTCTTTTAGATTGGCAATCTGAACTCTACGCTCGTCTTCTTCGTCGACAGTACGATAGGCGGCTAGCATATTCTCTTCGTTCACTGGTAAATCCTGAGCGAGTAACCACTGGGCTAAATGCAGATCTAGCTCAATAGCAAAAATCGCCGCTTGGATGCCCATGCTACCAGCCTCTAAGGCTGACTCTTTGGCAAGACGTTCTAGCTTTTTCGCTTTTGGCAGGATACGTGCTAACTGCTCTGCTAATAATTTGAACTCTTCGCCGCCATACAGCTGGGTGAGAAAGTAATCTGCCATTAATTGGTTTTTAGGTTGTTCAAATAGCTCGCGATGCGTCTGCTGGAGACGTGCTTGTTGCCATGATTGTACTTCTTTGAGCTTAGCATTTAATGCATCATCTTGGTGATGAGGCATCGCCCAAAAACGTGTCAAATGCTGTTGTAAATCAGCTAAAGCGGTCATGGCAGTGAATCCTGTAGAAGTAAATAGGGTAATCAAATTTGAGTATGGTTTTTTTTAATATGGTGGTTCAGGGTTATAAGGTTTTCAACAACTGTTCTATCCTATACTCAAAATTGTGTTCACCTTAAAAGAAAATAACTAAGAATACAAATATCAATCTGTTACACAGCAATATTATTTACTCGATTGGCGCAGTGCTATGATTAAATGAGATGAAAATGAGCGATGGGATCAAAATATTGAGAGTTGTCCTATTAATAGCTACCCCATAAGTCACTCAACGGTAAAGCAGCCCAATAACAATAATAGCGAGTGTAATCATGTCTAAAAAAAATGATACTACTGAACCAAAAGCACCACAAGCGGTAAGTACACAATTTAGTGAGCAAGTTGTGGAGCAGCGTCTAAAGCCCAATCCTTTGAGTCAGTTTTCACTGGATGAGGATTCGCTTAGATTGGCACTGGTGACGGCTCAGTATGCTTTAAAAGCCACTCGCCAGCAAACGCCGCCGACCCTCAATAAACCAACAGGTCTGTTAGTGCTAGTTAATGGGATGGAGCAAGCAGGTAAAGGTACTGCCGTTAAACAGTTGAGACAATGGGTAGATCCCAGGCTGCTTAAAGTTGAGGCTACCATTGGTCATTCGCCATTGAACTATCAACCCATTTGGCAAGTGCATACTAGCGCAATGCCGCGCCATGGTGATGTCATGGTTTATTTCGGCAACTGGTATGCTGATTTATTATACAATGTCATGCGACTAGCGACATCAGATAGTGAGAACCTTGAAGCATTATCAAATGATAAAGGTAAAAATTCGCTTCCTATCGCTCAGTGGCAAGACTATCTACAGCAGCAGTTGGACACGCTAAAAGCATTTGAAGACGATCTCATTGCCAATCAAACCAAGTTATTAAAATGTTGGTTTCATGTCGATATTGAAACGTTGCACAGTCGCTTAAAGGATGATGAAGCAGATCCGCAGTTTTTATATCAAATTGACTGGAACAACAAGCAAGTCATCGAGAAGTTTAATGAGGTGGCTGCGACCTTGCTGCGTCAACAGGATGATTGGGTCATCATTGATGGTGACGATAAATTAGAGGCCGCTGATAACTTTTGTCACTTGGTGCTACACGCTATGCAAACCGCGCTGGCGAGTAGTCAGACAGATACCAATGATAATGGCAACGACAACGACAAGGAAACGTCAGAAAACGATTCCCAGTCCGAAAAACTGGAACTTAATTCAGATACTAAACAAAAACAGTTTGAGCCTGTACCGATACCTAAGCAACTGACGTCTATTAAAGATAAAAAAATCAGTAAGTCCGACTATCGTGAGGCATTGGCAGAGAAGCAAGCACGGCTTGCTGAGTTGCTACGTGCACGCCAAGGTCGGCATGTGGTGTTTGCCTTTGAAGGAATGGACGCTGCCGGCAAGGGCGGCGCAATCAAAAGGTTGGTCGCACCGCTAGATCCTCGTGAGTATCAAATTTACAATATTGGCGCGCCGATGTTGTATGAGACTCAGCATCCTTACTTGTGGCGATTCTGGACAAGATTGCCTGACGAGCAAACCAATCGTATTAGCCGTATCGCCATTTTCGATCGTACTTGGTATGGGCGTGTGTTGGTTGAGCGCATCGAAGGATTTGCGTCTCCTAATGAATGGCAACGAGCATATGATGAAATTAATCGTTTCGAGGCG
>Ga0209595_100684_pt1 | contig 11394 bp, 10 predicted proteins | sample Porto_4metaG_FD_187427 | JGI IMG/M metagenome (GOLD analysis project Ga0209595, IMG submission 187427) | Marine algal microbial communities from Porto, Portugal - Porto_4 metaG (SPAdes) (version 2) | ecosystem: Host-associated > Algae > Red algae > Unclassified | place: Portugal: Porto...
ATCGCGTCATGATGGGCAATTATGGTAGCCTCGGCGAAGCACAAGCCGCCCTCGGTGCTGCTAAAACAAAAGGCTTTCCCGGTGCTTATATTTTGAAGTATGATAGCGGTCTACGCAGTGGGAAAGTGAATTGAATTTGTAAAGTTTGTAAGGTTTATAAAGTTTATGAAGTCAATAATAATTTTGCGTAGCAAAATTCAATCATTTTACAGACTTTATAAACTCAATAAACTCAATAAACCACATAAACCAGTCACCAAACAATGGATAGATTAGAACAGTTGAAGAGCCTATTGGCAGATGCACCGCAAGATTCGTTTATCACCTTTGCACTCGCTAAAGAGTATGAAAAAATCGGTGATGCAGATGAAGCTTTACGGCATTATCTGATGATAGCCGAAAATGACCCGAAGTATGTGGGCGTGTATTATCATTTGGGCAAATTGTATGAAGTGAAAGACGATATTGCAACCGCTATTTCAACCTATAATAAAGGTATGGAAATCACGAAAGCAGCAGGCGATGACCACGCTTTCAGCGAATTGGCTGGCGCGAAAATGGCTATCAACGAGGACGATTGACGGTAGACGGTGGACGGGTTTTCGCGGATAAAAAATAAACGGCACAAAATCTTTGATTTTGTGCCGTTTATTTTTTCGCAAGAAAAGTTGAGTTTGAGTTTGAAGTTGAAGTTGAGTTTGAAGTTGCTAAGGTTTCAGTATTGCATTATGTTCACTTCGTAAAAATGTGTAGAAATAATACATTGATAATGCCGAGAAAACATGCCAGAAAGCGTGGGGTTGGAATACGCTCATTTCATCGCAATAATACCAATCATAGAAGTATAAAAATATTGCTAAAAAGGTGAACAATAAGCTCATAAACAAGCTATTACGTTCGCTTTTTTGTACGTAATAAAGGTTGTGATAGCCCGTAGCACCGATCAGCGAAAAGTACAACATGGGCAAGATATAATACGCCGCCGAATCTTTCCAATAGTAGGAAGTCAAGACGCTTTGAAAAAGAAAAAAGAGGAAAACCACCAACATAGAACCCATCATACTAAAGTAGGGTTTGTTGTTATAAAAACGTGCTGCATAGAGTTTGTGTAGTGTAAAAAATAGGGGAAAAAGCGCGCACGCAAACACGCCCGCCATATCCACTTGTGCAAATATATCGACCATCGAAGCATGATATAAAGTGCTTCCAAGAAATAAGCCCAACAGACATATTCCAAACATCACGCTATATTGAAAATTGGCAATCAGCAGGTTGGGATGCCTTTGGTTTTCGTTATAGTCGGTATGTGCTTTATCCATAATGTCCACACCGAAGAACAGATAGAAAATATTGGTAAATGTACTCATCGGCTGCCGGATGACGCCATTGACAAATTGAAATTCGCAAACGCTCGTAGTTGTCAACGAGTTCCAACCCAAAGAATACCAAAAACCGGTATGTTTATACCAATAATTAAGCGGATAATAAATCAAAATGAATAGCAGACACGCAATAATTGGATAACGTTTTTCGTAAAGAAACTGTTGGAAGTAACGCGGGGTGTTATGAATGTAATTCATGCTTCTGAGTGATTAATCGGTCGGTGGATTATCAGTCCGCAGTCCGCTGGTTAATGTGAATAAAACGAGGGTTAAATCGTAGATTGATTAATTTCAATCTACAAAATAATATTATAATTGTCAATGGAATACGTATTTAAAAATAGCTTTTTCCTACTTTTTTTCTTCTTTTTTATCGCCTGCGGCGAAGCGGATTACACGCCCAAGCCACGCGCCTATCCGAAGGTCAATTATCCTGAAAAAAAATATAATCGCTTTTCAGAGCGTTATTGCAATTTTACTTTTGAGAAGCCTATGTACGCAAAGGTCGTACAAGATACTTTATTTTTTGGCGAAAAGCCCGAATCCGAATGTTGGTTTGATTTGATAATCCCCTCCTTATCAGGAAAAATACATTGCAGTTATCGGGAAATCGGGAAAAATAAGCTCGACAAACTCATTGATGATACGTACAAGCTCGCTCACAAACACAATGTTCGTGCCGAGTATATTGACGATTATCACATCCGCCGACCGGATGGCGTGAGTAGTACAATTTTTGAGATTGAGGGCGAAGTGGCTTCACCGTTTCAGTTTTATGTAACAGATAGTACGCAGCATTTTCTACGCGGTTCGCTCTACTTCAATACCAGCCCCAATGCCGATTCGATGGCACCGATTATTGAGTTTGTGAAGCGCGATATTATTCATTTGGTCAATACTTTTGAGTGGAATTAGTGCTTGGTAACTCGCAACTCGTTTACTCGCAACTCGTAACTCATTTATGCACATCAAAATCACCGCCTTCGGCATCACACGCGACATCGTAGGTACGCACGAATTTGAATTAGCACTCAAAGACTCGGCTTCTGTCAGCGACCTTCGGGTGGCACTTGGCGAAGCATATCCGCGCTTGGCAGGCTTGACTTCGCTGGCTATCGCCGTCAATCAAGAGTACGCTAAAAACGATATACAACTTACTGAAAATGATGAAGTTGTACTCATTCCGCCCGTAAGTGGGGGGTGAGGTTTTATTGTTGAAAGGTTTTATTGTTGAATTGCTTCGCTTCGCTGATTGTTGAATTGTTTAATTTTTGCTTCGCAAAAATTCTTCTATATCCAGTAAAACACTCTAACAATAAGCGAAGCGAAACAATAAAACAATTCACTCCCCCTCCGCCATGATTGCGTCCATGATTTCGGGCAGATGTTTTGCGCCGATATTTTTCATTTTGATGGTTTTATCTTTATCCAAAACATAAATGATAGGCGTCGATTTGATGCGGTATTTGAGGCGATAATAAAGTTGCTGATTTGTCATTGCCAATACGTTTGTAAATGCACCAAAATTCTTCTCTTCGATAAATTCCATACACTCTTTTTTTCCTTTATCTTTCGTACAAATAGCGAATATTTCTACGCCTTTATCCTTATATTTTTCGTAGAAATCAACTACATGTGGTGCCATTTTTTTGCAATGTCCACAATCGGGTGCCCAAATGTACAACACCGTATAATCGGCATCCATATCATACAACTTAATATCCTCACCTTCAAGGGTTTGCATGGTGATGTTGGGTGCTTTTTTGCCGATCAAAAGCGGTTTAAATTCCTTAGCTGTTTTGATGATTTTAGCTACATTGTCTTCATCGATGTCTTCAAAGATTTTTCCTTGCACATAATTTTCAACGACGTGTACAAAGACCGCATCCATGCCCACTACTTTTGAATTGCCGTAGCGCGACACAAATTCAAATACCGTATAACGATACAATTTCTCGTTGGCACTCGCTTTTTCTAAAATATAATCTACCGCTATGTTCAGCGAATCAGGTATTTGATAGGTGAGTTTGTTGAGGAAAAAATCAATTTTATTGAAATAAACAGGCGAGCGCAACAGTCGGTCATCCGAAAAATCGAGGTTATCGAAATAGTGTTTTCGATAATAATTCATGCGGTATTTGCCCTCCTCTTCTTCGGTCATTTTGTCAGTTGGGTCGGGAACTTTCACCTCAATTGAAGCCTTGAGCATCGCGGCACTGAGCCAGCCTTTGTTTTTGCGGATATAGTCTTCCTGATATTGGTCGATTTCAACTTTTAGTGCGGTGATTTTATCCGCAATTTTCTGCTTCTTTTTTTCGCTTTTTTCTGCTTCGCCTTCCTTTTGAAGTACAGTCATTTCCTGCCGCTTTTCACCCGTAAATCGAAGATAATCGTAAAAGGCTTTATTTTCATCTGAACCCTTGATTTTCAAGTTCTTAATTAACTCCGTAGTGTCCGATTCCACACTAAAATGTTGGTCTTTTTCATTACTAATCATCAACTCAAAAGGCAGGTTCTTCGGTGGCAATAGGATGGCATACAAACCCGTTTCCAAAGGCTCATCGCCTTCAACTACGTACATGCCTCTATCGTTACGAAAAAGCGTGTCTTTGATGAGGTATTTTTTGTTGCCGTAATAGCCCGTCAGGAAGCAATATTCGGCATCGTAATCCTTGATTTTGATGTCGATTTTGTGACCGTCTTTCGCCTGCGTAGCCACACTCACAAGGGTCATTAAAATTAGTAAAATTAGTTTAGTGAAAAACTGCATAGGTATAATCGTTGATTCGTGTATTCGTTAACTCGTAATTCGTGTGTATTTATCGTTTTTGTTTATGCAAAATAAATGCCAGTTGGGATAATAGATGTCGCAAAGATAATGTTTTAGTTTTGGTGATATGCTTGTTGTTGAAAAAACACATATTGGGTTACTTCAATTGCATTAAATATAATTTTATGTGTATTTTTTTTGCATAAAATTTGTTTTTATTGGGGGGGGGCTTATATTTACACTATAAAACACTAACAAAATACTAATTTGCAAAATATAAACAAATAAAACCATGCACCAAAATCCGATGAAAGACTCGTAGCGACACTATGAAAACGGTCTCCTCTTCGGTAATCAAATTACTGTATTGTTCTCCGTCCACATTTTCCAACAACTATTTAAATACTAACAGATGATGCGCTGTAAGGCTGTTAGCCTAGCGGCAAAATGATTGTCATCATCAGATTGGCATATTCAATTACATTCATTTTTTTTGTATAAATTGAATGTAAAATTATATTTCATTGACAAAAACTGCTTATGGAAAGAAGCCGTCGTATCTGCACGTATGCGTGTAAGTGTACGCACCCAAACACTTCAATAAAAAACACCGTGCCTTTCTCCGGTAAGAGAACGACACGGCGACAAAAGCAAGCGCAGTCGGCTTAAAGGACTGCACTCACTTATTTTTAGAATTTTCAAAATTAGTAAAAACTATGAAAAGTTTACATCTAATCATTTATTTTTTTGTCGGCGCAATGATATTTTGTGCTTGTGCCGAGACAGAGGTGGAAAACCTCACACACAACGCCCAAGATGCGGTCGAAACAGTCAATGACGACTACAAACCGAGTCTTTTCCAATCTGAACCCAGTTCTTCGGGCGAAGTAATCAAAGCAAAAATCAATGCTTTCAGGACACGCCTGCAAGCTACGATAGACGGTGATTTGTCATTCCGCTCTGAAGACCTCACCGTAGAGGAAGCCAAGTGGAACATAGAAGCTACACTCAACGCGACCTTTGCCAGAGCGGATGCACCTTTTTCCGAACTGGATAAGGCAGAAAGCGAATTTACAGTACCCGTCACTGACGGTAAAGTAAATAACGAAGACGCCTTAACAGCCTATCAAACAGCACTCGGACGACTCACTGACCACTACGATGCCGTACAATTTGACGAGAGAGAACCACTCGTGATTGATATTGAAGTCAATGAACTCTCCTCTGACGAGGCTACATTTCAGGTGACTACTTTCGTCACGGCTGCTCCACCACCGCCACCACCGCCAAGTTCTTGTAACGTATTTGGTGCAACTGATTTTTGGTACTGGGGATATGCGGCAGGCAGATGCTGTGAAGGTGGTGGAGAAGGAATTGATGCTGCTGATGTACTTGCACAGGAAATTAATTTTAGACGACCTTTACCTAATAATCATTTGTACTTTACTGATATTGAAGGACTTAATTTAGACCCTGTTGCTGCTCAACCTTTTTATATGGAAAATGCATATGATGATAACCCGAATGACGGTCGGAGAGATTTTTTAGTATTTTTAGCTACCCAAGAAGAACTAGATTCTGGTGCCGATTGCATTCCTCCTGATGATATGGATTGGTACTATTGTAACATATTGGATATTGCAGCACAATATACTCCATCTGGAAAAACCTTCTCTCACCTCACTTTAGAGGATGAATTGATATTTTGGGGTGACGATCCTCGCTTTCACTATGGTATAATGTACTATGGTACAAGTGTGATGTGTGACTGCCCACCTTATGTTCCAGTGGGTCCTTTGTCTGTAATTGCTACATGTTGCTAATTTTACTAATATTTTATCCGGTGATGTGCTTAACGTCACCGGATTATTTTTTTCACATGAAAAATAAAATAATTCTAATACTACTTCTACTCAATCAATTTGCCTTTTCGCAAGAGTCAAGTTTTGAATTTCAATCTACACAAAACTCTGCACAAGTTGCATGGGAAGCAATACAGGATTCACAAGGAAATTATGTCATCACTTCACAAATAAACGATGGAGAAAGCGGTCAATCAAACCCACGTTTATGGAAGTTGGATGAAGATGGAAATTTGATTATTTCTCAGAATATTGAGTATAATAATTTATCAGTCAGTGCTTTTTTTCTAAAAGAAATTGATGACCATTATATTTGCATTGGCAATGCAATAAATCTATCGAAAGATAGTAGTTTCGTATGGATTGCAGAGATTAGTATGGACTTAAACCTACTGAAAGACACGCTAATATACTCTGGTAATTTAGAAATCGGACCTATGCAATGTAATGACGAACTCAATACTGAAATATTATGTTTGGGTAACTTTGTAGGATTAAGTGGACTGCCAAATATACCTTTTGGATTTAAGCATTTCATTGAGTCGGGAAATACTGAATTTAACTACAATTTAGGAGTAACAGATCTTATAAATGATATTATCCCGCATCCGCAGGATTCAAATAAATATATACTAAACGGACAAAGAACATATAAATCGGATGAAAATTTTAACATACTTGATTTCATTGAAAGTCCCGGAGTATTTAGATTGCGCCAACAAGGGGATATTCATCCACTAACCGATAGTACATTTTTAATTTCAGGTAAATATTCTAATCTCTTATCAGGCGAACGCTACATAGGATTGGGAATAGCAAGCTATGATTTGGAAGAAATTAAGTTAGACACTTTTGGAAGAATGGGAGATACAATTGATTTTCCCGGATTTTTTCAGAGTATTGATTTTAAAACAAAAGACAAAATCTACTGTGGTGGCACTTCTAATATACAAATCATTGCCTCACCACCCTATGGCACTATGCCTTCATGGTTTGTATTGGCTCAATATGACAGCCTACTCAACAGAAATTGGAAGCAATATTACGGTGGTGATGCTTACTATAATATGTTTGGTCTAATCGCCACCCAAGACGATGGATGTCTTATGTATGGACGGCGGCACGACTACCAAAATAACCCCGGCATCCTCGAACTCTACGTCCTCAAAGTCAATGCCGGTGGTCAATTGGTCAGCACAACGACTTTGCCGCTTTACGAAGATGATTTTGTCGTCTATCCCAACCCTTTCAATGACCAAATCCATATTAATGTTTCGGATAAAATCCCCACCCAAAACTTCCAAGTCGAACTCTACGACCTACAAGGCAAACTTTTAATCACCACGAAAGTCAATGATAATTCGTTCATTATCAATACAAATACATTGGCAGTTGGTGCGTATATCTGTGTCATCAAAAATCAGCAAGGAGAAGTTTTGGGTAAAAGAAAGCTCATCAAAAGTCGGTAAATACGAACTTTCTTGCCCTTTTTTTCATTATTCATCTTGGAAATAGCAAATTAGCTGTGAATAGATTATCTTTGAAAAAAGAATACACGAGAGGATAGGAACGCAGATTTGGCGGATTGAACGGATGACGCGGATTTTTTAGTGATATTTATTTTAATGTAAATAAATATATTTTGTTTGAAATTTGTGCTAATGTCCCGTCTAAAACTCGCCTTGTATTTTGAAAATGCAAGGCGAGTTTTAGGCGGTTTTTGACAGAAAATTTAAATTAAATAGTATCAAATTAATTGTATTATTTTATGTATAAAAAATTCAAACACAATTATTTGTACATTTATTTTCACTAAAACAATAAATAAATCCGCATTATCCGTTCAATCCGCCAAATCCGCGTTCCACCATCCCACACGATAAAACTTGACGAATGATACTGGCACCAAACGATGTTTACGAAAAGCTCGAATTTGATAAAATAAAGGCGATACTCACCGAAAAATGCCTCGGCGAACCCGGCAGAGAACGCATTGCCAAGCTGCAACTTCACACCGAAAAATTCCTCATTGACCGCTTGCTCAATGAGGTGGCGCAGTACAAAGGCACGATAGACGAAAACCACCATTTTCCATTGAGCAATTACGAGGATTTGAGCGAAGAATTGAAGATGCTCAAAATCGCGGGATTTGTGATGAGTGAGTCGCAACTCAAGCGCGTGGCGGATACGATTCGTATTATTTATCGTATTTTTCAGTTTTTCAAAAAAGATAAAATTGAACTTTACCCTACTTTGTACGACATCGTTCGCAACATTCATTTCAACGAAGATTTGCTACACGCCATCGACCGCGTGATTGATGAAGAAGGCAAGATAAAATCCGATGCCTCGCCTGATTTGCTACGCATCCGCCGTCTGCAAGTCTCCAAACGTAAAGAACTCGACAAACTTTTCCGTAGCCTCATCAATCAATATAAATCAAAAGGCTTGCTCAAAGATACTGTTGAGAGCTTCCGAAATGGCAGGCGCGTACTCTCTGCGCCTATCGAAAATAAACGCAAAATACGCGGTATCATTCATGATGAATCGGCTACCGGCAAGACGGCATTCATCGAACCAGAAGGTGTTATTGAAATTAATAATGATATATTTGACCTTGAAAATGAAGAGAAACGAGAGATTTATCGCATTCTCCGCGACCTTACCGAGAGTATCCAACCTTACTTGCCTATCATTCAGGAATACCATATCATCATCGCACGTTATGACGTGGTACGTGCGAAGGCGCAACTTGCCAGCGACCTTGATGCCGTAAAGCCCAAAATCAAATCAGAACCTTTTATCGGCATTCATAATGGCTTTCATCCTTTATTATTATTAAAAAATAAAAAAGAAGGGAAAACCACCGTACCATTTACGCTTTCACTCCTCCATAATAATCGAATTTTGGTCTTGAGCGGACCCAATGCAGGTGGGAAATCTATCGCCTTAAAATCGCTCGGACTTATGCAACTGATGCTTCAGGCGGGCATGCTCGTACCGGTAGATGAAGGCTCGGAAATGGGTGTTTTCGAGAAGCTATTTATCGACATCGGCGACCAACAATCGCTTGAAGATGAGCTAAGTACGTACAGTTCGCGGTTGCGAAATATGAAAATATTTATGGACCAATCGGATGATAAAACCCTTATTTTGATTGATGAATTTGGTAGCGGAACAGACCCGAAAATCGGCGGCGCGATAGCCGAGGCAATACTCAAAGAATTGAACAAAAAACAAGTATTCGGACTCATCACGACGCACTATTCTAACCTGAAAATTTTTGCTTATAAAAACAAAGGTATCGTCAATGGCAGCATGAAATTTGACTTGGACAATCTCTCCCCTACTTACGAATTGACCGTCGGGAAACCGGGTAGTTCGTATGCTTTTGAGATTGCAGAGAAAAGTGGTTTGGATAAAAAAATAATCAGCTATGCCAAGCATAAAACAGGTAAAAACGAAAAGGCGGTGGACGAATTAATCGTTGACTTGCAGCGAGAAAAACAAGAATTGGAAGAGCGATTGGCAAAGACAGAAGCCCAACAAAAGCACTTTGATAAGCTCGTAAAAAGCTACGAACAGATGAACGGCGACCTCGAATACAGACGCCGAAAACTCAAACTCGACGTCAAACAAAACGCCCTGCAAGATAAAGCCCAAATCAATCAAGAACTCGAAAAACGCATCCGCGAAATTCGGCAGGAACAGAACCTCGATAAAGCCAAAGCCGCCTTACGAACCAACCGCAGCGAACGCGAAACGGTCAGCAAGGAGGTCTATCTACTCCACGAAGATGTATATCACAAACCCGAAAAAAATAAGAAAGATACCACGCCTATTCAGGTCGGCGATTATGTACGTTTTAAGACGGGTGGCGACATTTCCATCGTAGAATCCATTCATAAAAACAACGCCGTTATCATCGTCGGGCAGTTGCGTATGACGGTCAAAGTACGGGATTTGCAAAAGGCAGGTGCACCCGTAACCGCCCCCATAAAAGGTAAAATCAATACGGACACCACCGTGACCACCGCCAATTTTGTCAACAAACTCGACCTGCGCGGGATGCGCCGCGAAGAAGCCATTCAGCACGTCGAAGCCTTTGTAGATGAGGCACTTATCGCTAATGGCAACCAACTCGAAATTATTCATGGAAAGGGTGACGGTATTCTCCGTAAAGCCGTGCGGCAGAAGTTGCGAGAGTACAGAGCCGTACAGAACGTTCGGCACGGCGACCCGCAAGGTGCGGGCGACGGTGTGACTATCGTGGAACTGGGTTAGGGAAAAAAATCTACCCTTAATCCGTTATCACAGGATGATTTTCAAGGTACGCTTCTTTTACTTTTCCAAGAAATTCGACCGTCAAAGGTTTGCTCTGAAAATGACTGACCAAAGGGTGATTTTGTGCGCGTATTTTATCTTCAGGGTTCATTGAAGTAGAAACTATTGAGATGACAGGAATATGTAAATTTCTCTCATTGAGTTCATCCAAAAACTCCCAGCCGTCTATTGGCGGCATATTAATATCCAAGAATAAAACATTGGGGCTTTCTTCCTCTTCTAATTGAGCAAGTCTATCAAGTGCTTCCATAGGGTTGTCATAGAACTCACATTCTTCAAATCCACCATATTCTTCCACTATTATTCCATGGAAAAAATTCACAGACTCATCGTCATCTACAAAAAGTGCTCTCATTCTTTAATATTTAAAGCTTATAAAGATTGCTAAGGAACAGGGTTTCAATAAGTTCGACGCCGTTACTTTTTCTCTTTCGAGGAATAGAAACCGCGCATCTCGGCTGAGCCAAAACGTAAGGATTCTCATGACGAAGAAAGAACAAGTCAAAGAGTAAAGTTATTTTTGCGTCGTTCCTAAATGAAAAAGTTGCCCCTTCTGCTTGGGTGTAGCCCATATCTTACCTTATATGCAAATCTACTATTTTTACGGATTATTCCAATAGAAACTGAATAAGTAACGATGAAATAATAACTTCACGATTTGGACGGCTTCTTTCATATTAGTGAAAGAAAATAAATAACTTGCCCCATTATGCTTGTTCTTTTCCCTTCTAAAAAACACAAAAAATAGTTCCGTAGCTATGGCTATGCAACGATTTTTTGAATTCTTTAGAAGAAAAAATTACGGCGCATTATGGAACAATTTATTTAATTTCTTTCACTTAGACTTTATTTCAAAATATTTTGGAATAAAGTCTATTACTAAAACGACTTTTCATTCCCCCTAATTAATACACTGTTTCACAAATTTATTTACTTTTTTGAGTATTTCTTTTAAAATGACTCTTCACCAAAAAATCCTTAAATACAGTGAGTATTCGCGTCATTTTTGATTCGATTCATTTCAAAATAAACGTCA
>Ga0209595_100685_pt1 | contig 11375 bp, 12 predicted proteins | sample Porto_4metaG_FD_187427 | JGI IMG/M metagenome (GOLD analysis project Ga0209595, IMG submission 187427) | Marine algal microbial communities from Porto, Portugal - Porto_4 metaG (SPAdes) (version 2) | ecosystem: Host-associated > Algae > Red algae > Unclassified | place: Portugal: Porto...
GTGTACTGTGATCGGGTGCTACTTGATCAATATGTAAGTCACAAAAGTAGCTGAAAGATATACTGTCATTAACTCGATCTTCTACTTCATAATCACTTAAACCATACCAGCTTTGGAGTAAACTCATCTTAAAAAGCAACAATCCGCTATAACTTGGCTTACCTGTAGCACTTTTGCCTTTAGTGTAGTGTGTCTTTAAAACAGCTACTATCGGAGTCCAATCCAATAGAGTGTTTATTTGTGTAAAAAAAGTACCTTTTATCTTGCGTGCGCGTGTGTCGCAAATGCTATCTGCAAAGGTCGGGTGTTTGACTAGTTCCATAAATAAAAAATACGAAATTTATGGGTGTTAGGCAAAGATCCCTTGCAACGGTCTCATTTTGTCTTTTTTTCTTTGGCAATTTTAATAGCTTGATTTTCTTTTTCGATTTCTTCCCATCTATACTTAATTCTTAAGTATAGCAAGGCTTCTAAAACCAGTTTAACAACGTGGAATCTATCTGTTACAATAGATGCTTCTGGGAATGCCATTCTTGCTGCCAGTTGCATATTGTTTGCCATATCAAGTGTTATTCCTTTTACCTTTTTTCTCTTTACTAATGAAATTTGAGTCAACACATCAATAATATCTTGACTCTTTGTGCCTTTTATAGAGGCTACTAATGTTCCTTTTTTACTTCTACCATTCTTGTTGGTAACAAAAGTATAAAGTTCTGCTTTTGATAAACTTAGTTCATCTATTGTTAGGTGTTTTTTCTATCTAGACAGCGTCCCCTAGGTTCATCTTTCTTATGAAGTACAATTTCGGAATGCAGAAACTGTGCAGCCTTTGCCGAATCTTTTACTTTGGAAGCACTGCGTTTTAACATTTCGGATTCAAATTCAGTTAAGACACTTTCCCTTATACCAACATTTCTCCATTGAGATAAGGGTCTACATCCTATTGAAATTCCACGAGCAAGTGCTAGTGCATCCAGTAATGCTTGATTTGCTCCCTGCCCTTTAAATGGACTCATGGGATGAGCTGCATCTCCAATCAATGTTATTTGTTTATTTTTTTTTAACACTTCTGGTGTGAGTATTTTTCGATCATAAACAGGGTAACCAGAAATTTGAGCTTCTAAGGTTGCTGCTAAAATTTGAGGAATGGGATCGTGCCATTGCGTTCTTCTACACGCTTCTTTTTTGAGTGCTTGAGTTCCTTTGGCACTTAATGCCTTAGCTTCGTTTTCTGAAATAGGGAAGCTTAGTTGCCACATTACTGAGTCTGATGTATAGGGCATCATATAAATCCGCTCATTACCATTAGCGGTTTGAAATACGGTAGCAGAATCTAGTAAAGGATTATCAATATCTTTTAGGTTATTTAAAGGACAAATACCTAATATTACAATACAACCTAGATAGCGTAAAGGAGTAATATCCTCATCAATTAACAATTTACGTACAGTACTACGAATGCCATCGGCACCAACTACAAGATCAGCCTTGGTGTTCTTTACCTTCCCATTTACTTCAAAGCTTAGATCAACACCTCCTTTTTTACATTTCTTAAAATTTATCAACTGATGTCCCCATTGTATCATGTTATCTCCACCGAGTTGTTTAAGCAGCTCTAAGCGTAAAGATTGTCGTGCAATGTGTACATTTGTTCGTTTTGGAGATGTTTTGATTCCAGATTGCATCCATTTTCTCATTCCCCATTCCCCAATTATTTTACCATTTGTAGTATGTACTACATGCCTTGTTGAAATTACGCCATCTTTTAAAGATAAAATACCAAATCCTTGAATAGCTTTACTCGCCTGCTGTAAAGTAAGGCCATAGCCTTGAGATCGAGTATAAAAGCCGTTATCGCGTTCATATAGAGTAAAAGGAATTTTGCGGTGCAAACAAGCAACAGCCAGTGCAACACCTCCTATGCCACCACCAATAATAGCAATATGTGGATAATTTTTAGTGTCTGCTATAGGAAGGTTTTCAGAATGAATTAATCCAGATCCACAACAATTTGGACATGAATATAAATGCCCTTTAGGACGAATGGGAGCTACTTCTTGTTTCTCTGTTTTTTCAAATTTATTTAAAGCTTTTTGGTATTGGAGTCGTACTTTTTTGCGTATTCGCCTACTTTTTTTTCCTCGTCCTAAACATTCTTGGCAAATGGTCCAACTAGTCTCATCATTTTCCATTTTTTTCGTTTCTAATTTTAATTATTCTAATTTTTGAATTTCCGTAATAACAAAAAAACAGATGATGCAATAATGCTAAGTTTGGCCTATTTTAAGTTTTATATCAAAAAAAAGTTAGCTGTGGTAGTGTTGATTATTGAAAATAGGACTAATGCTTTTTTTCAGTAGTGTATTCTTAAACGCATAACGAATTAAATTTAATACATTTTAATGATAGATATTTATTTTTGCATTTTTTCTAATTCAAGATTAAAATCATATTGTAAATCTTCATGAAGATAACTTATAGCTTTTCTTGCCATTGTTAATTGCCGCTCATATATATTTATCATTTGTTTGCTACGTATATGCTCTGGTTTTAATTGTTTCAATTTACTACAAAAGTATAGTAAAATATTAGCTTCAGTTTCTTTCTCCTTAGAATATCTAATATACTTTTTAATCAATCGTAAAATTTTGCGAATACTTTTTTTGACAAAATACAAACTGTCGTGATTTAATTTTGAAAATTCTAAATCAATTTCTTTTTTAATGGAACAAATATATTCATCCTCATTGTTGGAATCAAAAAGTATATAAGTAAGTAATTCTTTATTCTCTTTTTTAAACTTCGTTAATTGCAAACAAATTTCAACTAATTCTTGTTCGGAATATTGTTTCAATTCTTTTTTAAGTATAGCGATTGTAATTGACTTCATTTATGTGTAGTGTTTTTTGTGATTTAAAAGTGTTTTGTTTTAAAAAAATAGCAGCAGTTTTTTCAATTCTTTATAAGAGCATTTTTAGAATATTACGCAAATTTATAATGATTCTAAGTATTGAGAATTATTGTTTTTATTTTTTAAAAAATCGCATAGAAGTATCCACTTGTTCCATATAAAATTGATTTGTAGATTGAGGTATTAGATGAATTTTGTTTTGCCTCGTAATTCTGAATAGACTGTTATTTTTATTGATAACGTCCATATTCATATTTTTACTAAGTAAACAACTAGAAAGTGCTAAATCATACATTGAACTCGTTTAAACTTTTTTCAATTGGTTACAAAATGATCTTTTTCACTCACTTTTTATCATTTTTTTGTTCTGTAGCGATGCTATACAACCATAAAATGATTTCAATTAAGCAAAAAATCTCTATTTTTCGCATCAATCAAAAAAGTTTAAACGAGTTCATAATAAAATAAATCAGAAAGACTTTAATTATCTTTAGACACAATTTTGCTTTATCAATTTTTTAGTAAATTTAATATTTAAAAATTAAAATTATGTCTGGAGGAAATTGGAAGCAACTTTTTAAAGCAGTTACCGAAGGAGATTTGGAATTGGTACGGATTTATTTGCGTATGGGTATAGATCCTAATTATCAGCATCCGGAGTTTATGGAAGCTCCTTTAGTAGAAAGTATTAGGGTTAATAATTTAGACATTGCTAAGTTATTACTAGATAATGGAGCAAACAACCCTAAAATAAAAGAAGTAATGGGAGGAGCTACTCCTATTTTAATAGCAAAGGCAAATAACAATACAAAAGCAATTGAGTTATTAGAAAAATATTCATAGTTTTATTATTATAAAAAATAATCACCATTAATTCAATCAAATTAATGGTGATTATTTATATAAATCTTAAACAATCGATCTGTTTAGGCTAAGACAACCTGTACTTTATCTGCAGCCTCTTGAAACTCAACTGCACTTTGAACATTTAATCCACTATCGTCAATTAATTTTTTGGCAATATCAGCATTAGTTCCTTGTAAACGAACTATAATAGGAACTCTAATGGCGTCTCCCATATTTTTGTAAGCATCCACAACTCCTTGGGCTACACGATCGCAACGCACAATTCCTCCAAAAATATTGATTAAGATAGCTTCAACATTATCATCTTTTAAAATAATACGAAATGCCTCTTCAACACGTTTAGCATCTGCAGTACCACCTACATCAAGAAAGTTAGCAGGCTCTCCACCAGCTTGCTTAATTAAATCCATAGTCGCCATAGCCAATCCAGCACCATTTACCATACAACCTACGTTTCCGTCAAGGTCTACATAATTTAAACCTACTTCCTTAGCTTCAACCTCTACAGGGTTTTCTTCAGTAATGTCTCGCATTGCTGCGTAGTCTTTATGGCGGTATAGTGCATTTTCATCCAAAGTAACTTTAGCATCGGCAGCCATAATTTGATCGTCTGCAGTTTTAAATACAGGGTTAATTTCGAATAAGGAAGAATCAGAACCTTCATATGCTTTGTAAAGTGCTACGATAAATTTAGTCATATCCTTAAATGCAGCACCCGATAAACCTAAATTAAAAGCAATTTTGCGTGCTTGAAAAGGTAAAATACCAGTAGCAGGATCAATTTCTTCAGTAAAAATTAACTCAGGAGTTTCTTCCGCAACTTTTTCAATATCCATTCCACCTTCCGTAGAATACATAATCATATTACGCCCTGTAGCCCTATTTAATAAAACGGAAACATAAAATTCAGCGGGTTTTGATGGACCATCGTAATATACATTTTGAGCTATTAGTATTTTTCTAACGAGTTTTCCTTCTGCAGATGTCTGAGGAGTAATTAGCATCATTCCTAAAATTTGTTCTGCATATGTTTTTACGTCCTCCAAAGATTTTGCGATTTTAACACCACCACCTTTGCCGCGTCCACCAGCATGGATTTGAGCTTTTACAGCAAATACATTACTTCCTGTTTTTTCGTTTATCTCTTTTGCAGCTGTTACAGCTTCTTCAACTGTTTCTGCTAAGATTTCTAAAGGTACTTTTACGCCAAAACTACTTAATATAGATTTTGCTTGATATTCGTGTAGATTCATAGTCTTTTTTCTTAATACTAAAAGGTTTTCAAAAGTAGAAAACATGAAGAGTATGTGCAAGGATTATTTCTATTATAATTAGGTATTAGTACTTAGTTATTTCGATATTAAAATAGTTATCAACTTTTGTTAATTAGATTATTGATATTATTGATAGGTTTTATTGTAAGGTTTTTATGAAACTTACTACTTTTATAGTCTAAATAAATGACAGAGCAATGAGTGATACTACAGAAAGAGTGAAATGTCTAATTATAGGTTCTGGACCTGCGGGTTATACAGCAGCTATATATGCTTCTCGTGCAGATTTAAGTCCACTTTTATATACTGGTATGGAGCCTGGAGGTCAGTTAACTACTACTACAGAAGTAGATAATTTTCCTGGGTATCCAGATGGTATTGATGGTCCGACTATGATGATTCAATTACAGAAACAAGCCGAGCGTTTTGGAACAGAAGTGCGTATAGGTTTGATTACCTCTGTAGAGTTTTCAGTTGAAAAAGGAGGCATACACAAAGCAATTGTTGATAATGGGGCTAAAACTATTGAAGCAGAAACCATAATCATTTCGACAGGAGCTACTGCAAAATATTTAGGTTTAGAGAGTGAACAGCGTTTACGAGGTGGAGGAGTATCAGCTTGTGCGGTATGTGATGGTTTCTTTTACAAGGGACAAGATGTGGCAATTGTTGGAGCAGGAGATACTGCAGCCGAAGAGGCTACGTATTTGTCCAATATTTGTAAAAATGTTACCATGTTAGTGCGTAAGGATCGTATGAAAGCTTCAAAAGCAATGCAACATAGGGTAAATAATACATCAAATATTACTGTTTTATACAACTCTGAAGTAGATGAGGTATTAGGAGATCAGGTAGTTGAAGGTTTACGTATTAAAAACAATCAGACAAATGAAACCTCTGAAATTGATATTACAGGTATTTTTATAGCTATTGGACACAAGCCAAATACAGATATTTTTAAAGGGCAGTTAGCAATGGATGATACTGGTTATTTAATAACTGAAAGAGGGACGACCTTTACAAATAAGCCAGGTATATTTGCTGCTGGAGATGTTCAGGATAAAGATTATAGGCAAGCAATTACGGCAGCAGGAACAGGTTGTATGGCAGCAATGGATGCAGAACGTTATTTAGCTGAAGTTGGAAGTGTAGATGGAGTGCAAACAGCACAATATTAGCAACCAGAATTTGGTATGTACTAAAATCTTAAAGAAATAGTAATTGATTTATTATTTCAAATAAAATACAAAAACTAAAACGCTTCAATATTTTTATATCGAAGCGTTTTGATTTTATAAAAGGCAATTATTCTTTTTCAAAAAATCGCTTAAACCCTAATCGAGAAAGCATTTTCTTTTCCATATTCCAAAAAAAGTTAAATTGACCAAAAATCCACCCATAAGTGACTAATAGTATCTGGTAAATAATAAACATTAATACAATTCGGGTAGGCCAAAAAATATACCAAGCAGTTGTTTCTTTAGAAATCCCAATAAACTCTACAATAGGTTTAGCTAAATAGGCGGCAGAACTACCCGTAACCGAAAATACAATTAAAATAATTACAATTTCCCAATTGTGCTCTATTCCCCAACGCTGTTTTAATTTTTCCATTTAGCAAATTTACAACTTATCAAAAAACTACAAACGTTGATTGTATTTTTGCTCAAAAAATAAGAAATAATTAAAAAGTAAATAATTTACTTCATATCCATAATTAATTTTTGAATTGTAATCAATTAATAAGGGATATAAATCGCCATAAATAGTAGGTTGGTTTACGTGTTGATTGTAAGTAATTACAGAAAAAATATTTTTGTTTCTTAAAAAACTTTGACTATGATACTCTCTCGGTTGTGCAATTGAATTTAAAAAGCAATTGAAGCCGATATCAAAAATAATAACTTCATACTCTAAACCATCATTAGCAATACGAACAGGTTTTTCTTTTACTTGTGATGTTGAATTTTTAATGCTTTTACTACTTCCACATGCAATTATTAAAAGAACAAGATTGATACTTAATAAAATTTGTTTGACAACAATTAGTATTTGGAATATAACCACAAAAAAAGTGCTTCAATTAAAGCACTTTTTGTTAAGTTTATTTTTTGTGTATTATTTTCCAAAAAGACCTCCTAAAAGACCTCCCAATCCACCTTTTTTCTTTCCTCCTAAAGCCATTCCAGCAATATCATCAATAATACTACCATCTCCATCAGCATCTAATATTGAAGTTAAAATAGAAGAAGCACCGTTATTTTGAGGGCCACCACTTCCACCTAAAAGACCACCTAATAATCCTTGTAGTCCGTTAGAATCTGAAACTCCAGATTGTTGTGTTTGTTTTCCTACAGCCCCCATTAATAGAGGGGCAGCAACCTTTAATATATTGGCAACAGCACCTAAATCCATTCCAGATTGTTGGCTTAAAGCATTTTCTACAGCGGGTCTTTTACCACCCAATAAATGACCTAAAATTCCGTCTCCGTCTTGTTGCGCACTTTGGTCTACGCCACCTTCAAAAAAACCACCTAAATTATCTAAAAGTCCGCCACTAGAATGCTTACTTAAAGCGCCCATTAATCCTCGTGCGCCTTCAGGCGTAGAAGCATTTTTTTTCATTGCTCCCATTAATACAGGCAAAGCCATACTTAGTAAACTACTTGTTTTATCATTTGATTGTCCTGTTTGACCAGCAACACCACTTATTATTTGTTGTCCAAGTGGACCATTTAGTAAATCTAATATTCCAGACATTTAGTTTTTTAATTTAAGTTATTTTTAAAGTTACAATTTTATTTTATTTAATAACAATTTACTTAAAAATAGTTTTAGTAGGTAGTTTGTTTAAAATCAGATTGTTATCTATGATGGAGTCTTGCTACATAATTTTGTCATAATTAATGAATATCAGTATTTCGAAATGCTTTAAATTAGTTTGATTCTAAAATTTTCATTCTTACAAAGACAAAAAAAATAAGAATGATATTAAATTTATAATAAATATAAAGTGAATAATTATAAAAAAGCTACTTATAATTTTTTAGACATTCCCTTTTTATGGGCTTTCGTATTATTCTATTTTAGGCAAGTATGGTCTTATTAGGGGTAATAAGATGTGTTTTTTTAAGATGTAATTTTTTTGAAGTAGTTTCAGGTAACTTTGAAAATGTATTTAAGAGATTACTTTTATGATTCTGAGCTTTTATCAAGCACTGAGAAAAAAATCCTAAAGTAATTACTAAAGTAAGAGTGAAGCCTATAAATCTCATAATGTTTGTTTTTTATAAAAATCAAACATTACTAACGTTTCTTTTTTATTGTGTTTTGTATTTAAACTACAATATAGATCAAATACATAAAAATAGGATTAAGTGTGTTTTTTTAAATGTTTATAATTTTTAAGGTGTTTTTCGAAAAAAAATAATTGAATTTAAACCTTGATTATGTCAGATTTTTTGGTTTAAATACTCAAGGGTTTTGTAATTTATATGTTGTTTATTATCAAAAACAAGAAGCAAATAATTTCACTGTTCCCTTAATTCTAAAATTTTGATACTTATTTATAAACTTCAGCTATTTTTCTTATTATTGAGCCATCCCCTGAAAATTGCAGGTAATTATCTGTTAAGTGTTGATTTTATTGGTTTTTGGGGTGATTTAAACGAGGAAAACTGTTTAAAAAGTTGTATTTTGTAATTGAAAAAAAACACAAAAATTCACTTAAAAAAACAGTTCCCATTGACAAGATACTAACTGCCGCCCATCTTGACAATGTCAAAGGCAGTATCTCAAAAGATAATTTTATTCTTATGGATGGTACTGATATTAGCAAAAAGCACGCTAAATATATGGAGGGTTTAGAATTTGTAAGAAATGGAGATACAGGAGAAATAGGTCTTGGTTATAATGTATTAAACTATAAATGCGATTAACACTCACAAAGAGCTAACGCCACTCTACAGCAAGGCTTATAGTTGTGAAATAGGTGCTTTGAGTAGCAACAATGAAATTAAAAAAGCAGTGATAGCAGTTAAAGCTCACATAAAAGACAAAGGGTGTTGGGTTTTTGATAGAGGGGCGGATAACGGTATTTTAAAAGATTTTTTTATCCGCGAGTGTTCCCAAACGATCATGAAAAAAGTCTACAACTTAATTTTGTATTCAACTAAAAAACGGGGGATGGCTAAATATTCTTAATTCATTTTTCGCATTGTCAAATAATCATTTGCATTGCTATTACTTATACTAAACTTATCAGCAAAAGAAAGCATATTACTATAAACATAACACTTATTTGCCTATTATGTAGTGATGTGGATCTGATTTTTAAAGTACGTAAGGTAGAAGTAACGAAGAAAGGGATTTCTTAACATAAAACTAGGTCATTAGTTCTACTGCATTTTGAGGTGAAATATATAAAGAAGGGGATGTCTGAAAAAATCAAACACCCCCATTAGAATATTTATAAGCAACGACTATATTAGGAATCAGTATAGTTGTAGTAGTTTTTGAAAAACATTATTTATTCAGGACTACTTTCTTAAAGATAACTGCACCACTCATTAATGTAATTTTAATGGTATAGATACCCGCTTTTTCACTAGACATGTTAATTGTTCTGGAAGAAGCAACTGTAGTTTCTATTGGATGAACTAATTTGCCAGAGGTCAAATTATAAATCTCGATATTTTCTATAGTTGATTCACCCTCTAATGCAATTGCAAAAATATTTGCACTAGGATTAGGAGCTATTTTTGCACCTATTTTATCGAAGGTGTTGAGCTGATTTTTTACTTTTAGTTCTTCAGGAAAGGGTTCTATATTATCTATTCTTGATCGAGAAGAAATAGATTTAGGAGTAGGTGTAATATCACATATTACTATTTTTCTTAAGTTCAATTCAATCTGAGGTAATTTGGGCGAAGATGGATAAAACCATAAGTTATCAAAATTATGAGTAGCTGTAAAAGTATAGGTGTAATTGTTGGTGCTTGGAGGGTTCGTTCCATTCCAATTTTCGACGGCTATAATTTGGCTGGGAGCTGGTATTACTGGTATTGCCCCGCCACTAGAGGAGGTGACATTGCCAATAACTTCATTTACAGTAGCTACAATGCTAAAAAAAGCTTGTGAGTTGGCTGTTGCTCCATCTTTGACCATGGTGGAGGCGTTGGCTGTAATAGAATAGGTACGCCCTTTTACAAAATTGTAAGAGTGATAATTAATACCTTCTCCTCTATTGTTATAGGACCACATCCAAGCACTATTTTGGCTTACAGAAGGAGAGCCATGAGATGCTTGCCAATCAGCGTTACTAACAAAGGCTGAATTTGGCTTAAAATCCATTCTTAATTGAGAACAAATAACTTCAGGGGTAGGTGTAATATCACATATTACTATTTTTCTTAAGTACAATTCAATCTGAGGTAATTTGGGCGAAGATGGATAAAACCATAAGTTATCAAAATTATGAGTAGCTGTAAAAGTATAGGTGTAATTGTTGGTGCTTGGAGGGTTCGTTCCATTCCAATTTTCGACGGCTATAATTTGGCTGGGAGCTGGTATTACTGGTATTGCCCCGCCACTAGAGGAGGTGACATTGCCAATAACTTCATTTACAGTAGCTACAATGCTAAAAAAAGCTTGTGAGTTGGCTGTTGCTCCATCTTTGACCATGGTGGAGGCGTTGGCTGTAATAGAATAGGTACGCCCTTTTACAAAATTGTAAGAGTGATAATTAATACCTTCTCCTCTATTGTTATAGGACCACATCCAAGCACTATTTTGGCTTACAGAAGGAGAGCCATGAGATGCTTGCCAATCAGCGTTACTAACAAAGGCTGAATTTGGCTTAAAATCCATTCTTAATTGAGAACAAATAACTTCAGGAGTAGGTGTAATATCACATATTGCTATTTTTCTTAAGCTCAATTCAATCTGAGGTAATTTGGGCGAAGATGGATAAAACCATAAGTTATCAAAATTATGAGTAGCTGTAAAAGTATAGGTATAATTATTGGTGCTTGGAGGGTTCGTTCCATTCCAATTTTCGACGGCTATAATTTGGCTGGGAGCTGGTAGTGCTGGTATTGCCCCGCCACTAGAGGAGGTGACATTACCAATGACTTTATTTACAGTAGCTACAATGCTAAAAAAAGCTTGGGAGTTGGCTTTTGCTCCATTTTTGACTATGGTGGAGGCGTTGACTGTAATACAATAGGTACGCCCTTTTACAAAATTGTAAGAGTGATAATTAATACCTTCTCCTCTATTGTTATAGGACCACATCCAAGCACTATTTTGGCTTACAGAAGGAG
>Ga0209595_100688_pt1 | contig 11328 bp, 13 predicted proteins | sample Porto_4metaG_FD_187427 | JGI IMG/M metagenome (GOLD analysis project Ga0209595, IMG submission 187427) | Marine algal microbial communities from Porto, Portugal - Porto_4 metaG (SPAdes) (version 2) | ecosystem: Host-associated > Algae > Red algae > Unclassified | place: Portugal: Porto...
GCAGGTGGCTGCTTTGGGCTTGGAAAAATAAGGGCAAAAGTAGGAGGAGTAAGACTATATTCGTTTTCATACTGAATTTTGTGATGATTAAGGAAGTGCAAAATTAAGCATTTTCTTAACTTCAAGCGCAAAATCAACTTCAAATTCAACTTCAAACGTAGTAAAGGGTTTGCCGAAGGCAAATTAAAATTGAGGTTGCGGTTGAAGTTGATTTTGAAGTTGTCATCGGTTGCTCATCAATATCAATTCAAAATACACTTGGTGGAGGTGTTCAAAATCTTGGTCAAATGTGATGAGTCGGGCATCAGCGAGACTTGCTGTGGCAGCAATCCAAAGGTCATTTTTGCCCATATTTCGGGAAGACATTTTGAGGGGTTTATCTTTTAGTTTGCTTTGACTGAAGGCGTCTATTTCGGCATATTTTATAGCCATTTCGGTGTACCGTATCTCAATAATGATGAAATCTTCAAGTGCATCATCTAATAATTGATTCCTTTTTCTACCCCAATTATTTTTAAGACTTAATGCCTTCAATTCACCTACACTTACTATAGAAATAAGGTTGGTATTTTCGGGACTTGACATATTGAATTGTTCTTCAAGTTCATTCTTAAATTCATTATCGCGCAAAAATTTAAGTATAATATTAGTGTCAAATACGTAGTTCATTTCTATATTTTGTCGTCACTTAATCAAGCATTGCCAGTAGTTCCTCCGTTGTTTGTGGAATGTCTAATTCATCCGTTATTCTCTTCATTTTCTCCAAATCAATCCCTGTATAATTCTGCTCTCTTGCCAGTTTTTCTATATCCAATTTCTCTTCGATATGACCAAAATATTTGAGGACATCCTCGCCTTCGGGCAGTTTAGTGAATGGTCCTAATATCTTTGCCTCAATCTCGTCAATCGCTGCCTCGTCATTCATGGACATAATGATACTTATAATTCGCTCTTTTTTTGCTTTTAAATTTACCGTCATATTTGTTTTATTTTTTGGCTAAAATAAGCGTTTTTAACATGAAAAACAAATTAACAGCTAATGCCGTTATGGCAATCTCATGAAAATAATATTTTGATTCTTTTATAAAAAACCTCAACCGCAACTTCAAATAAGAATTTGTCAAAAACAAATTAAAAATTTAAATTGAAGTTGAAGTTGAGGTTGAAGTTGAAGTTGAAGTTGAGGTTGAGGTTGAGGTTGAGGTTGAAAAACTAAGCAAAATATTTTTATGCGATTGCCATACCAATGCCGTAATCCGTAATTAGTTGTTTGTTTTACAAAATACAATTACATTTACCCATGCGCACCTCCGATTCTTAAAGAGAGGCTGCCCACATTTCCTTAATTTTGCAAACACCAATTCATCAACTCATCAACACGTAAAAATGATAGATATTTTAGAAATAGCAAGACAAAAAATACCACTCGGACAGAATTCTGTCATCGAATTGGATATTGCCAGATTGCCTTCGGGTACGCCTATACATCTGAATGTACACGTGCATCGCAGCGCGAATCCCGGTCCGACCCTGCTCATCTGTGGCGGCGTGCATGGCGATGAAGTGAATGGTGTGGAAATCGTGCGTCGGGCGTTGGGAGAGAGGCTTTTTAAAGATATGAAAGCCGGGAGTGTCATCGCTATTCCGCTTGTGAATGTCTATGGATTTATCAATTTTTCGCGCGATTTGGCAGATGGAAAAGATGTCAACCGCAGCTTTCCCGGCAGCCCAACCGGCTCACTCGCTTCGCGCGTAGCACACATACTGACGAATAAAGTAGTCCCTCTTTTTGATTATGGCATTGACTACCACACAGGCGGCGCAAGTAGGCATAATCACCCACAAATTCGCTATTCGAAGAGCGATGAAAAAGCTGCCGAACTCGCCCAAGTTTTTGCCGCACCATATACTATCGCCAATACGCCTATTTCGAAGAGTTTTCGTAAAGAAGCCCTCAAAAAGGGTAAGCCAATTCTCGTTTTTGAAGGGGGCGAATCGCTAAGATACGATACCCAATCGGTAGAGGTCGGCATCGCCGGTCTGAAGCGCGTGATGCAGCATTTGGGGATGATTGACACCGCCCCTACTGCCGATTATTCGACGCATATTTTTACGGATACGCATTGGATACGGTCGCCGCGTTCGGGCTTGTTTCTATGGCATCATTGTTCCGGCGAATACATCACTAAAGGCACACTACTCGGCGAAATCAATGACCCGCAAGCACAAGAGAAAACTCCCGTATTGGCTAACTCGAACGGGTACATCGTGGGGCACAATAATGCGCCTGTGGTGAGTCAGGGGGATGCGCTTTTTCATGTTGGGGTTGGGGAAGAATGAGGGGCAAGCCTAAAACCCTCCGTGGCTCGCCCCTTCAAACTATACAAAACCCTCCGCTGAAGTATAAAATATCATATCTAATTTACACATTCATCTTCTGGTCCACATTCTCGCTGATTAAGATAATCTACACAAGGACCGTTTATTTGATTTTGAATGCTTAATCTGATTAAATGAAACCAACACCAGAGTCTTGCTCCCACAGTTCTTCTCATTTTTGTTTTACGATATTTGGGAAGCATTAGATAGTCATAAGACCAACCTTGACAGCAAATCAAACAGCAGTAAGGCTTTCTTCCGCGTGAGTCTATCTCCCCCTCCCCCTCCTCCTCTATCGTCAAATCAGGAGAAATATTGGTACTGATATATGTACCTATCCACTCGTGTTCAGTTGTGGATTCAACTAAATCGTCAATATCTGATAGGAACAAATCGAATGTCGAGTCATCTTGAAGAGCTTCCTCAAAAACGACTGTACTGACTTCATAATTACCTGTTAAGTCGTTCTTGGCTATGCCAATATCAGATAAAATTGATGTTCTTGAAAGTTGACTAAATGCTGCATCAAGTGTATCCAATACGGAGGTAAACTCAGTGTCAGTCAGCGTTGAAATTTGTTGAGTTACAGGTGCAACTGTTGGTTGTTGTTTGATAATTTCTTTTTGTTCGCAGGCGAAAATTGAAATTAAAAGAAGTCCGGCAATTGCCCCGACAACTAATTGATTAAAAAGGCTTGTTTTCATTTTTAATTAATTTTATTGGTTAATAATATGTTGAAAATAAAGGATTTAACTACCTTCTTGTCTTGATTCTGGCATTTACGGTATCACATGCCGAGATATTGATACTTTGTCCGCTCATCTTATTTTTACCGATTTTTACGGTGTAATAATGTGTACCTTGCAAGCGTGTAATGTATTATGTTTTTTGTGGATAAATGCTATACGATTCTTTTTCTCCTTCAAATTGAATCTCTACTAATTTGGTAGCATAATTCATAAAACACACTTGTCCTGAATGTGCTGTTTCACAATCGGAAGCGGTATTTTGGTCATCAATGAAAAGCGTACTCTTCTTTGAAACCACTCCGCATGAGGACAATATGGCAATCATGCTCATAAGCATGAAGGCATAAATTAATTTCTTCATTTTGATACTTTTTTTGTTTTTGAAAAAAGTCTTTTTGGGGCTACTACTATTCATGAGTGGGTAAATTCTGTTGTTATTCATCTACCAATTCAATCGTCATTTGATTGAAATAGATATTTAATTCTGCGTCATAATCATTTACACAATTTCCTAAATCATCACCCGAGGTACTCGCCATAGATTTAAAGCTATCGACAAGTTCCCCAACAACAGTAGGGAAATCAAATGCAATGTCTGTATCTGTGTAGTTAGCACTACTTTCTATTGCAGAAACAATACTTTCGATTTTCTTACCACTAGGGGCAGTATAAATTTTAATATCTCCGTCATACAAACCTGCTGTTGCATCAGGGTGTGTTTCTATCAAATGAAAGTAAACATCCACGTATATATGCTCATCGTTCACAATGTATGCGGTACAATTGATAGTAACTATCGGACCTGCACTACCGAACTCTCTGTTTCCTCCAATATGCGTTGGACAAACGTTTTCAATTGGTGTAGGAATAAATGTATATTTATAAGGTAGAGGTGTATCACAATCATCCCCTATCCAACCATCGTCGCAATTACAATCACAATCACTATCCAAGTCTCCATTTACACAACTAACTCCCGTGCAAGGGTCAACTTCATATTGACAATTTGTTCCGGTATAATTTGGTGGACATTCGCAATCACCATTTACACACACGCCACCATAGAAACAAGTGACTCCCGTGCAATTATCATTACCATCATCCACAATTTCGCAGTGTTCTCCGGAATAGCCGGTTTCACATATACACCTACCATCTACACATTGACCACCATTAAAGCATACGGCTGAATTGCAGGCGGTATCTTTAATGCAGGCAGCAAAAAGCACCATTGTCATTACTGAAATTAGCATCAGTATTTTTGCTAAGTATTTCATGATTTATTTTTTATTTTTTTTTAAAATTATTTTTTACATAAAAAAAGAGACAGTAGTTACTCATCTACCAACTCAATAGTCATTATATCGAAGGTGATATTAAGTTCTGTATCGCTATTATTGATACATTGCCCAAAATCATTGCCTCCTGTATCGCCCATTACTTGAAAACTCTGAACTAAATTTCCATTGGTTATATTGGGATAATCGAAAAGCTGGTTATAATCTACGTATTCAGCATGGCTTCGAATAGAGGATGTAATTTGGTTTATTTTTTTACCATTAGGTGCATCATATATTTCGAAATTGCCTTCAAATAGCCCTTCTGTCCAGTTCGGTGTCGTTTCTATTGCGTGAAAATATACTGATACGTATATTTTTCTATCATTTACTATGAATGCCTCACATCTAATAGTTACTTTAGGTCCGTGACCATAAAACTCTCGGTCTCCACCAATATGTTCAGGACAGATGTCGTAAATAGGGTCAGGAATAAACTCATGTGGTACTGGTTCAGGAATACTACAATTATTACCCATCCATCCATCGTCACAATTACAGTCGCAGTCAGTCTCTAAATCTCCATTGACACAATTAACTCCCGCACAAGGGTCAACCGGATATTGACAATTTGTACCTGTATAACCCTGCGGACATACACAAGAACCATTCACACAGCCCCCACCATTCACACAAGCCACGTTTGCACAGTCATCTATTTGTTGACATTGAGTACCGGAATACCCTTCCGGACATTCACAAACATTATTTACGCATACTTGGTAATTAATGCAATTACAATCGTTATTTTCTGTATTTGTGTCTGTATCATTCTCAAAGTCGAATAAGCTACAACTTGCAATTCCAAAGATAAAAATTAGGCTAAACAGCCAAAGAAATTTTGTATTTTTCATAATTAATTATTTTATATGATTAAGGGAAATATTAATCGGGGATAATGGTAAATTCTGACATCACATTATTGTCGCACACTACTTTCAAGGTATTGTACTGTCTTAATGTACTTTCCATTCCATAAAGTGAAATGGTTGCTATGTAATCAGATTGCCTTGTAAATTTGTTCGATTGGAGGGCAATTACAGCACCTGACGCTTTTTCAAGAATGATTATAATCTCTCGTTGTGCATCAATGAAATCATAACCGTTAAGTACGACAGTTTCGTAAAACTGCGGTTCTTCTCGAAGGTCAATAGTGTTCACGTTAGGCGAACACACTGTGGCGCATGTAGAAAATGGCGGTAGTGCCTCGTCTTTTAATTTTGCGAGTGTTCGGCGCAGCCCTTCAAGAATACGCTCCGGCGCAGAATCAACAAGGCAATTTATATTCGCAGATACAGAACTAATGACATCGTCCATGAGATAATTAATCTCCTTTCTGGCATCCTCAATCACCACATCGGCGGTTTCGGGGATGCGGTCATAGATGTCCTCTACGCTAGCTCGCCAATTGCCTGATTCGTTTTCGATAGTCTGAATGCCGTCTTCAAGAACCTTTATTGCGCGGTTAATCTCGTCTTCAAAGTCTGTTTTTACCTTTATACACCCGGAAAAAGCGCCGGAAAAGACCGTTAGCCCGACCATTAGGAGAATTTTTAAATTTTTCATAGTAAAATTTTAATATTAATAATATTGGTTAAAATCTAAGTGAAACTCCTGCATTTGCCAGTCCATTCATCCCTACCCCTACTTCGGTAAATACACCAAGATGATTGCCGAAGCGCATACCAAGTAAATGTAAGTGAAAGCCCCCCCAGAGGTATTCGTCACCGTCGGTGTTGGATTCATAGCCTGCACCACCTGATACACCGAAATACATCATAAATGTCGGTTTTTTGATGTAATTGATGTCGTAACGGAGTTGAGCAAAGCCCATTGCGCCGTCTGTGTGTTCTTTTCGGTTATTCTCGAAAGTCTCTGTGTGGCGGTAGCGGGTGTACGAGACGTGGAAACCCAAGTCGGATTTGCCGAAGTGTTGTTTATAACCCACGATTAGTGGACCGCGTATCTGAAAATCAGGAGTCGGAGTTGTGGATTCTATTCCTATTTGACCGAGCAAGGCATCAAATATATTGGAGGTCAGATTCTCCAATTGGTAGCTTGTGCTACGAGTAATACCGTGTGCCGAGCCTACCCCGTAGGCAGCATAAAACTCATTGCTTTGGGCATAGACCGCCCCTACTCCCATCCAGAGGATGAGAGGTAAAATAATTTTTTTCATGTATGAAATGTTTTAGTTTATGGAATAGTAGAGTTACAGGTACTTCTAAAATGTATTTTATTTTTTTTCAAAGGTAAGCATGGAGGGGACGCTCCGCAATCTAAAGTTTACAGCGTAGCTAAAAAGACATACGAAAGCCCATTTTTTTCGTATATAACATTCAGAGTTAATTAAGTTTACTAACTTTGTGCGTATCACAATATAAACTATCCACATTATGCCCAAACCATTTTCGACACCTGAAGACCGTTTTAATGACTTGCATGAATTCAACTATTCGCCACATTATATTTCCATCAAGGGGGCGAATATTCACTACATAGATGAAGGTGAGGGTAATATAATTTTATGTTTACACGGAAATCTAATGTGGTCTTACTGTTTTCGTCACCTTATCAGTGAGTTCTCAACGCAATATCGCGTAATTGCACCTGATTTTATTGGCTTTGGGAAATCAGACAAATATGAAAATATAGATGATTATTCCTACGAATTACATTTAGAAATGTTACTAAAATTCGTCAGGCATGTAGATGTACAAAATGGTATATTGATTATGGATAATTGGGGAGCAATGTTAGGATTGCGGATGCTGGCTGAGGAAGGAAGTAGATTTGAAAGAGTGGTAATCATGAATACCTATCTGCTTTTGGGGGACAAACCGTTATCCAATGCTTTCTCAATGTTTAAATGGTTCGTAACGAATACCCCCGACTTTGCGGTCAGTACATTAATTGACTCTGGAATGTACAAAAACTTAACTCACGATACTGCTATTGCCTATGATGCTCCCTTTTTCAACGACGAATCTAAAGCAGGAATTAGAGCATTTGCAGAGCTCGTTCCTGACAATCCAAATCATCCTGCGGTATCAGATATGAAAATTGCCCGTAACACCATGACAGCATGGCAGAAACCTACGTTATTGATATATGCAGAACACGACAGGGTGCTGGAAAGCGGGTATAAATGGTTTCAACGCAATATACCCGGTAAGGTTACTACGGCTTTAATTAAAAAGGCACGACATTTCATGCTAGAGGATAATATACAAGATATCAGTGCATGTCTCAAAGATTTCTTGTCTACAAGAGAAGGGAGTTAATCAGATTTTCGTGTTTTGATTCTTATGAATATTTTATCGAAATACGAACAAATTGTTCTGCTATAAGGTACAAAGCCCTCATGTCCCTCAATGCAGATGCCATCCTCGCTATTGTAATACTCAATGTTTTCGACATTAATTGCGTGGTTTCGACCAACCTGATAAAGTGAGTTAGGAAGATTATTCAGCTCAACGTTATGACTCCATTGATTTATAAACTCCCTCAAGGTAATTGTCATAGAATAGCTCTTACCTTGTTTAGTAAAAATTTTCGTCACACCACCTTTTGTCTCAAGAACTGATATATTCTCCACTTTTATTCGTTCCACTCCTTTTCTTGTCTTTATAAAAATACTGTTTTTGAGTGTAAATACTTTACCTAAAAATTGTAGTACGGAAAGCTCAGTACCAATTCTTCCCAATAGTTTATTTTCGTTGATAGGTTTAGAAAATACAATAATTGACTCAGATTCAGCCAAACTTATATTATCGTCTTCCCCCGAAATGAAAATAAACTTTGCTTCGGGATTAATCTTTTGTATTTCTTTCGCGGCTTGAATCCCATTTATATCCCCTTTTAAACCTATATCCATCAAGTATAAATGAGGATAATTGCCAAGGTTACGTGCCTTCTCAATAGCTTGTTCTCCGTAATCACACCTTTCTACATTAGTATAACCTTCGTTTTTTAATAATTCTTGCAGATGTAAAGCGGTGATGGCATTGTCTTCAACGATTAAAATACGTGGGATAATCATAATGTAAGTGGTTTTAAGTTTGATGAAAATTATTCACGATATAAGTTTTAAAATTGCATCTATTATTTTTTTATTATCAATTGGTTTAGAAAAGGATATACTGTCAGTTTTAGTAGATTCTGCTAATCTGATTTTTTCTTCTTCTCCTGAAATAAAAATAAATTGTGCATCAGGATTAATGGTTTTTATTTCGGAGGAAGCCTCAATACCATTTATCTCTCCCTTGAGCCCAATGTCCATTATATAGATATCAGGTGGGTTGGTGCCTTTAGCTTTTTCAAGAGCCATTTCACCATAGTCACAGGTTTCTACATCTTTATAACCTTCCAATTCTAATAACATTTGTAATTCAAATGCTGTGATGCGATTATCTTCTACAACAAGGATGTGTGGAGTCATTTTACGCATATTTATTTATTTAATATTTTTTCACCGAGGGATTTGTTGGTATTTTTAATATGAAGGTTAATCCTTCCTCATTTTTGTCATAAAAATATTTACCTTCAAGTTCATCAGTAAGCTGTTCAATTAATAGTGTGCCGATACTATCTTTATCCACTCTTTCACATATTTTTTTACTATTTGACTTGGGCGTTGATTTACCATTGTCTTTTATTTTCAAATAGATTTTCTCTCTGCTGGTGCTATTATATGTAAGCTCAACTCGTAGCTCGGGGTTAGGGTTATTTACAAAAGCATGTTTAAAAGCATTGGTAACAACCTCATTTATAATTAATCCTATAGGTATAGCTCTATCTGGTTTAATTAATATGTCATCCACTTTTTTTGTAATCCTTACCCCTTTGTCTAATTCATATACTTTTCCCAGACTATCTACTAAGTCATCAACAAATTGCTGCATTTTCACTTCCACTTCTCCCTCAAATGCAGCCGTGTACATCCTTTTATGTATTAGTCCAAGGGCGTAAATCCTGCTTTTACTGTTGTTTAATATTTCTTTTGCTTTTTCATCCTTGACTCTCATTGCTTGAATACCAAGAAGGCTTGATATTGATTGTAGATTATTTTTGGTGCGGTGGTTTAACTCACGTAACATTACACTTAACTGTTCTTTCTGTATAGCTATCTCAGCTTTGCTTACTTTGAGATATTCTTCATAAAAGCCCTTGTGATAATTAATATTTTTCTTTAGTAATTCCTTTTCTTTATACAGCCTCTCATTTTTCTCTTTTTCTTCTTTTAGCTTTTTGTTTTTTACTTTGATTTGTTGTCGTCTAAATAGTAAATATCCTAAAAGTATTAGAACTGCACTAATCAAAAATGCTATTTGCCATTCTAATTTTGCTTCTGCGGCTCTTGTTATTTCGATATTAGATGACTTCTGCAATGAATCTATCTTTTGTTCTAATCTCAGGGAGTCGGAATGCAAGAAATTGAGCTGGTCATTAATTTTTTTTAAATCATCATGTTTTAAATCTAATTCTATCTGCTTTAATTTTAGTCTCTCATTTAATTCATATGACTTTTCTACTTGTTTGTTTTTTTCATATTCAGATATTTGTATGTAATTAGATATATCTGCTTTCGCCTTTTTTAAGTCTAATATTAACTCCTCCCGTGTACTCAGATATTTTTCTGTTTCTCGCTTTATTAATTCGCTCTGTAATTTATAATTATCATATTCATTCTTTTCAGACCCCAATATAACTAAAAGAGAATCATTCTCATGTGCTAAATTATCTTGTTTTTCAACAAGTAAGATAGAGTCCTGCTTTAGTTTCCTTATTGTTGCTTTGAGATATTTTACATTCTCAACATGTTCATCTGCCTTACGGAGAGTAAAATCCAAAGGATTATTTCTTAACTCATACAAGTCTTTTTCTGTATAATTATCTAATTCCCCTATCACTTTCCCAAATGAATCTATTTGTATAAGCACACTACTTCCAAAAATAATCATATCAACAACGTCAATCGAATCCTCTTTTAGTTCATTCCTTACTATTTTTCTGAAGTGTAGCGCTGCTTTTAATTTTTTTCTAAATCCGGGTTTTTTCTTTTCATATTTTTTTTCTGCTCGTTTTAATTTTTTGTGCAACTCATTAAATTGATACTTATTATTTATTTGCTTATAACCGCTTTTTATATCATTTAAACTACTAATTAAATCTTCGTCATATAGCGTTGAAACGTCCTCCAAAATATTTCTAATTTGTCCATAGATATCTTGTAGCATCTCATCTTTTATAACAATGCTATCACCTGTTTCTCTATACCAATAACCACTAAATGTTGAGTCAATTTGCCTCAGCTTTATAATATTGTTATGAGATATTTTCATGTCATATATCATCTCATTGATAAGGGTCGTATCACGATTAACATCCCGAATCAGAAAACTATCTCTCTTATCTTGCCCATTAACAATGGCGACATATAGAGTAAGAAAAAGTATGGCTAAATATCTCATTATATGATTTTTAAAACTATAAGTTAGTACATATGTAATGAATAAAGCGAACAAGTTATAACGGAAGTTCATATTTTTCCTACGAAACAGGTATTTTTTCCTACGAACATTTTTCTCAAAAAAAAGCGGCACAACTACTCAAAAGTAATTGTACCGCATAATATTTTTCATCAAAAACCTACCGCTTATCCACCTCAATCACAAAAGCAGCCACATTCTTATCCGACTGTGCCTGAAAAATAACATTCCCCTCGGCGGTCGTGAAATCTGCGTCACTTACGAGGTCGCTGCCGATGGCGCGGGTGATTTTATCTATGTAAGAACTGCCCGGCGTGCTATTGATAAGTGCGTTCACTTTTTCGTAATCGACGGGTTGTTTGGTGACGATGA
>Ga0209595_100700_pt1 | contig 11170 bp, 11 predicted proteins | sample Porto_4metaG_FD_187427 | JGI IMG/M metagenome (GOLD analysis project Ga0209595, IMG submission 187427) | Marine algal microbial communities from Porto, Portugal - Porto_4 metaG (SPAdes) (version 2) | ecosystem: Host-associated > Algae > Red algae > Unclassified | place: Portugal: Porto...
TATAAAGATAGATATAACCGTAGGAAGTTGTTATGTTAAGTCGTCATCTTGAAGTTTCTCTACGTTTAGCAATGACGCTTGCGCGCCAAAAATCGCATGAGTATCTCACTGTTGAACACTTGCTTTTGGCCTTATTAGAAAACACTCATGCTGCCAATACGTTGACTGCTTGTAATGCTAATGTCTCGGCGTTGCGTACCGAGCTTGAGGTTTATATTAATAAACACACGCCAACTATCGATGCTGATACAGAACAGTCACCGCAGCCGACTCAAAGCTTTGATCGTATCTTGCAACGTGCTATTTTTCACGTGCAGTCGATCGGTGGTGGTCGTTTGGTAGAAGGCTCTGATATTTTGGTCTCTATGTTTTCAGAACATGATACCTATGCTGTCTACCTGCTTAAAAAACAAGGTATCAGTCGCCTTGAGCTAACTCAGTATTTATCACATGGTCAAGATAAAGAAGAGCCTTCTGAATCACGCGGTTCTGCAGGCACTGAACGCCGTAGTGCCTCTGAAAAGACCAGTAAAGATCCACTGGTTGAATTTGCGACCAATCTAAACCAGCGAGCTGCCGAAGGTAAAACAGATCCTTTGATTGGTCGTGCCTCTGAAATTGAACGTGCTGCCCAAGTACTATGCCGTCGTCGTAAAAATAACCCATTGCTAGTAGGTGAGCCTGGCGTAGGTAAAACCTCTATTGCTGAAGGTTTGGCATGGTTAATCATTAACGATAAAGCACCAAAGCCACTTAATGGTTGCGTGATTTATAGCCTTGATATCGGTTCATTGATTGCGGGAACTAAGTATCGCGGTGACTTTGAAAAACGCATGAAGTCATTGCTTGATGCGTTAAAGAAAAAACCAAATGCTATTCTCTTTATTGATGAAATTCATATGATTATTGGTGCTGGTTCATCTATGAGCAGCAATATGGATGTGTCTAATTTGATTAAGCCTGCACTTGCCAACGGCGAGCTACGTTGTATCGGTTCAACAACCTTTACTGAGTATCGCCAAGTATTTGAAAAAGACCATGCATTGTCGCGTCGTTTCCAAAAAATCGATGTTAAAGAACCTAGTGTGGATGACACCATCGATATCCTGCGTGGCCTAAAACCTCGTTATGAAGAATTCCATAATGTTGAGTATACGGATGAAGCGTTGGTCACAGCGGTACAGTTATCAGCCAAGCATATTCATGAGCGTTTTTTACCTGATAAAGCCATTGACGTGATTGATGAAGCAGGTGCGTACAAGCGCTTAGGCGTGGTGCCTGATGTCGATGATATCGAAGCGGAAGAAAGTTTCATTGCTGATTTAGAGCAAGATTTTGATGCGCAGATTAATGCTGATATTGAAGGTATCGAGGGTGATACAGATAATGAAATGCAGGATGAAGCAGCGACTGCGAAAGCGAGCGATAGTGCTAAATCAGCAGATGGTGTGAAGTTATCAAAAGGTCAAAAGCCACCGATGAAAATCGATGTGGCTGATATTGAAGCTATTATTGCTAAATTGGCCCGTATTCCACCCAAATCTGTATCGAGTGATGATAAGAGTATCCTTGAGCATTTAGATCGAGATCTGAAGCACTTGGTATTTGGTCAAGATGAGGCAATTGCCACATTGGCTGATGCTATTAAGTTATCACGTGCAGGATTAAAAGCACCTGATAAGCCAATCGGTTCATTTATGTTTGCAGGTCCGACTGGTGTGGGTAAAACAGAAGTATCGCGTCAGTTAGCGAACCTGTTAGGTGTAGAATTGGTACGCTTTGATATGTCAGAGTATATGGAAGCGCACACGGCATCACGCTTGATTGGTGCGCCTCCAGGTTATGTTGGCTATGATCAAGGCGGCTTACTCACCGAAAAAATCAATCAGCATCCACATTGTGTGTTGTTGCTTGATGAGATTGAAAAGGCGCATCCGGATGTATTCAACCTGTTACTACAAGTAATGGACCATGGTACATTGACCGATAACAACGGTCGTGTAGCAATCTTTAAACAGGTCATCGTTATTATGACAACGAACGTTGGTGCTGATAGTATCAGTCGCTCGTCAATGGGCTTTACTCAACAAGACCATAGCCGTGATAATACAGAGTCGCTGAAACGTGTCTTTACGCCAGAGTTCCGTAATCGCTTAGACGCCATTATTCAGTTCAACCCTCTAGATACATCAGTTGTCGTATCAGTTGTCGATAAGTTCTTAGTTGAATTGCAAGTACAGCTTGATGATAAGCAAGTGACATTAGAGATTGATGATGATGTACGTGATTACCTAGCAGATAAAGGCTATGACCGTCTAATGGGTGCACGTCCGATGCAACGTCTGATTCAGGATGAAATCAAAAAACCATTGGCAAGTATGATTTTGTTTGGTGATTTGGTCAATGGCGGTGTCGTACATCTGACTTTAGAGCCTAAAGTCGATGATTCCCAAGAGAGTGATACGATGAAGCTTGATAAGGTATCAGACAAAGGCTCAGCTGATAGTCGTATTATTCTAACAGTTGTTGAAACTCATGAACCGCATCCTGATTCTGAGTCTCTAGCTAGCTAAGTTACTGGTGCTAATATGACAAAAACGGCTACCGTATTACAGCGGTAGCCGTTTTTTTATTGCTATAATTTATTAACAAAGCGTACACCATTTTTTGTTAGTATGATTATTTACATTAAGCTGGCTTTAACAAAGCTATGGAACTTATAACAAGATAATAAGTATAAAAAGGACACACTATGGAACTTTTTGATGAACCGACAACCAAGACTCCAGAACAAAAACAAGCGATTTTAGACAATGTCCGTTTACCAGAAGACTGGAAAACAGCATTAGCAGATGAATTAACGTCTGAGAATATGGACAATCTACGCGCTTTTTTAAAAGAGGCCTATCAGTCGGATGATAGTATCTATCCGCCTGCACCATTGATGTTCAATGCGCTGAACCTTACGCCGTTATCGCAAGTCAAAGTGGTAATCTTGGGCCAAGATCCTTACCATCGTCCAGGTCAGGCTATGGGGTTATCATTTTCTGTTCCTAAAGCCATTCCTAAGCCACCATCATTAAATAATTTACTTAAAGAAATGGCAGATGACATTGGCATTCGGCCTTCAGCGCATGGCGATTTGACATACTGGGCACAGCAAGGCGTTCTACTGCTTAATAGCTCACTAACTGTCCGAGAAGGCGAGCCAAATAGTCATCAAAATAAAGGCTGGGAGCAGTTTACTGATGCCGTCATCGATGCCGTCAATGAACAGACAAAGCATACCGTATTTATTTTGTGGGGTAGTAAAGCCCAGAAGAAAGGTAAGTATATCGATACCGATAAGCATTTAATTTTGACAGCGGTACATCCATCACCACTCGCGGCAAACCGTGGCGGCTTCTTTGGCACTAAACCTTTTTCTAAAACAAATGACTACTTGGTGCAGTATGGCCAAACTCCAATTGACTGGCAATTACCACAATAAATGCAAAATATACAGAATATAAGCTTAATGCCGTATCAACCTTTAAATATTCAGGCTAGCACCTTTTGGTTAGCTGAAGATATTAAATGGATGCAACAAGCAATTCAGCTTGCTAAGCAAGGTGCTGAGCGAGGAGAGGTACCGGTAGGTGCGGTATTGGTACATGATCAGCAGATTATAGGTAAAGGGTTTAATCAACCTATTATTAGCCATGATGCTACTGCTCATGCAGAGATAGTTGCATTGAGAGACGCTTGTACACGTTTAGAAAACTATCGCCTGCCGCTACAGACTACTTTATATGTCACTCTAGAGCCCTGTACGATGTGTATCGGCGCATTAATCCATGCGCGTGTAAACAAGCTGGTGTACGCAGCGAGTGAACCGCGTGCTGGGATGGTTGGTAGTCAAATGGACTTATCATTACAACCTTTTTACAACCATAGTATTCAAGCCTATAGCGGGTTATGCAGCGAGCATAGCAGTCAAATACTCAAGACATTTTTTCGTGAGCGTAGGCAAGCGGCAAAAAAGAATAAAGCCACTATGTAAACTAGAAATACTAATAAACAAGATATCAGTCTTGGTGCTAGTGGTCACGATGATTTTTTGCTATAATATTGCCCTATTTGATAGCACGCATTTCAATGGGCTATCAAAGACTTAACATACGAATAAATATTGTTTTATTAATGACATACGATAAGCGATATAAGTAACGCATATTATTGAGTAAGTATTATGACTAGTTCTACACCTGATAATGTTTTACTCAATACAGAGAATAGCCACACCTCATCAGTGCGCTATCCTGTTATTTGTATCGATGGTCCTAGTGGCGCTGGTAAAGGTACGGTCACCTGGCGTCTGGCACAAGTACTGGGTTATCAGTTGTTAGACTCTGGTGCACTTTATAGAATTGTTGGGCTAAAAGCCTTTGAAGCGGGTTTGATTAGCGCAGATGCTAGCCAACCAATTGACGAAGATGCTGTATTAGCATTGACTGAAAGCTTAGAGATAGCGTTTGTACCGAACAATGACTCAGGACGTGTAGATATCATTGTTAATGGACAAGCAGTAGGTGAGCAAGTACGCAATGAAACGGTCGGAGGCTATGCATCACAGATAGCTGTCTTTCCACAGGTTCGCCAAGCATTGCTTAAGTTACAACAAGATATGGCCACTCGTTCTGGTTTAGTAGCTGATGGCCGCGATATGGGTACGGTTGTTTTCCCAGATGCTGATGTTAAGGTGTTTTTGACCGCCAGTGCTGAAGCACGTGCAGAGCGCCGTGTGACTCAGTTGTTGAACGCTGGTCAAACAGCAGATTTTGAGGCAATTTTAGCGACGATAAAAGAGCGTGATGACCGTGATGAAAATCGCAGTACAGCGCCATCAAAGCCTGCGGCAGATGCCCTATTACTTGATAGTTCAGCACTGAATGCCGATGCAGTATATGAGCAGGTCAAAAAGCATTGCCAAGATAAAGGTGTGTTTTTCAACAGTTAGTTATTTAATAGCTAGTAAAAACAACATATTAAGTACCAAAAAGTTTCCTATTAATCATTGTTTTAGTATAAAATAATACGGTTAAGTTAAATTTTATTGAAGCAGTAAGAAAAACCTAGTTTATTTAAGATATTGCAGTCGATATAAGACAGTTGTTGTTAGTCAGTTTTAATTACGATGAGCTCGCTATCAACAAACGTTTTTTTATATGATTGCATGGGATATAAAACCAGTATTTCGTTCTATACAATCATAAATTTGATCCGTACTGTGCTGGACAGGATACGGCTATACAAAGGTAGACATAATGGAATCATTTGCTGAACTATTTGAAGCGAGCATTGAAGAGCAGGGCCTAGATATCGAGCGTGGCTCGGTTATTACAGGTGCTGTTGTGGCCATCGATAGCGATTGGATCACAGTAGATACTGGTCTTAAATCTGAAGGTATCGTCGCTCGTGAAGAGTTTTTAAGCGAAGAAGGCGAACTTGAAGTTGAAGTTGGCGATAGCGTTGATGTCGTAGTTGAAGCGGTTGATAACGGCATGGGTCAAACCTTGCTGTCACGTGAGAAAGCTAAACGTGTTGAAACTTGGAACTTCCTTGAAAAAATCGCTGATAACGATGAAATCGTTAAAGGTATTATCTCAAGCAAAGTTAAAGGCGGTTTCACTGTAGATATCGGCTCAGTACGCGCGTTCTTACCAGGTTCATTGGTAGATGTACGTCCTATCCGTGATACAACGCATCTTGAAGGCAAAGAGCTAGAATTCAAAGTCATCAAACTTGACCAGAAGCGCAACAACGTTGTTGTTAGCCGTCGTGCAGTTATGGAAGCTGAAAACTCAGCTGAGCGCGAAGAGCTATTGAACAAGCTTGAAGAAGGCATCGAGATCGAAGGTATCGTTAAGAACCTTACTGATTACGGCGCGTTCGTTGATCTAGGTGGTATCGATGGTCTATTGCACATCACTGACATGGCATGGCGCCGTATCAAGCATCCATCTGAAGTTGTTGAAGTTGGCCAAGACCTAAAAGTTAAAGTATTGAAGTTTGACCGTGAACGCAACCGCGTTAGCCTAGGTCTAAAACAACTTGGTACTGATCCTTGGGATAACGTTGGCGGCACTTACCCAGTAGGTAGTGTTGTAAAAGCTCGCGTAACCAACTTGACTGACTATGGTTGTTTCGCTGAGATTTCTGAAGGTATCGAAGGTCTAGTACACGTATCAGAAATGGATCATACCAACAAAAACATCCACCCATCTAAAGTTGTTCAAGTGGGCGATGAAGTTGAAGTAATGATTCTTGATATCGATGAAGAACGTCGTCGTATCAGCCTAGGTATCAAACAAACTCTAGCTAACCCATGGGATGAGTTTGATAAGAAACATGAGCGCGGTGATAAAATCACTGGTACTATCAAATCAATCACTGACTTCGGTATCTTTATCGGTCTAGACGGTGGTATTGATGGTCTTGTTCATCTATCTGATATCTCTTGGAACGAAACTGGCGAAGATGCTATCCGTAACTACAATAAAGGCGACACCGTTGAAGCAATGGTATTGTCTGTAGATGCAGAAGCTAACCGTATCAGCCTAGGCGTGAAGCAGTTAAGCTCTGATCCATTCAACGAATACCTAGTCAACAATGACCGTGGTGCTATCGTTAATGGTAAAGTAAAAGAAGTAGATGCCAAAGGCGCTACTATCGAACTTGCTGACGAAGTTGAAGCTTATCTACGTGCTTCTGAAATCCAACGTGACCGCGTTGAAGATGCAACTAAGCATCTGACTGTTGGTGATGACGTTGAAGCTAAAATCATCAGTGTTGATCGTAAAACACGCAACATCAACTTGTCTATCAAAGCGAAAGACGAAGCTGAAGAGCGTCAAGCGATTAAAGATCTTGGTAGCACCAACACTACTGCTGCTCCAGGTTCTGATGCACAGCCAAAAACTATTGGTGATTTGATCAAAGAGCAAATGCAGTAAGCTGCAAACTATTGATATAAAAGTAATATAAAAAAAGCGACTTCGGTCGCTTTTTTTTATGATTAGATTTTATTAACACAGTTAGTAATAGAGGTTTTTAGCCAAATGGGCAAACTCTTATTCCCATTTACGCTAATATCCGCTATCATTTGCACCATTGAGTAACGAGATGATAGTTATAAGCTTTTTATAGTCATAATATGATTCTGAATGTTAGTTTTCAAAGATTCAGTATATATAGTTTAATTATACAAACGCATTTACGTACTATAGAGCGTTGACTTATCATCAGCTTATCCATCAATCAACAAGGCAAGCGTAATAATGCAGCAAGCGATTAACAAATCCGAATTTATTAGTAATTTGAGTGCAAACTGTGACAACATGGCAGATACCGTGGTTGATGACGCAGTGCGTGAAATCTTAAACTTGATGACCCATACTTTAGCCAATGATGGCCGAGTCGAAGTTCGCGGATTCGGTAGTTTTTGTCTACATCACCGCCGTGCCCGTATGGGGCGCAATCCTAAGACAGGTGAAAGCGTACCTGTACCGGCTAAAGCGATTCCGCATTTTAAGCCAGGTAAGGCTCTACGCGAAGCAGTAAACGATACGGTAGTAAACGGTTAATTAAACCAGCACCCACTATCGAACCGTCAAAATTTATCATTCCAAACTGAGGTAACTGTCTCATGCGCTTTCTACTATTTGTATTGCTATTCTTGAGCTTTGCCTATTCACTTGGTTTGGTATTAGCAAATAATACTGAGGTCGGAGTCAACCTACTGTTTTCACAAGCACCTACGATGAATCTAGGGTTGCTACTTATTTTGTGTTTGATGCTAGGTATTGTTATTGGTATTTTACTGGCATTACTTATCTTTCGTGTGCTGCAGAATAAGTGGGAAATCTCACGTCTGCAAAAAGCAAACGCAAATCTACAAGAGCAATTGACTCAAGCCAATACAGTTATCGATCGTCAAGCAAGTGCGCCAACAGTAGATGAAGCTGTTTATGGTGCTTCTGCTGCCAATGTGCAAAGTAGTGACGCAATTAGCCTAACTGAAGGCTCTACTCTGTCTAAGCGTAGACGAGATTAAGTTGTTAGGTAACCTTTTAGGTAATCTGCTAGTTGATAGTTCAACGAACGCAGTACTGACCTCAAATACAATACTTTGATAACTCAAAATATATGGTAAAACCATGAATAATGTAATTAACTCTCCAATTGTCGTCGCTCTAGACAATATGACGGTAGAGGCGTCTCTAGCGCTAGCTGATCGGTTAGATCCATCCCAATGTCGATTGAAAGTCGGTAAAGAGCTGTTTACGCGTTGTGGCCCTGATATCATCAAAGCGTTGCATCAACGTGATTTTGAAGTGTTCTTAGACTTAAAATTCCATGACATTCCGAATACCACTGCTCAAGCAGTATTGGCTGCCGCTGAACTTGGTGTATGGATGGTGAATGTCCATGCAAGCGCAGGGTTAGAGGCCATGTCGTTGGCAAAACAGCGTTTGCTAGATAGAGATCTTGATACCTTGCTCATCGCAGTCACCGTATTAACCTCTATGGATAGTGAAGCGTTGATGCAAACAGGCATCACTGATAGCTTAGATACCCAAGTCAGCCGACTAGCACAACTGACTAAGCAAGCTGGTCTAGATGGGGTGGTGTGCTCGGCTCAAGAAGCAAAGGCACTTAAAGCATTATGTGGTCAGGATTTTAAACTGGTAACGCCTGGCATACGCCTAGCTGAAGACAATGCGGATGATCAAAAACGTATCTGTACACCAAGTCAGGCGCTAATAGACGGTTCTGATTATTTAGTCATTGGTCGTTCGATCACTCAAGCCTCAGACCCTGCTGCTAAACTACAGACAATACTTCAAAGTATTTAAGTTTGAATAGATGTTAAGAAAAAGAGACAGCCTAAATGGCTGTCTTTTTACTTTTTGATGGTCGAGGAAAAGCTGCTACACTACTTAAATTTATTCTTACAACCTTTCTAAAATATAATAACTATATTGACAACGCTCATGTAGCTAAATATCAGTAGTACTGCTATGAGCGTTTATCGCTAATTAGATTTTTAATAATAACGCCACTAAGTGATGTTGGATAATATGAAATTACAGATATTGAGTGACTTACATATTGATAGTTATGCACGTCAATCGCTCCCCGTTGGACATATTCCTAAAACCGATGCAGATTTAGTATTAGTAGCAGGGGATACTGCTAATAGCGATAAAGGTATGCCGTGGTTGCAAGAACAAGCAGCGCGCTTAGAAGTTCCCCTGATTACTATCGCTGGTAATCATGAATACTTTGATGAAGATGTGTTGAGCTTTGACCATAAACTGGCAACTTGGGATAATTATGATGCTGCGTCTAAAAAAGGTATTCGCGTATTACAATGTCAGCATATCGATATTGGTGATATACGCCTTTTAGGTTGTACGCTTTGGACTGATTATCAGTATCATGCCAATGAAGACACCATGGCCGCTGCTCGTCATTTTATGCGTGACTACAAGCAGATTTACGCAGGCAACGAATTGTTTTCGCCTGAAGTATCTATGCAGATTCATGCTGAGCATCGTCAGTGGCTACAGCAAGCTTTGATCGAATCTCATGAACTAGGTAAAAAAACAGTAGTCATGAGTCATCACAGCGTCAGTGCATTATCGGTATCTGAAAAATATGCCAATCTACCGAGTAATGCGGCTTTCGTCAGTGACTTGTCAGGATGGATGCACGAAGACTGGGCACCGATGCTATGGGTACATGGACATACTCATGAAGCATTCGATTATAAAATTGGTAATACGCGAGTGATCGTCAATCCACGAGCCTATCCAAATGAGGTTAGTAGTACGGCATTAGAGTTTGCGTGGGACAAAGTCATTGATATTGGCTAGGACCGTGTGTAAATATCTGGCAAATCTTCATTTATTCTAGGCATAGACTATTTTAAATAAAGCATTTTTTGAAAGAGTGAAGAGTGTTTATAAGATATATTGCAACTAGATTTGTCTGTGGTTCATTCCTGATAAGAAATCTGCTAGGCTTGCTGTCATGAGTAAATATCTAAATAACATGTCCAAAATATCTGCTGACAAGCTTGCGAGTCACACACCAAGCGCGCCTGCACCTTCGCACCTACCAGATAGTATGATTTCCTCCGTTAGCCTATTGCCTGAAAATAAGCGGCTGATTCTATTTACTAGGCACTCTTTACGCGAGCGTTCTGATGGTAATGGCTTTGCTAGCTATCAGCTACCGTTGACTCCTAAAGGCCGTATACTGGCAAAGTCTTGGGGTCGGTGGTTATCAGGTCATCTACCATATTCGCTCGACGTTGATAGTATCTCTAGCCCGATTGGGCGTTGTATCGATACCGCGCAGTTGATGCAAGAGGGAGCTGGGCTAAAACGTGATATTGCACATCAGTCGCTGCTGGTTGAGCCTGGCAGTCTCGTCACTGAGCCTGAAATAGCCAATCCTGTGTTCAAAGAAATTGGCGTGCTGAACTTTATCAATCGTTTTTTGCAAGGCAATCTCGAAGGGACCAAAAATACCTATCAGGGCGGTTTGGATATTCTGTCTCTTTTTTATCAGAATCAGCCGCAGCATGGTCATCTGATGCTTGCTGTGAGTCATGACACATTGCTATCTGCGTTCTTAGCCGTCATGTTCGATGTGGTAGAGATTGATTGGAATGATTGGCCAAAAATGATGGAGGGCGTGTTCTTATGGTTCGATGATAAGCCATTTGATCAAGCGAGCGCCCATTTCATCTGGCGGGGTCAGGTATATACTCGGCCGATTAGTTCACTATTAGACGGTTATCGTGCAGCTGGTTACCATCCTAGCAAATTGCTATTGCCGCCAGAAGTACAGTGGACTTGATGTTTTGTTCTTAATCGCAAATTGAAATGAGTTGATACGCGTCGAATACGTTTTGAATAGGCATAAAAAAACCTTGCCACGGTATTAGAACCAGTGACAAGGTTTTAGTCATTACGCTATAAAAGCGAAATACGGTCTAACCAATACAAATCTTAAGCTTGTAGGCCTTTGATTGTTTTGTTTAGGCGGCTCTTACGACGAGCAGCTTTATTCTTATGAATAATACCTTTGTCAGCCATACGATCAAGAACTGGTACCG
>Ga0209595_100702_pt1 | contig 11149 bp, 6 predicted proteins | sample Porto_4metaG_FD_187427 | JGI IMG/M metagenome (GOLD analysis project Ga0209595, IMG submission 187427) | Marine algal microbial communities from Porto, Portugal - Porto_4 metaG (SPAdes) (version 2) | ecosystem: Host-associated > Algae > Red algae > Unclassified | place: Portugal: Porto | collected...
GTTTCAGGGCAAACCTCTGTTTCGTAGTAATCAATTTGTATAGAATTACTCAATGTCGTACAAGCAGCATCAAGTGTAGCCTGAGAGACAAGAGTAGTTTCGTTGGGATTTATCCAAGTTGCGTTACCGAAAACTGCTAATGTGAAGTAGTAAGCGCCTGTAAGAAGACCGTTAGCGGCTAAGTCAACAACAAATGGCGAGTTAACTTCAGGAGTTATCGGAACACTGGCAAAAAAGCCTGGATCGGTATTAAAGTCAGGATTTCCTTGCAAATCAGTTGTGGAAACAAGCCACGCATAACCACTTACTGCACCTTCATTTGGAGCCAACGCACCAGTTACAGTAAGTGAAGCAGACTCTCCTTCACAAACAAGCGTAGCAGAAGAAGTGACTATACCACCGGATACATTTGGATCGCTGCAAGTAACAAAATCTTGTTGAGTGAAAAACATACAAAATTCGCCGTCAGCGATACTCCCATCGAAGTTGAATCCATCGACCAATATGTAGTATTCTTCTCCTACGGTGGTTGCCAATTCCAAAGCTGCGGGGTAATCTCCTGCTACCGCATCCGCAAAATCTTCATTGCATGATACGTTTGATAATGCACCACAAGCTCCCGTATAGATAACCATTTGAGTATCATTATCATCTATACCTGCATTTACAGAGCAGTCAGTTGAAGTAGCTTGTATGTAATATACGTTGCCATCACCTGTGATTTTGAACCATACTGTATTGTCAAGTGAGGGCGCAGTCCCACTACCGTCCGGTTCACTAAAACAATCAAAACCCGTAGTCGGGTCATCAAGTCCGGTGGTCGCGTCTGTGTTGTCATAAGTACCTGCATTGACCGCTATATCCGCACCTTGTCCGAGGCTTGCGCTTAGGTCAACGGCATCTGCACAACTGTCATTAGCAGGTTGCGCGAAAGCAAATGAGCTTACGGCAAGCATACATAATAATGAGAATAGATAGTTAAGTTTTGTCATAAGACGTAATTTATGTTTAGTTAAAAAATAGTGACAAAGTTAAACACAATTAATGACAAAACCATATTTTAAAAAGTAATTTTTATTTATTAAACATAATAAATAATGTATTTTAAAAATGAAAACTACCTAACTCCTGATACTAAGGCTATGTGCGGCTTTCAAAAAATCCTTAGACAAAAAAAATACTTCGCATTATGGGACATCTTATTTAATTTCTTTCATTTAGGGTTCGTTTCCTGTCGAATAAAATGTTAATTTCGTCCAAAAACACCTTACAAATTTTAAATGCAACCCTCAATTAACTATCTTGTCTTTTAATACTTATCAAGACTTTGGACATCGGGTAATTAGGTGATTGGGTAATTAGGATAAAATTCTGATTATCAAAGCATTAACGTAATATCATTCTTGCATCATATTATTTTTAATTTAATTTTTAGTCGGCTGAAAATCAATAGTTTAGCCTGATTGCCTAATTGTCAAAGTCAAGTACTTATAAAACCCCTTCATTTTAATGGTGAATTTCCTATGAATTCATTCATTCATTCATTCACTCATTCAAAATTCATTCATTATTCTACTATGAAAAATCATTTAAAAAGGAGAGATTTCATCAAGGTAGCCGGAATGGGGTTGGGAGCTATGGCAGTTCCTGTTTCTATGTTCGGCAACTCTGTTCCATTGGATTATTCCGGCGGACAATTTGACGCTTTACTCAACAAGAAACTCGCCGATGTCGCGCTCAATGCGGCACGTATGGCGGGCGCGTCGTATGCAGATGTGCGTATAGGTCGCTACCTCAATCAGTACGTTTTTACACGCGAACAAAAAGTACAAAACATCGTCAATACAGAATCTTACGGTGCCGGTGTGCGTGTGATTGCCAACGGAACTTGGGGCTTTGCTGCCACGAGCGATGTGACCGCAGATGCTATCGCAAAAGCTGCCCAACGTGCCGTAGCTATCGCCAAAGCGAACTCTCGCCTCCAAACCGAACCCATCGTACTTACACCCGTGAAGGGGCATGGCGAGGTCGAATGGAAAACGCCTATTCAACGAAATGCCTTTGAAGTACCTGTGGCAGAAAAGGTCGATTTACTCCTCGGTGCCAACAAAGCCGCAATGGATAATGGCGCATCTTTCGTCAATTCTGCGCTGTTTTTTGTCAATGAAAAAAAATATTTTGCGTCTACCGATGGTTCTTACATCAATCAGGATGTGCATCGCGTATGGCCCAATTTCAGCGTGACTGCTACAAACAAAGAATCCGGCAAATTCAAAACGCGACAGTCAATGAGTGCGCCGATGGGCTTGGGTTATGAATACCTCACTCCGAAAAAAGAAGACCAAATCGAAGGCGTAGCAGGTATGACACTTTACGGCAAAAGTTATGACATCGTACAAGACGCCGCCGATGCCACCAAACAAGTCAAAGAAATGCTTTCAACGGCGAAATCCGTAGAGCCGGGCAAATACTCTTTGGTACTCGAACCCAACCATTTAGGCTTGACGATTCACGAATCTGTCGGGCATCCGCTCGAACTGGATCGCGTACTCGGCTACGAAGCCAATTATGCCGGAACGAGCTTTGCAACGCTCGATAAATGGAAAACTAAAACCTTTAAATACGGTAGCGACATCGTCAATCTTGTAGCAGATAAAACGCAAGTTGGTTCGCTCGGTGCAGTCGGTTACGATGACGAAGGCGTGAAGACCAAACAATGGGATTTGGTGCGCAATGGCATCTTGGTGAATTACCAAGCCATCCGCGACCAAGCCAAAATTATCGACGAAACAGCATCGCACGGCTGCTGCTACGCCGATAGTTGGAACTCTGTCCAATTTCAGCGTATGCCCAATGTCTCACTCGAACCGGGTAAGGAGAAATACAGTCTTCAGGACATGATTAAAGACGTAGAAAAAGGCATCTATATCGCAGGTCGTGGCTCGTATTCGATTGACCAACAACGTTATAATTTCCAATTTGGCGGTACGGTGTACTACGAAATCAAAGACGGTAAAATCATCGGTATGCTCAACGATGTTGCCTACCAATCCAATACGCAAGAATTTTGGAACTCATGTACCAAAATCTGCGACGAAAGCGACTACCGCATGTTCGGTTCGTTTTTCGACGGAAAGGGGCAACCCAGCCAAATCAGTGCAGTATCGCACGGTAGCTCTACCACAAGATTCGATGGAGTAAACGTGATTAATACGGCTAGGAAAATATAATGCTACAATGCGATAATGCTGAAATGCGATAATATTTTCAATGAATGAATTTTGAATGAAAGAATGAATGAATCATATTGGGTTTTACGGATTCATTCATTCAAAATTCACTCATTCATTCATCATATTCGCTCATTAATTCATTCAAAATTAAATCATTTAGAATGTCTGTTTTAAATAAAGAAGAAGCTCGCACGATACTTGAAAAAGTCGTGAAGCTATCAAAAGCCGACCACCTTGAAGTCTCGCTTGACGGTGGGGTGAATGGCAATATACGTTACGCGAGAAATACGGTAACGACAAGTGGTATTGAGGAAAATCTCTCGCTCGGCGTCACGGCTGCATTCGGCAAAAAAACCGGAACGGCAACCATCAATGAGTTGAATGACGCTTCGCTCGAAAAGGTCGTCAGGCGTGCCGAAGAACTCGCACAACTTTCGCCCGAAAGCCCCGAATATATGGAGCCGCTCGGACCGCAAATGTACGACGAACAACCTAATATGTTTGTGCAATCGACAGCGGATATTGACCCTGAATTTAGAGCCGAAATCGTCGCGAAAAGCATAGAAATGACCAAAGCAAAAGGACTTGTCGGCGCAGGTTTTATGGAAGATGGTCAGAACTTTAGCGCGATTATGAACTCTAAGGGTTTATTTGCTTACGAGAAAAGTACAAGCGCAGAATTTACGCTAACAGTACGCACCAAAGACGCGACAGGTTCGGGTTGGGTGACACGCGACTATAATGACATCAGTAAATTCGACATCGTAGAAGCTACGGAAATCGCTATGCAGAAAGCCGCCGGCTCGGCTAATGCAAAGGCCATAGAACCGGGCAAATATACGGTCATCCTCGAACCTGCGGCGGCAATTGGTTTGCTTTCGCGAATGTTTTACGGTATGAGTGCGCGGCCTGCGGACGAAGGGCGTAACTATATGTCGAAAAAAGGCGGCGGTACGAAAGTTGGTGAGCAGATGTTGGATGAGCGTGTGAGTGCTTATTCTGACCCGTTTCATCCCGAAGTTCCGGCATCTACGTGGTCGGGCAGTGGGCTGCCCGTGAAGAAAATGGACTGGATACGTAATGGCGTAGTGCAAAACTTGCGCTATGGCAGATATTGGGCGAATGAGAAGGGCGTTGACCCGATTCCGTTTCCGAGCAATATCATCATGGAAGGCGGCGACGCTTCGATTGAAGATATGATAAAAAGTACCAAACGTGGTATTCTCGTGACTCGCCTGTGGTACATCCGCAGCGTAGACCCACAGACGCTACTCAATACGGGCTTGACTCGTGACGGTACATTCTACATCGAAAATGGCAAGATTAAACATCCGGTCAAAAATTTCCGCTTCAATGAAAGCCCGATTATCATGTTGAATAATCTGGAAATGCTCGGTAAGCCGCAGCGCATTGACGGTAATATGATTCCACCGATGAAGATTCGTGACTTTACGTTTACGAGTTTGTCGGACGCGATTTGATATTTTTGTCTGAATGTTTTTTATGCGTTATTCTACGTCTTGTGTGGAATAACGCATTTTTTTTGTTGGGGTCTTGAATGCAGCTCACAATTCACTGAAAGTAAATTTATTATTGAACTTGAACTTGATACTTGCGCTTGAACTTGCTAATTATCCGCCAAATAGCTATTTAAAGCCGCCGCAATTCTGGCTTTTGCGATGTCGTAGTTTTGATGGCTGAGGGTGTTGGCTTGGTAACTTTTTTCATTGCTGTTATTGCGTCCGGAGAGTAGGATGAGGTCATTATATAAGCCATTCTGATTCGTAGCAGTAGCGATTTTTAGGAAGGCTTTAATAGCGGCAGTTGTATCTCCTTGTGCGATGTGGTTTTGTACCAATGCCTTGCCTTCAAGCGCAGGGAGTGGGGGAGTGGTGTCGGTATTTTCGCTGATTCCGTTATGTATTGCCTCGAATACGGTGTTGAAATCTTCCTCGCTGTGCGATGCCAATTGCATCGCGTTCATATCGCCGAGTATATTGGTAATGGCAGCAAAGGTCTGACGTATTTCGGTGTATAAATTTAAGTCTTCCTGAATGCCCTGCAAGTTGGCAAGCCCGACTCCGCGCATGGCTTCTTCCAATTCCTTTGTTTTGTTTTCCCAATAAGCGAGATATTTGATGCGCTCAATGGCGTTGAATATCCCCGAATCCGGCAAGATGATAGGGAAGACACGTTCCCGAAACTGCTCGTTTTTATACACTTCGATGAGTTCGTGCATACAGTTTTTCGACTCCAAATAGGGCTTATCTATCACCGTTATGACGTATTCGCCTGCGCCCAATTGCGCCATAAATTCGCCGAAACTTCCTTTATATTTCACATTGCGGATGTCGCGCTCGATGAGTACGTCACGCGCCTGAAATGCCTTATCCAAAGACTCGGTGACTTGCTTGCCTTCGCCTCGGTGGGCGTAGGAGATGTAGATTTTTTTCATGTGATTATTCAATACTTTTTTTACTCCGTCAATGTTTTCTGACTTGTAAAAAAATAAATGTTGCTGTATGTCTATTAGTTTGTGTTGGTTTGTAGTCGAACAAATATAAGAATTTTTCCTTTAACGAAAGCAACAAATTCGCTACCTTCACATTGATATTCACACGAAAAATACATCCCCGTATGCTTTTCTGAGTTTGCTATCACTCTTGGCAGCTTTCCTTAATTTCCTGTCACTAATAGTTACTTTCATTCAAAGGTATGTATGTGCTAAGAAAATCAGACAGCGATTAGATGATTTGGATGATGCTTTGATGTTGGAAGAAATGCGCCACGCGGCGGGGAACTTCCATGAACTTGTCGGTGATAGAAAAGGACAGTAGGCATGTCATTTGGAAAATCCACTGCGAATGATATTTATTCCACATGAAGACCCGATTCCAATGGATGAAAACAGCAGATTTGTTTGGTCAGAAATATACGGAGTAAATATTATTGAAATTGTAGATTATCATTAAAACAAGGAAATTATGCCAACTTTAGGAGAAAAATACATACCACCGATAAAGCTGCACCTCGGAAGTAGCCTTGCGGAAAAATTAGAGGAACTTGAACTTTCGCCACAGGATTTTGCCAAGCAGATCGGTGTGGAAGACAATATTGTCGTAGATATAGTGGAAGAAAAAGGAGCAATAACACCCAGCCTTGCAGACGCTTTCGAGCAAGCCCTTAAAATTCCTGCTGCTTTTTGGTTGAGAAAACAAAAACGATATAGGGAGTTTGTTGAGAAACAAGAGTCATCTCGTGCGATAGAATACATTCCCAAAACTATCGGACATCCGGGCATTTCCCTCGCCGGAAAGTTGGAAGAAATGGACGTTTCCCCAAAAGATTTTGCTAAAGAAATCGGTGCAGATGAAAGTGTAATAATGGATATAGTCACGGAAAAAGATGAGGGTAGAATAAGCACCGAACTTGCCGAAGCTTTTCACAAGGCATTAGGTATTCCTGCTCACTATTGGATACGCAGACAAGAACTGTACGACGAATTGGTACTGAACAATGAAACGGAAGAAGCTCGCCTACAAAGAAGAATCAAACAAACCATCACCGAAAAACATCCTGGCGACATACTCGCCGAAGAAATAGACAAACTGAAAATTCCACCAGTAGAGTTTGCCAAACAAACAGGCATGGACATAGAAATCATCATGGGCCTTATCATGGAAGAAAGCACCATGAGTCGCAACCTCGCCGAAGAACTCGAAAAACATCTCAATATTTCAGCCCGTTCTTGGTTGAATATGCAACAAGGCTATGATAAGGCATACGAGGAAGCGGTGGCTAAATTGGAACTTGTGAAAGCTTGACCGTTAGCATAAAAATTAAAAGCTACCGTTATCCCAAAAAGCAAATCGTCATTCCAAACTTGATTTGGAATCTGCCCTGTCTTGGCACGATGTCAAACAAGAGCTTCAATTTAAAATGGTGCTAAAAGCCAAACAGATTCCAAATCGGGGTTCGGAATGACGGTTGTTTTTTGAGGTGTGGAATGGTGAATGATGCGGAACGAGCTGGAAGCATCGTTTTACGGTACGCGAACTGGATTGTCGCGCTACATGTTGGCGTAGAGGAAGATATTATTGTAAATATCGTCATGGAAAAAGAGGACGCTGTGATAACACCCCAACTCGCCGAAGCCTTACACAAGGCACTCAATATTCCTGCCCATTTTTGGATAAATCGACAGCGGCATTATGATGAATCGCTCGGCAATCAGCAAGTGATGAAAGTGTGACCGACACGTAGCGGACGATTTTTTGGTGAGAAAACCAAAATACTAATCTTCGTAAATTGTAATGGACTTAATAACATTATTTTCTTCAGTAATTTCTACCTTACGGATGTTCTTTTGTAATTCACGTATAACTATATCTTGGCAGTAATTATAAAGTATATTAGATGTTATTATACCATTTTTTATCACTATTACCGGAGTACTATCTTCCTCAACTATGAGCATAATATTGTCATAATCATCACCTAATCTTCCGTAGCGTATAATCGCTTGGAGGGAGTTTAAGACAATATTTTCTTCATTCCGTTTTTGGGCAACTTGTAGAGTTGCTAATCTATCAAGTTCTGCCTGTGTTGACATCTTGCTATCTATTTGTGCTAATCTGTCGCGTTCTGTCTCTGCTAATGCTTCACGTTCCGCTCGTGCTTCTTTAGTTTGTATAGTTCTTCTTTCTAACTCTTGTTTTTGTTCCAGTAATGTATCTTGTTCATTTGTAGGTTCTATCGGTGTCGATGGACAACAGCCCTCAGTAACGGTAGCTATATAGATTTTACCTGACTCTAAGAAACTAGTTTTTTTACAAGGTGGACATATACCACCACAGTCGATACCTATTTCGTTCCAATTCTTTATACCATCATTACAATTTGATTCTGATTTCTGCATAGGAGTAGGACTCAAAACAAAAGAATCCACCTGAATAGTATCGCCTTCAAACACAATCTCTATTCCCCCTTTTTCATCCAAAAACTCAATAGGAATCCTCTCCACCAAATAATCCTCATTAGCCCTCACATTAAAAGCCCGTTGAAAGTTCTCACTCGCAATTTCCACCCCAAGACTATCCTGTTTATTTGTAAATCGCGGGTCATCAATTCTAATCGGCAAATCAAAAGACACCGTCTCGACCAAGCCCCATTTTTCGGTGATTTGCGGATAGGATTGATAGATTGCAGTACACAAAATCAAGGACAAAACAAAAGCTGTTACTAAAGCACCTGCGATATTCGCAAGGTTACGATTTTGACGAACTTTGTCGAGGTCTTTATCTCTGGGAATGAATCCTTGATTGGCTAATTTTATCGCCTCGTCTTGTATTTCACGAGAGACAGGTTCTATTTTGCGTTTTTGTTGTATGAATTTGATATGAGCATCAAGATAAGCATAAGAATTATTGTCAAGTTCATCGTCCATGATTGTTTCCAACAAGTCAGAAACCGTCTCGCGGGCGCGTGCCTCCACCAGCGGACGGGTATGCAGGTGCGCGAGGAGGTCTTGACGGAGATTTTCGGGGAAGGCATCGCGGTTCATCCATTTGATTTGGGTGAGGCGGTGGAGGTTGGGCAGGGTCAGTATGCCTTGATATTCAGGGAATTGTTCGAGGGCTTTGCCGACGGCGAGGGTGATTTCCCATTGAGGTTCGGGATAGACGGTGGTGGCTGCCAGCCAATCGACAAGGCGCGGGTCTTGGAGAAAATCGCGGATGTCGTCAAGGCTATTAAATTCGATAAAGCGGTCGGTGCTGCGGCTGCGGTCTTGGCGGATTTGCTCAAAATCTTCGGGCTGCGTCATCAGGGCGGTTGCCAGCACGAGGGGTGCTTTCATATCGCCCGGAATGAGGTTGAAATATTGCTGCAAAAGGCGTTCGCGGTACGACCAGTTTTCGGGCGGTACGGTGGTCAGCAAAGCGCGTTGTGACCATAGCGGAAACTCGCGCAAGACCCGTTCATCGGTACGAGCTTCAAAGCTGTCGAGCCAATAATCGCCATCGCCGTAAATCACCAGGCGGTGGTCGGAAAATCGCCGATGCAGTTCGTCTATATCCAAGCCGTCGGGTTGCTCGCGGTTCCAGCACCACGAAGGGTCTTGCTTGAAGTAATAACAAGCCATCAGCACCTCCTCCCGTCGTAGCATTTCCAAGACATATTCCAACCAACGGACTTGCTGTGCATCGGGCGTTTCGAGGTCTATCAAAAACAAATATTCGGGCGAACGGGTATTGCCCCGCTGCCGGATGATAGGAAAACCGCCTTTGGCAATCGTCACTCGCACAGTAGCGGGTATATCCACCCGATACCGCCAACCCGCCTGTCGCTGTCGCAGCATCTTCGCCAACTGATAGACCTGCGGCGTGGCAGGAACGACCGCTTGTTCGGGGAAAGGGATTTTGTAGGGGGCTTGGCTGTTTTTGTCGGGGTCGAATGGGGTGGTTTTGGGTTTGTTGAGACGATTGAATAACCATGCAAAGAAGCCTAATAAGGCAAGGAATAGGAGTAGGGGGTAGAGGTAATATTTAAAATTAGGTTTAGTTGTGAAACGTTGTGGTAACATTCTTTGTAAGTCTGCTAATGTGGGTTTGTAACTTAGACTGTCACCGTAGATTTTTACGTTATCAATTCCCCATGTTTCATTTTGTTCTATTGACAAGATTGAAGTTGAAAATACGAAATCAGTTGTATTTTTTTTAGTAGTATTTAAAATTTCACATTTGGGTCTCCACTTATTGAATTTGTTGAAATGTCTGATTCTATCAAAAATATCCTGTGAAGAAGTACTTCGATTTTCTTTTCCCAAAGCATCAAGTTGAGACTTCACTAAATCGGGGTCTTTAAAAACAAGGAAATCGAAGCAAACCTTTATGCTTTCGTATTCGGACAGGTTAGAAACATTCAAGATTACACTATCTTTTTCAAAATATCCTAAAAAAGTATTCTCTTTTTCCTTTGAATTTATTGTGTTATTTAGTAACCACTCTTTACCGATTTCTTCTTCAAAATTTTCGGTGTAAATCAGTTTGTTTTCTCCAATTTTTATTTCTAAGTTTGATATATTTAAAGTGTCAAAAAGTGTTATGGTACTTTGAGCAATTCCTGAAACTGTATCACCGGTGATACAGTTAATACTTTTCACTGTGGCACTCACTCTTCCACCTTTAAAATCATTATATATTAATAATAATTTAGTACCATTATCTATGACTTCAGGTGAACCAGCAATATCCCATTCAATGTTTTTTAATCCTTTTGGAAAAGTCTCGGCAATCACCGATGCAGTATCTCCTAATTCGACATCAGTATGACTAAGACTAAAACCAATCCCATTACCACCAACGCAAGAGACATAAATACTTCGTTTGACCAAACGTTTATTTCCATCAATAATACAGGCAAGTGCAGAATTATAAATACCTTTTTCATTATAAATGTGAAATGGCTTTAAATTTAAGTTATCAAAAGTATTGTCACCAAAACCCCAAATGAAATTTGTAGTATCAATATTATGTTTGTCAACAATGTCTTCAAAATGAACTGTATCACCTATTTCATAGTAATACGCTCCTTCGAAGATTTCTTTTACTACTTTCTCGCCTTCATTAATCGGTTGTTCTACTTTTTGGAAAAATTGAGTTACGAAAAGAACGCCCAATCCCAACACCCCAAACACCCCCAACCAAATCAAAGGATTCCTATACCATTCCTTTTGAATGGGTGGCTTTGCTTTCTCGTCAAATGATGTCTCCACTTCCTCTAATTCTATCTCCTTATATTCCTTCAAATATTCCTCAAACACCTCATAAAAGACCTCCTGTTCCTGCGGGTTCTTCGCCAGCACGGGCGCGAGGATGTGGGCGAGTTTTTCGGGTTGGTTTTGGTATCGCTTGCCG
>Ga0209595_100705_pt1 | contig 11091 bp, 8 predicted proteins | sample Porto_4metaG_FD_187427 | JGI IMG/M metagenome (GOLD analysis project Ga0209595, IMG submission 187427) | Marine algal microbial communities from Porto, Portugal - Porto_4 metaG (SPAdes) (version 2) | ecosystem: Host-associated > Algae > Red algae > Unclassified | place: Portugal: Porto | collected...
GATCAATCATTCCAAAAATCTATCCGCAAATTTTGCTGATTACTATTCTTAGTACGCTCATCACGATTATCCAGCACTGGCTTCCTGACTCGTTTCCCTATTATGGTATGGCAACGTTTACCTTGCTCGGGATTGCCTTATCGTTGTTTCTTGGGTTTCGAAACAATGCCAGTTACCAGCGTTGGTGGGAAGCGCGCGGACTGTGGGGTCAGCTGGTCTATGATTCTCGTAGCTTAACGCGCCAAGTACTGTCATTTATAGATGATGGCGAGGATAATAATGCAACTGGACGCGATACTCAGCGAACGATGGTATATATGACCATTGCTTTTGCCCATGCGGTGCGCCACAGATTGCGTGGTACTCCACCTTGGGCGGATATCGAGCCTTTTGTCGCAGCGATACATCATGACCGTATGCGCCAAGCGAAAAACGTACCTGATTATATAATGCGCCTAATGGGTAAGCAGCTAGGCGACATTCGGCGTCAAGGACTGGTATCGGAGCAAGTCATACAAAACATGGACGAGCGCCTGACCTCTATGACAATTGTACTGGCAGCTTGCGAGCGCATTCATAACACGCCACTGCCCTTTGCTTACATGCTGCTGGTACATCGCACCACCTACTTGTACTGCATTATGTTGCCTTTTGGCTTGGTGGCCTCACTTGGTTGGGCGACCCCGTTGATTTGTGCAGTGATTGCTTATACCTTTTTTGGTTTGGACGCGCTTAGTGAAGAGTTAGAAGAGCCTTTTGGCTTGGCCGCTAACCAGTTACCTTTGACTGCCTTGTCACGCACTATCGAGATTAATCTACGAGAGGCATTGGGAGAGACGGATATTCCACCTGATATCACTCCTATCAATGGTTATTTGCAATAGCTTCTATTAATAGTTTTAATAAAAGCCACTTAGCTTACTACTTCAAGATGAAACGGACTAAATACAGACTTCACTTGAATAATCACCCATAGACCACTATAAACAGTGCATATATTCTCTGCCTAATATAGCCATTCCACTATAAAAGTATGACAGTGTTAACCTCGCTTGAAGTATCACAGTTACATCTACACTCGGTTGCCTTGTACTACTTTTAAATTGAATAGACTATAGCTTGACTGATTTAAATGCCACTTACGACCATACTGAGCCTGTCTCAGATTTTTGCGTTATGATTTTGGTATGATTCAAGTGCATACTTTACTAACTAAATGTCTATAGCAGCGATTTCTTAATTATTTACCTATTTTTTTATTTATCTATATAAGCGAGGCTCATATCATGAGTGATGATTCAAAAGACAACAACGACAACGTCGACAACAGCGCAATTAACCAAACCAGCAATCAGCCATCAGTTAAAGTCACCGACCTGACGCCAAATAAAGGTGCATTGGTAGGCAAAAAGACCGATATTCAAAACCCAGAGCTTTGGGAGTTCCCGATGAACTACCCACTAAGCATCATCGGTCATGAAGGCGAGCGTGAGAGTTTGCTTAATGAAGTGAAGCTAATTTTGGGTAGCCAATTCCCTGATTTTGATTTGGCGTCTATTGAAGTTAAGCCATCTAAAACAGGTCGTTTTCACTCGGCACGGGTCAATTTGTACCTAACGGCTGCTGAGCAAGTAAATGCGCTTTATGCCTCACTTGATAATGCAAAAACGGTTCGTATTGTTTTATAAGTCGCATAAAAAACTTTAACGCCTTTTTAGTCCAAATCGTCACTCATACGGGTGGCGATTTTTTGTGGTTTGATGTACAATCTGCGCCCGCATTATTGCCGCCATGACTCGCATTATCAGTCGACAATAACCGAGAGAATGAAAAGTAAATCTCACGATATTTTTACAAAAATTTTATTATTGACCGCATTTGCGTCTAACCCTTATCCCATCGTCCTTTGCCAAAATTTAGACTGCCTACAACCTTGTAGCAACATAGTTTTATTCTAAAATCAATATAGTATTTTCAAAATTTTCCCGCTATATTGTGCCTACCAATTAACAAACACGCTATATGTAGTACTCAGTGATTTTAACCGTCACTATGAGTAGTGGTAGATTTTTGCCCAAAAAAACCAGCTAGCACAACCCCGCATAATAGCGTTATAAAGAATGTCTGCCGCTGATTCAGCGCGCAACATCACAATAAGCAATCAAAATAGAGGCCAGCATGACACATATTGACAAAATCCAAGTAACCAAACGTGATGGACGTTTAGAGCCTATTGATTTAGACAAAATTCACAAGGTAATAGCGTGGGCAGCTCACGGCTTGGACAACGTGTCTGTGTCTCAAGTTGAGCTAAAGTCGCACATTCAGTTTTATGAAGGTATCAAGACTCGTGACATTCACGAAACCATCATCAAATCTGCTGCTGACCTTATCTCTGAAACCACGCCTGATTATCAATATCTGGCTGCGCGTTTGGCTATTTTCCACTTACGTAAGATTGCTTATAACAAATTTACCCCGCCGCATCTGTATGATCATGTCAAAACTTTGACTGATGCTGGCAAATACGATCAGCATATCCTAGCTGACTATAGCCGTGCTGAATTTGATGAGTTAGAAGAGTATCTCGATCACTGGCGCGATATGAACTTGGCTTATGCTGCTGTTGAGCAAATGGCTGGCAAATACTTGGTACAAGATCGCGTGAGCAAGACTGTTTATGAGAGCCCGCAGTTCTTGTATATGCTCGTCGGTATGTGCTTGTTTAGCCAATACGACAAGTCAGATCGTCTTGATTTCGTCAAACGCTTCTATGATGCAACTTCAGAATTCAAAATCTCACTACCGACGCCGATCATGTCAGGTGTACGTACGCCATCGCGTCAGTTTAGCTCGTGTGTATTGATTGAATGTGGTGATAGCCTAGACTCTATCAACGCGACCACTAGCGCCATCGTACGCTATGTATCACAGCGTGCTGGTATCGGCATCAACGCAGGTCGTATCCGTGCCCTTGGTAGCCCTATCCGTGGCGGCGAAGCGCAGCATACTGGCTGTATCCCATTCTACAAACTATTCCAAACGGCAGTGAAATGCTGTTCACAAGGTGGCGTCCGTGGCGGTGCTGCGACCCTATTCTATCCACTATGGCATTTAGAAGTTGAGTCATTACTGGTACTGAAAAACAACCGCGGCGTCGAAGACAACCGTGTCCGTCATATGGACTACGGCGTACAGTTAAACAAAACGATGTACACGCGCTTGATCAAAGGCCAAGACATCTCGCTATTCTCACCAGGTGACACGCCAGGCCTATATGATGCGTTCTTTGAAGATCAAGACAAATTCGAAGAGCTATACACCAAGTACGAAAACGATCCTAACGTACGTAGCCGTCAGATCCCAGCAGCAGATTTATTCAGCCTAATGATGCAAGAACGCGCCAGTACGGGTCGTATCTATATCCAAAACGTCGATCATTGCAACACGCATAGCCCATTTGACGCGACGGTTGCGCCGATTCGCCAGTCAAACCTATGTATGGAAATCGCACTACCGACCAAGCCACTTGATAACATCAATGACGAAGAAGGCGAAATCGCCCTTTGTACGTTATCAGCAGTCAACTTGGGTAAAGTCGAAAACGTCAGCGACATCGAAGAGCCAGCCGAGCTAATCGTCCGTGCACTTGATGCCTTGCTCGACTATCAAGACTATCCAGTAAAAGCCGCTCAAAACGGCAGCATGCGTCGCCGTACGCTAGGTGTGGGCGTAATCAACTATGCTTACTACTTAGCTAAGAATGGTGCACGCTACTCTGACGACAGCGCGCTTGGTCTAACCCATCAGACGTTTGAAGCATTGCAGTTCTATCTCTTGAAAGCGTCAAACAAATTGGCCAAAGAGCAAGGCGCATGTCCTGCGTTCAATGAAACTACATATTCACAAGGTATCTTGCCGATTGATACGTACAAAGCCGACTTGGATAAAATCTGCCAAGAGCCGCTACATCTCGATTGGGAAACGCTACGTGGCGAGATCACTGAACACGGTCTACGCAACTCTACCCTAACTGCCTTGATGCCGTCTGAGACCTCTAGTCAGATCGCCAACGCGACCAACGGTATCGAGCCACCACGTGGTCTGGTCTCTATCAAAGCGTCAAAAGATGGCATCCTAAAGCAAGTCGTGCCTGAGATTGATAAGCTAAAAGATCAGTACGAGCTACTATGGCAAATGCCAAACAATGACGGTTACCTAAAGCTGGTCGCTATCATGCAAAAATTCGTCGATCAAAGTATCTCTGCCAACACCAACTACGATCCCGTTCGTTATGCTGGTGGCCGTGTACCGATGAAGATCTTGCTAAAAGACTTGCTAAACGCTTATAAAATGGGTGTGAAGACGTTGTACTACCATAACACTCGTGATGGTGCGAACGATGCCCAAGCGGATATGGAAGATGATTGTGCTGGCGGGGCGTGTAAGATCTAGGTTTGAAAAAAGCGGACTCGGCTTTGGTGCTGGGTTCGTTTATTAAGAAGTTGTATTGGAAAACGTAGGTTGGATAGAACTTGTGACAACTAACACAATAATTTAAAAAATTTATCGGTAAATCAAAAAAATATTTTTATAGCTATTTTTGTGTTTAATATTTTAGGGTAGATTAGGCAGATACTTTTCTAATAGAGGATTAGTTATACATGACTATAGCTACATTAGCACCATATGCTACATTTGCAATTCTGCTACTAGCTGTCTTAAATTTCTTTCTAAATATGAGAGATAGGAAGCACAATCAAGAGTCTAGTGCCAGAAAAGATATTCTGAGCCATATGGCATGGACAGGTCATAAATCAGTAGAACTGGAAGATTATAATTCTATTATATTTAGAATTCACAATCCCTCATCCTATATTTTTAATGGGGTCATTGAGAAAACTATATTTAAAAACAACCTCTTTGAAACTAAGAGATTTCACTTTAACTTTGAAAAATCTAATCGAAAGTTAATATATATTACAATCAAGGATAAAAGCTCGGAGAAAGAAAATAAAATCGTAGCTAAATTAGAACATATTAACCCTGAACTTTTTAATATTAGATTAAAAAAAAGCATCTTAAGTAAAAAAAATCCTTCTGAATTTGATTTTATTAATAATTTAAAGATAAACCCAGCTGAGGGCTATGAAGTCAATAATAACAAGCTTCTTACCGATGACATTCTTGATAAAATACGTCCCAAACTAAATTATGACAAAGTTAAAGAATTATTAGGAACGCCTAACAAAGAAATTGAGAGTCATTCGTTTATTGAAGATGATTGCTTTGAAAATGAGAAAAATATATTTCATTCAGACTTATATTTCTTGAAAAATGCTATTCTTAAAGTAACTACTACTGATAAGAAGTCAATACATTCTATTTCCATATTAGGTCACGAATCAAATATAACTTTGCCCAAATTAGATATTATATATAATCCAATAAATGAATATGATACAACAGTAATTACTAAAGAAATGATTAATGACGCTCTTATTGTTCCAATTAGAACAATGAAGATTAATTCAACTGCTATACAACACTTTATTGGACCACCTTTTCGTGAATATGTGACATATTTCGTTGATGGGGACGTAGAAGAAGATAATACTAACTGTTTAGTAGGTAGAGAAATTATTGGCTTCTGTATATCTTCTGACAAAGAAGCATTCTATATATACGATTATGAAATAATATAAACAACAAAGTAGTTGTAGGAAGCGCCCAGCGCACCGATGATATAAAAACTATGTTTAAAGGTGCGCGAGGCGCACCTTACAAATTAAGCTCAAACGAAAAAGCCGTTAAGGAAAAAGGAAGACGCCCTAACAAGGCTTTTTAGCCCCGACTATAGCGGTATCCTGCTGACGACGATGGCGATGTAGAAAATCACAGATTTTCTCTTGCGTCGGGGTAAGCGTCTCCCAGACACTTACTGCTTCCCTCCTCATGTGGCTGGACGTAGTATCGAGACAACAGGAATGCGGTCAGACACGATAGACTGCATGCCAGCGGCAAAGCAGATACAAGCGGTAGGCGGGATTGGCTACTATTATAATTAAAACATACAGACAGAATAAAACGACGGAGGTCATGTGCAATATACCGCAATCATCAAAGACGGTGGTTTGTTTATCCCAAACGTATTTTCAGACCTAAACGATGGTGGCTCGCATATCGTACAAGTCGAGGTTGATATTGCAGAGGTGCGTCAGCAGTTAGGTGTGGATGAAGCACCAAAGACAGCCGCCGCCAAAAAAGCCGTGGCAAAAGCAGCCAAAAAGCCCGTATCGAGAGCAGCTAAAAAAGACTTAAAAACAGTAGCAGAAGAGTCTGATGTGAGTACCTTACGCAAAAGCGCACTTGATGAACTAGAAGCACTCGATGATAGTGAGCTAAGCGAGATATTCAAAGCCTATATGAACGATGGACAAGAGTCGTCACAGATATCACTAGAGAACCTTTAAGCTAAAACGCTATAATTCAAAAACGTGTCATAACATCAAATCAAAACCAGTCAAACCCCTATAAATTAATAACCGTATCAATTATAAAGGCAGTCCCATGACTTACTCGATTTTTTCTCAAACGCCAAACAATGCGCTAAAAGAGCCGATGTTCTTTGGTCAGCCCGTCAACGTGGCGCGCTATGACCAACAAAAGCACCCTATCTTTGAGCAATTGATTGAAAAGCAGCTATCGTTCTTTTGGCGTCCAGAAGAAGTCGATGTATCACGCGATCGTATTGACTTTAGCAATCTGTCCTCGCATGAGCAGCACATATTTTTGAGCAACCTCAAATACCAGACCCTACTCGACTCTATCCAAGGTCGTAGTCCAAACGTGGTGCTATTGCCGCTAGTGTCTATCCCTGAGCTTGAGACGTGGATTGAGACATGGTCGTTCTCTGAGACCATTCACTCACGCAGCTACACGCATATCATTCGTAATATCGTCAACGATCCAAATATTATCTTTGATGACATTATGCAAAACGAGCACATCTTAGGCCGTGCCTCTGATATCGCTCAGTACTATGATGAGCTGTACCGCAACTCACAGCTATATAGCCTGTACGGTCCAGGTACGCACAACATCAATGGCGAGCAAGTGACGGTTGATTTGAGATCACTGAAAAAGCAAATGTATCTATGCATTATGGCGGTCAACGTTTTAGAAGCCATTCGTTTCTATGTATCGTTTGCTTGCTCGTTTGCTTTTGCTGAGCGCAAATTGATGGAAGGTAATGCCAAAATCATTAAGCTAATCGCTCGTGACGAAGCGCTGCATTTGACGGGCACGCAGCACATGCTAAACCTTATGCGCAACGGTCGTGACGATCCTGAGATGGTCGAAATTGCCGCAGAGTGCTATGAAGAAAGTATCGAGATTTTCCGCAAGGCGGCTGAGCAAGAAAAAGAATGGGCAGGCTATCTGTTCAAAGATGGCTCGATGATTGGTTTAAACAAAGATATTTTATGCCAGTACATCGAATACATCACTAACTTACGTATGGAGACCGTCGGCTTGCCAGCAGCGTTCCCAAACTCAAAATCAAACCCAATCCCGTGGATTAACACGTGGTTGTCGTCTGACAATGTGCAGGTAGCACCGCAAGAGACCGAGATTAGCTCGTACTTGGTTGGTCAGATTGACTCTGACTTATCAGACAGTGATTTTGACGACTTTGAATTATAAGAGCTGAGTTGTAAGAGCTTTGAGCTAGAAAAACTTTGAATGATAAAGGCTTGAGCGATAGAGATTTGAAGCTATAAAATTTCTACCGCTGTAATCGTCTTATGGGTTAATAGTAGGGATAGCAATAGCACAGACATATCCCAATAGGATTCACGATGACTTGGGTAATGACCAGTAAAAAGCAGTTCTATCTACATGATGACGAGAGTCTGCTAGATGGACTGCTACGCACCGGACACGAGGTAAACTATCAATGCCGCGAAGGCTACTGTGGTAGTTGCCGAGTCAAACGTATTGCTAGCTCGCATACGGTCGATTATCCATTTGACCCACTGGCGATGATTGAAGAAGATGAAATCCTGCCCTGCTGTTGCCGTGTGCAAGGTGTTATCTACATCAATCATGATCCTATTGAAAAGTTATAGCAGGGTTACGTATAAATAAACCTAGCCTTTAAAATTTAGAAAAATCAGCTCCAACAAAAAGCGCACTCCTTTAGATAAGGAACGCGCTTTTTTATGCTATCATCTAAATGCATGTACTGTCTCATACATACATTATGAGTCAGCACATAATGGTAAGAATAACCACGACTTATTGCGACGCGGCATCTTGTTCAAACAGTTTCATCAGCTCCTCACGCATACGATCACGCTCTGCCTTTGACATCATTGGCGTTTCTTCATCACCTTGAATGTTTGGCTGCTCCATTCCACCCATGCTCTCATTTTGTAGTACAACAGGACGCTCAAGTGGCTCTTGTGCTGGACGCTCTTCTAGCGTGATTTTCACTTGGGCATTTTTACCTTGGCGTAGTATCTGCGCATCCAGTTCAGTGTTTGGCGGCTTACGGGCAACATACTGAATCAAGGTATTGGCATCTGTCATCTCAACATCATCGATGGTTAGGACGATATCACCGACGCGTAGACCGCTTTTTGCCGCTGGACTGTTATCAATGACGTTTAGTACTTCTACGCCTGTTGATGTCTCTAACTGCGTTGGATCACGTAGCTGTGACTGAATCTCGATACCTAACCAGCCACGACTGACACGGCCGTCTTTAATCAAGGCATTCATCACTTGCTCAACCAATGCTGTCGGAATCGCAAAGCCAATGCCCATCGAGCCACCAGAGCGCGAGAATATGACGGTGTTGATACCGACTAGCTCGCCATGAGCATCGACCAGTGCGCCACCTGAGTTACCCGGATTAATCGCTGCATCCGTCTGGATAAAGTCTTCAAACTTATTGACGCCCAATCCAGTACGTCCAGTCGCTGAGATAATCCCCTGTGTCACTGTCTGACCCACACCGAATGGATTACCAATCGCTAAGGCCAAATCACCCACACGAATTGGATCTTCGCGGAAGCCAAGTGGTGTCAGCCCTGTCATATCGACCTTAATCACTGCTAAGTCGCTATCAGGATCTGTACCGATGATTCTAGCACGACTCTTACGACCATCATTGAACGCGACTGTGATCTCATCTGCTTTTTCGATTACGTGGGCATTGGTCACGATATAGCCGTCTTCTGATACGATCACACCAGAGCCTAAATTGGTATTGCCCTGCTCTTGTGATGGGCCACCATGATATTCAAAAAATCGGCGCAGTACGGGATCATCCATATAAGGATGCTCGGTCATCGTTTGTGTCGTATAGATATTGACTACAGACTGCGACGCACGCGCAACTGCATTATGATAAGAAGAGATAGGCGCTGGCGTGTCCGACACTGGTTCTGCTGCTTGCTGTTCCGCAGGCGGGGTTCTCGGCGGCTCCCATGTGGCCTCCGACGTTGACTTCATACTCGTGAACAACCAGATAAACGCTGCCAACACTAGCAGCAATAAGACCCAAGGTAACCATTTTAATAAAGACGCCTTGTTATTGGTGTTCCGGGATGACGACATATAAAACCTCTATAAATTTATTGCAAACAGACAGTGAAAAACGATGTGAGATAACGGCGACCGCTTAGCTATTCTTGACTCATCAATTGAATGGTCAAATGCTATACAGCTAGGCAGACTCACGTGTATAAATTATAACCGCAATACCAGTAAATAGTAACGTATCGTGTACCATTTCAGTTATCCAGCTTGTCTGCTTGCTTACAACGGCATGTTAAAATAACTTTTATAAAGCTAGAGAATTGAACATAAAACTAGAAGCCCAAAACCAAAAATTCTCAAACATCACAGATAATACATAATTTTTGCTTAGTTAATCTATAGCACCTTACGACATACATTTTATTGATGAAAGGAAAACATAATGACTGCAAATCATACGACAGCTGAATCAAACACTCAAAGCATCAGCGCTCAAGCGTTGACACAGTTCTGTGATGACTACTTATCTACCAGTGCGTTTAAAGACTATGCGCCAAATGGTCTACAAGTCGATGGTGGACGCCCTATTCAACGTATCGTCACTGGTGTCACGGCTTGTGAAGCCCTAATTGATGCTGCGATCGCTGACAATGCCGATGCGATTATGGTGCATCATGGATACTTCTGGAAAGGTGAACCTGCACCGCTTACTGGTATGAAAGGTCGACGCGTGCGCAAGCTGATGCAACACGGTATCTCTATGCTTGGCTATCATCTACCGCTTGATGCACACCCAATCTCTGGCAATAATGCAAAACTTGCTGACGTACTCGGCATGACGATTATTGGTGCGCTCTATCCTACCGAGTCCCATCCTGTGGGCAATATCGCTACTTGTACACCGCAAAGTGCTGACGATCTCATTGCCACCATTACTCAAGCTTTAGGTCGCGCGCCATTACATATCTCAGCTGAGTATCATGCAGATGCCTCTGCTCAGACAAATGGTAGGCTGATAGAACGTGTGGGTATATGTACGGGCGGTGCGCAGGATATGATTGAACAAGCGGCTACCATGGGCTGTGATGCATTTATATCTGGTGAAATATCTGAACGTACCACGCATAGCGCGCGTGAGCTTGGGATTGACTATTTTGCTTGTGGTCATCATGCAACGGAGCGTGGCGGTATTCAAGCGTTAGGAGAGATAGTCGCTCAAAAATTTGGTCTACCAGTTACTTTTATTGATATCGAAAACCCAGCATGAAGTAGCCATTTAAAAATCAGTTTAAACGGTTATCGTTGATAGAGAAAATGATAGCTCAAAAGCCAAACTAGACTTGCTAATAGCTGTAGTTAAAGCATAAGCACAAATTCTAGTTTGACTACTATTTAAACTCTGTTATTCTATTTTTGATTACTATGTACCAAATATCTGGAAAATTAACCGTTTATATCTCAATTGTTAAGTTTTATCGCTTTTTTCTTAACTCCACTTGAATAATGCAATTAGTAACCGCATATTACTACCCGTAAGAAAGAACG
>Ga0209595_100707_pt1 | contig 11054 bp, 11 predicted proteins | sample Porto_4metaG_FD_187427 | JGI IMG/M metagenome (GOLD analysis project Ga0209595, IMG submission 187427) | Marine algal microbial communities from Porto, Portugal - Porto_4 metaG (SPAdes) (version 2) | ecosystem: Host-associated > Algae > Red algae > Unclassified | place: Portugal: Porto...
TCACTTTATTTCCCACGCAATTTATAATCGTCTTCCACTCTATCTCCGTAAGGTTTAATGCCTCAAATGCAAAAAAATCTTTACATATCTTTTCAATCAGATATGGATTTTCCCTCAAGAAATTCCACTGTAACGCTTTAGGAAGAAAATACGTTTCATACTCTTTACTTCCTCTTACTACCTCATCGACTTCTCTTTCACAAATCCCTCTTATTAAATAATCATTTCTTAATTGGATCTTCATTTGTTGAAACGTTTCACTATATTTCTTCAATTGGATTAAGCAATTAATATAGGTACGAAAAAGTTCGTTATCATACTGACAACAATTTATAATACGATCAATTTCATTCATAATGTACGAGCCTTTTCTTCTATTTGTAATAACCACTTTTCCCACTTCTCTCGTTTACTCGTTTTCACAGATTGAAAAACAGATCGTTTTATATCGCGAATGCCGCAAAAACGTAAAACACCTCTCTTCATCATAATCCAACCTGCTGATCGATATAATAGGGCGACGTACCATAACGGTGAATCTAACGTATTAATTACCCACGCCTTCTTTCCTTTCAATAAGCCCTTCGGCAAGGCACCTTCATATTTATAAGCAAATCCAGCTACGAAAATGCGATCAATAAACCCTTTTAAAATAGCAGGCATCCCCCACCACCATATCGGATATATGAATAAAAGAGTATCTGCTTCTGCCACTAACGTTCTGTACCAAGCTGTTTCTTCTTCATTTACTAAATCACGCCTTTTCTTCTCTTCATTAAATACGAGCACCGGATCAAATTGTTCCTTATATAAATCAAGTACTGTAACAGAATGATTTTTCCCCTGTAGTCCTTTTTGCACATGTTCTAAAATCGCCTCGTTAAAACTGGAAGGATTAGGATGAGCGTATATAATTAATACGTTCATTACAAAACAACTCCCTCTATAGTTAAAGTTTCCCCTTCTTTAACATCTTCTCTACAATTTGTACGTTTTTCGAACTTTGTAATAAACGGTTTAATACGGTAAGTAACTCTTCCTTGTCTAAATCTTTCAGTTTCTCTTTCACCGTACGCTCACCAGCACCTTGAATATCATAAACAACTGCCGCCATATGCTTGCAAAGATTCTCATAAGGACACTCGCAGCTACTTTCTGTAAAATCTTCAAGATCAATAATCACTTCATAATTTCCTGCATTTCCAGTAACGAAAGCAATTACTTTCTTGTCTTGTATTTCAACATCTTCTACATGTCCATCTTCATAATATTCATATCCCTTATCTATAATGTACTTTGGGATCCATTTCGTTATATCTTTTAATAAGTAAGCGTACATATTTGCACCTCTTCCTTTAATTCCCTTTTGACTTCAAAAAACCTGCATGTTATTCTAATAACTGTCAAGTAGCGAGTCTACGTGACAAAACGACTGACACCTATTCGGCGGAGGTGTCTCTTTTCATTTGCAGCCGATATGAATTGCCTCTTTCAGGCACATTCAATTTTTGACACTACACACTCAACACCATTCCCTGTATCAGGCTGCATTAGCAGTCTTTTACTCTACATACTTCGCTATTTCAAGAAAAAAAGAGAGACTAGCTCCCTTTTCTCGCCTTATAAAATACCCCTTTTTCAGTATAGAGATATTCATCATCAGCTAATGTAATTTTCCCATCCAGTTTGAGTTCATCTAATAGTCTTGATAAATAAAATTGATGTAACATTTTTTTCGTGAATTTTCCTTCATGATGCGAAACGATATGTTCTTGAATATCTAACAATGATATTGGCTTATCTTGCTCTATCATATATTCATAAACTGTACTACGCAGTTTTACGTATTTTTCGAGTGTCACAGTAATCCGCAACCCCTTTCTTCTTAATATAAATTTTCGTAATCGGTTTTTTTGCAACAAAAAAACCTCTCCGATAAGAAGAAGTTACGTATATATCTTCGTCTTATCTCCCAGAACAAATATGTTCTGCTGGAATTAGCACCTGCATCGCGGTTGCTGGGTTTCATCGGGCCAGTCCCTCCACCTCTCTGGATAAGAAAATATTCACTTAAATCTTACTATACGTAATTTCATTTCAATTGTCAAACAAATACAACAAATTATATTTTCTTTCTTCCTGTTCATACTATACATATATGAATATGCAAGGAGGATTATGAAATGCACGAAAATGCTCGCGGATATGTACAAGATTCTTTTCAATCATTACAAGAAGCAAAACATTGTTTAGAAGAAGCATTACAGACTGTCGAAAAAGATTTTAATCGTGCTCGTATTGAGCAATCTCTTTATGCGATCGAACAAGCTATTCAACGCTGCGATTACACGGTTCACATTTTAGAACAAGATTGAAAAAAACTTCCCATCATAAGGTGGGAAGTTTTTTCAAATGGCATACTTCATAATTATTGCCGTTATGATTAAAAAATATACAGAATTAACAATTTCTAAAATCCCTACTTTTATGATAGAAATTTTTTTGCCATACAACATAATTGCCCGAATGACACTTGGTATAAAAATAAGAGAGCACCATGGATTGATAGCAAATATAATTATCGTTAATACGATATGATAACCCCATGATATAATACGATACTTCGGATTATTTTTTTCACGAATCATTGTCTTCACATAAAACGTACTTCCTAAAAAATATAAAAATGAAATAATCGCAATAAATAAAGCTGTTTTATCTATGAGTTTCATTGAAAAATAATAACTAACTAAACCACCTATACAGAAAACGATAATTGCGCAAATGTCATTTAGCAGTGCTCTTTCATTCTTTTGACGAGCGTAATACATATTTACTATAAATAATGGAATCATTGCTGCTACGAATAAAAGAACTCGCCATTCATATAATAGAGAAATCATCCCAAATACGAACGCAATAATAAAATATACAATTGCTGCATGTAAAAACTCTTTTTTTCGTTTTTGTTTTATGTACATGAGAAATGGATATGTAGCTAAATAGATAAAGAACCAAGCTAAAAACAATGGAATATGATAAAAAGTAGGTTTCCCAAGTATGACACTTAATAGAAATGGGATAACAAGCATGGCCCATGCACCATGTTGCTTCGGAATAACTAACTTCATTAACTATACACCTCCCTCTTGAAAGAAGTTCTCACCTACTATTATACAAATAATTTTATATAATAACGGATGTATATTGGATCTATTTTTTGACAATAAAAAATGCTTCTTACAATATGTAAGAAGCATGAAAGAGGCAAACGAATATGTAAGTCGCGACCCTACCTTATATAAGTATGCTTTTCTATGTCATGTTATGCTCATCTAATATACCGTATTTCTTTTTAAACCTTGTGAGAATCGTAATCCACGAAGTACTAAATAGTAGTAGGAAAATAACATTTGAAATCGCATGACTTAAGTCAAAGTAAAAACTCGCGACATAGTACGCAATGACGGTTTCCCACGTTGCTTCTCGTATAAAACCGAGAAGTCCCCAGAAGTTCATAATCCAACCAAATAAAAATCCAACAATTAATCCGTATAGGAGTCTTCCCCATAGCTTTTTCATGAAAAATGTATTACGTAATAGTCCAGCTATAAAACCAATCATACCCCACGAAAACATTTGCCACGGTGTCCACGGACCTTGTCCTAAAAAAATGTTCGATACGATAGCGGCTGTTGCCCCGATCATAAAACCAGTTTCACTCCCAAACACGATTGCAGAAACGATAATGACAAAGGAAGTTGGTTGTACACTTGGTAAAATAGAAAATGGTACGCGGCTAACCGCAGCAATTGCTGCTAACACGGCAACGAGAACAATTTCACGTGAAACAAACGCCTTCCTTTCAAAACGGATATAGAAAGGTAACATAATAACAGCTAATAAAAACAAACTACTTACCATGTAATAGCCGTCCATGAGGAGTGTAGTAAAGAGTAATGTGCCTATTATAAACGCAAAAATACATATTATGAATGCAATATATCGTTTGGACACGCTTCGTACACATCCTCCCACGTTAATGCATATGGCAATTCTTTTCGAATGAATCGATTAATAGATGTTGTATAAAAGAAGTTACCGCTAAAAAATTCTTTCGGTGCATCATTCATAATGACTGTTCCATCAAATAACATCATGCACTGATCAACATATTTCGCTGCGAACTCAATATCATGCGTTGCCATTACAATGGTTGTACCTTCTTTTTGTAATTTCCTAAATAGCTCCCCTACTCTTTCTTTCTTCCATGGGTCTAACCCTTTTGTCGGTTCATCAAGTAGTAATAGCGTTGGTTTTGATAATAACGTTGTACATAATGCAAGTAGTTGTTGCTCTCCCCCGCTACAATCATGTGGATGGCGCTCTTTAAGCGAATGTAACCAAAACTGTTTCAACATATCTTTTGCTATTTCTTTTCCTTGTTCTCCATATAATTCACGAGCACGTTCATAAACTTCTTGCCACACTGTATCAAATGTAAAATGATAATACGGATGCTGTGATACATACCCGATCCTTTTAAATCGTTCTTTCGAATCAATTTTATGTATCACTTTACCATGCCACTTTACTTTCCCTCTTCTCGCTTTTTGCAATCCTGCTAAAATCGTTAACAGTGTAGACTTCCCAGTACCATTTTTCCCAACGAGCGCTACCCATTTTCCTTTTTCAATCGCAACTGTTAAATCTCGTAAAATAAGCGGACTATTTTTTTCATATTGAAAAGAAATATGTTCTGCACTTAACATTACTTCTTGTTTTTCACGTTGTACCATCTGCTCATTCACATATGATATCGCTGAAAAGTCATTCATTTTCATTTGTGCTTCTCGCACTGTAAACGGAATATCTCTCGCATTCCATTCTAAAAACAACCTTGGAATTTGCGGAATAAATGGACGGAAGTTTTCTACTTTCCACATTTTCGCTATAACTGTTTTAGGACTACCATCATAAACAATTCGGCCGTTATCCATACAAACAACGCGTGTTGCAAGTGGTATCACTTCATCTAAACGATGTTCACTTAAAATAATCGTAATTCCAAGTTCTTCATTAATACGTTTTAACAATCCTAAAAACTCTTTCGCAGCAATTGGATCTAATTGCGCCGTTGGTTCATCTAATAATAATAGTTTCGGCTGCATAACTAATACCGCAGCTAAATTGACAAGTTGTTTTTGCCCACCAGATAACGTATGAACAGATTGATGCAATAAATCTTGAAATCCTAAGAAGCTAATGAGCTCGGCTATTCGTTTTTGAATAATATGTGATGGTAATCCGATATTTTCTAAAGAAAATGCTAATTCTTGAATCACTGTATCCATTACGAGCTGATTTTCTGGGTTTTGAAATACCATCCCAATTTCTTGGGCAGATAATAAGTCAGGTACTTCCTCTAATAATACATCTTCATAAAACATCTCTCCCGAACGCGTGCCAATTGGAAGTAACTCCTTTTTAAAATGTTTTAATAATGTCGTCTTCCCAGATCCGGATCCTCCAGCTAGCGCTATAAACTCTCCTTTTTGAATAGAAAGAGAAATATGCTGTAACGCTTTTTCATTTTCATCAGCATATACAAATGATAAATTGTTTATTTCTGCATGCGCCACCATATCCATTCCCTTCCTTCCATTATGATTGGTAAACTAATAAACAGCGTAAATGCTACAAACATCATTCCATCGTATTGGTGGAATAGAATAGATTCGACTTTCGGATAAATGATCAATTTTCCTCCGCCATACTTACTACATATGATAGCAGTTATAAATAAAATCATTAAATAACTGAGCGTATACCAATCACGTTTTTCCATTCTATACCGAATATACGTCGTACGTTTCGTTACACCAAATCCACGAGCTTGCATAGAATCTGCCGTTTGAAGTGCATCTTCTAACGAGCAAATTAATAATACTTGCAGTAACTGCATGCCATTTTTCACTCGTTCAACAATTGAACCTGAATCTACCTGCACACCTTTTGTCTTTTGGACGAGTGTTATTTTCTGTAATCTTCTAATAAACAAAGGCACAAACCTCACTGTAATCATCGTTAACAATGCAACTTTCGGTGAAATTCTCGAAAACAAATATAAAAATTTATGACTTGAAATAATATCATTATACGAAGCAAACGTAAACATAATTGCAACTAGTAATAACCCCATTACTACTCCAAACATAATTGCCTCCAGCTTAATACGGCTATCACCTAACCAAAATAACGTAGTTCGACCTCTATGCGTTAATAACGAATTAAATAAAATTACCATAAAAAAGAATACGATTGTGCTCGGTAACATCTTTCTTATCTTTTCGCTATTCCCTTGCATCACATTTAATATAACGATTAATAAAATTTCTCCAATTAAAAAAAGAGGATGAAGACACATCATACATAGTATCATCACCCCAATATAATAGAAAAAATTCACAAAAGGATGTAAAGAAGAAAAACTTATTTTCATAGTCCTTTACCGAATGCCTTTCTTATTTTAATACATATACCCACTCAATTGTATCTCCTGGTTTTACTGTAACTACACCAGCACTACGGTTCGGAAATGCACCATTCACACGATATTTCCATCCACTAGTATCAGCAATATCTTTTTCATATACATCATTAATACCTTTTACATAAATGCTATCTTTTGATCCACTTGCATCAACATCTAATCCTGTACGCTGCAACACTTTATAAACAGTATCGCCTTCTTGTACATCAACCTTTTTCGCACCTAATAAGTATCCTTCATGTCCTTTTACGGAGATAGTAACTTGTTTTGCTTGTGGTTTAGGTACCGTTACAGGATCTGGTTTTGATGGTTCAGGAGTTGGTACGGGCGGAGTCGGTATCGTTTTATTCTCTTTATTCGGAGCTACCTTTTGCTCCTGCTTCGGTGTTTCTTTCGGCTGATTGACAACCTTTGCTTCTTCTTTTACTTCCTGTGCTTTCGGTTGCTGTTGTTTCTCTTCTTGTGCTTTTTGTTGTTCTGGTTGTTTAGTAGCAGATTGCTCCTGAGGTTTCTCTTCTTTCTTTACTTCAGGTTGTTCCTGCGGCTTTTCCTCTTTCGGCTTCTCTGCTACTTTTTGTTCTTGTTTCTCTTCTTGTTGTTTCTGTTCCGGCTCAGCTTGTTTCTCTTCCTGTTTCACTTCTTCTTTCGGTTCTTCTTGTTTTGCTACCTCTTCTTGCTTTGGCTCTGCTTTCTTCTCCGGCTTTACAGCCGCCTCTTCACATCCGGCAAGTAGCCCGAGTGAAAGCATTAAAGAAATGAACCACTTCATCTTACTCATGTTCTCTCTCACCTTTCATATAAAAATTAGGAGCAAATCATTGCTCCTAATTTTTGTTAAGCTGCTTTACGTCTCCATAATACATATGCAGAAGCAATACATAATACACCCATACCTACTTCTGTAGCTGTACTATGAGAAGATGCTCCTGTTTTCGGTAGCATGTTTTCATTTTTAACTGGTTTATTATCTACAACAACTTTTACATCTTCATCTTTTGTTTCTTGTTGTATTTGTTTTTGTTCTTTCGGTTCTTCAGTAATTTCTTTTTCTATTACCTTATTTTCTGGCTCTTCAATCGGTTTCGGCTTAATTACTTCATCATCGCCTACATTAGACCAGTCATAAATAGACTTTCCGATTTCTTTAAATTGAACTAACGCTAAAAGAGCTTGCTCTGTAGCCATTCCGTTACCATTTTGATCACTTGGTAACCATTTAAATTCACCATTTGGAAGTTGATATGACAGCAGACTTTGCACTGCCTTATGAAGACGATTTTGATCTACATCTTTAACAAGTGATAATCCAATAATTGCTTGCGCAGTACTATTAGAATTCTCTTGTCCATCAGCAGAAAAACCACCATTTTTTAGCTGTTCGGTATATAAATACGCAACAGCTTTTTGTACAGCTGGTTTCACATCTGATCGATCTTGATAAGGTGCTAACGCGGATAAAACCATACCTGTTACATCGACGCTACTAGCACTATCTTTACTACCTGAACTAGTATAAGTCCAGCCACCATCTGTATGTTGCGTGTTTAAAATTGCATCTACTAAAGCAACTCGATTCCACTTTGCTTCGACTGGAATTTCATATTTATTCGTATCAAAGGCAAGTAACGCAAATGTATAACCTGTAACAGAATTTACTTTATCAGATTCATACAATTTTTGAACTAAGTTATGTCCGCCTACCTTTTTAGGGTCTGCACTCATTGCATTCATCATAATAATCGTTCTAGCTAAATCTGTTGCTGAAAAACGATTTATACGCTTTTCCACTTTTCCTGTTACTGCCTTAACATAATTTAATTGCGCCTCAATTGGTACATTCTTTCCAGAACGAGAAAGCCCTAGAGCTACCCAATCACTCTCTATTCCATCTTGTAACATCTTTTCAGACGTTTTAGAAATTGCTTCGTTTACTTGCGCTGCTGGAACTTGAATGTTCTCTTGCTTTGGTTTTTCTGGTGTTTTTGTTCCATCTGGATTTTCCTGTTTTGGATCATCTGTTTTTGGCTCTTCTGGTTTCTCTTGTTTTGGATCATCCGTCTTTGGTTCTTCTGGTTTCTCTTGTTTTGGATCATCCGTCTTTGGTTCTTCTGGTTTTTCTTGTTTTGGATCATCTGTTTTTGGTTCTTCTACCGTTTTACAAGTACCAAATTTATCTAATGTTTGTTGTAATGTTTCTTGACTCATATTGCTCCAGTCTGAAACAAAACGGAAAACAACAACATCTCCAGATTTTAATTTATAACTATCCGCTCCAACTTCTGCAGATTTATCATTTACATCATACAGCCAGCCACTTGTAGCCCCGGCCATTAGCCCATCAATGCCTTTTACATACGTTCCAAACGACATCGTTTCAGCTTCTACTTTGTCCCCCATGACTTTTTGCAGCAAACTTAAAGCTGTTTCCCCATCTTTAATTTGCTCTTCTTTCGGACATAACATAATGCCATTTTGTGATTCACCAACAATTGCAAGTTTTGCTGTATTTCCTTCAGCAAACGTAATATGTACTGTATTCGCAAAAGAAACAAATACAAGTATAACTGCCATTAACGACGTAAGCAGCCATTTTTTCAACATTGCCATCCCAAAATTTCCTCCCTTACTACTATTCACACAAAAAAAGACCCTTCAAGGGCGTGCAATTGACACTCTTTTTTTGTAAGTGTCGAACAAACTGTGCAACACCTCCTACCCGCATCATTCGCCGCTATATTTGTATAGGAAAAATAATTTTGTTCATGAACGTATCATTGTGATAACATTCACTTTTTTAGGCACGACTTACTTCCATTTAAGTTATCGTAAAACGATAAACCTATACATTCTGTTAATTTTAAATTTCTGTATTATTTTACTATTGACAAAGAATTTTGTCCATGCTTTATCGGATTTATTTTCTAAGAATAGTAACTTACTAACCTTTAACGACGCAAACTTTTTTCACTAATAATGACTCCATCTTCATCCACATAAACATAATCATTTGGCTTCCATTCTACTTGTCCAAATTGCAATGAAATATTTCGTTCTCCTTTCCCTTCTTTTACACTTCTATTTGGCATCGTCCCTAACGCTAAAATACCAATATTAATATTCTTTAGTTCACTAGAATCACGAACATATCCATTTACAATAATTCCTGCCAGCTTTCTTTCCTCTGCAATAGCTGCCAAATTATCACCGAGTAACGCACAATTCGTAGACGCTCCACCATCAACAACTAATACCGTTCCTTCTGGTAATGTTTGTAATCCTTCCTTCACTAGTACATTATCATCCTTCACTTTCACCGTTGCAATTTTCCCGTGGAATTGTTCTTTCTTCCCAAAAGATCGAAAAGACTGGCGACATATTTGTAACTCCTTTTCAAACTCATCACATAGATCCGTAGTTTTCCACATCTTTTTCCCTCTTTTCCTTTTACTTTCTATTTAACATATTCTTGGATTATTTTCGTTTCCCTGTCTAATGTTGCAATAATTTGTATGTGCAGGAAAGGACAGAAAAACTATTGCCTTAAGAAGTCACCTTTATTATAATCTATTTCACAGATAAATTTCAGAATATTAAAAATTAACCAAGTGAAAAAGGAGGGATTTTATGCAATTACAAACTGAGATAAAAAAACAACCTAGTAAACGAAAGTTTAAAATGCCTGACGCGTACGTACTACTATTTTTTATTGCCTTACTTTGTGCCATAGCTACTTATTTCGTTCCTGCTGGAGAATTTAAAAGAGTAACAAACGGGACTGTTACAACGACAATACCAGGAAGTTACCATTCTGTTCCGCAATCACCGGTAGGGTTTGTTTCTTTTTTTACCGCTATTGAAAAAGGAATGACACTTGCTGCTCCTATCATCTTCTTAATTTTATTTACAGGTGGTGCCATTGCCATTCTTGAAAAAACAGGTGCTCTTGACGGTTTAATCTATCATGTGATTAACAAATTTCGGAATCAGCAATTACTTTTCATTTGTATTGTCGCCGCACTCTTTTCTCTTCTCGGAACGACTGGCATTATCGTTAACTCAGTTATCGGCTTTATCCCCATCGGCATCATCGTTGCACGCACATTGAAATGGGACGCTATCGTTGGCGTAGCAATTATTTATTTAGGCACTTATGCTGGTTTTAATGCTACTATATTATCTCCCTCACCTTTAGGCATTTCACAAAAAATCGCAGAACTTCCGATGTTTTCAGGGATTGGGTTACGTACAGCAATCTATATCTCTTTTTTAATTGCTACCATTTTGTATATTAATTGGTATATAAAACGTTTAAAAAAATCGAATAAAGGAAGCATACTCGGCGATAACTGGTTTCCAAGTAATGCTCTTTCAAGAGAGAGAGAAATAGAGAAAACTGAAGTTCCTTGGACAATACGTCACAAATTAATTTTACTCGTCTCAGCTTTATCATTAATTGTATTTTTAATAGGGGCTTTTCGACTACATTGGACAGATGCAGAAA
>Ga0209595_100710_pt1 | contig 11043 bp, 9 predicted proteins | sample Porto_4metaG_FD_187427 | JGI IMG/M metagenome (GOLD analysis project Ga0209595, IMG submission 187427) | Marine algal microbial communities from Porto, Portugal - Porto_4 metaG (SPAdes) (version 2) | ecosystem: Host-associated > Algae > Red algae > Unclassified | place: Portugal: Porto | collected...
TGCAGTATTCGGTGATACAGGCGGCTTCATGGTGATGCAGACCCAAGGCCAAGGTCAAGTCGTGGTATCTGGTTTTGGCTCGTTGTTTGAGATTGATGTCACACCAGACAAAGATGTCATTATTGATAACGGTCATGTGGTCTGCTGGGATTCGAATCTTGAATACAAATTGTCCGTTTCGACCAGTAAGAAAAAAGGCATCATGAGCAATATCATCAACTCTGTTACTAGTGGCGAAGGTATGGTTCTGAACTTCTCAGGAAGTGGCAAAGTCATTATTTGCTCGCGCAATCGCGACAGTTATCAAGGTTGGATACAAAGCGTCCTAGGTAGTAGCTCAGGCGGACGTGGCGGCGGTGGCGGATTTTTAGACAATATCTTATAGCACCTTTCGCAATTTATACCAATTTCTAACTTTATTTTTAAACGGTTTTACTCACAATTATTATAAGGATACTCACATGGCAGTTAGTCTTCAAAAAGGTCAAAAAATCTCCCTAAGCAAAGAAGCTGGTGGCGAGCTGACTCAAGTTAAATTGGGTCTAGGCTGGGATGTTGCTCAAGGGCCACAAGATAAAAAAGGTGGCTTCTTAGGAAAATTATTCGGCGGCGGTTCTGGCGGCGATTCTATCGATTTAGATGCTTCATGCATTATGTTTGATGCTAATAAGCAAGCGGTCGATGCCATTTGGTTCAGTCAGCTAAAATCGAAAGATGGCAGTATTGTGCATACTGGTGACAACCGCACTGGCGACGGTGATGGCGATGATGAAGTCATCAATGTCGATCTCTCAAGAGTACCTGCCAATGTGGTTTCATTGGTATTTACGGTCAATAGCTTTACTGGTCAAACGTTTGAGACAGTAGAAAATGCGTTTTGCCGTATCGTTAATGCCAATAATAACAGTGAAGTAGCACGTTATAACTTGTCTGCGCAAGGTGGTCATACAGCGATGGTAATGGCAAAGGTCTATCGTCATAACAATGAGTGGAAAATGCATGCGATTGGCGAGACAGCTTCTGGCCGCACCTTCCACGATTTAATGCCTGCTATCACACCGCATGCATAATTGACTGAAGACTTAACTGGATTATTACCAATCTAGTTAAATAGTTTATTTCAAAAGAGAGCGGCCCATCTATCAATAGGTGGGCCGCTCTTTTATGTTTATTACTTATAGTTAAGAATACTATTTACGTCCACGCTTCCAGCTAAAGCCCCAATTAAACGCTTTGTCCATCTCTTGATGACCTTTGAAGTATTGGTTGATACGCTCAACATTGATACTGCCTTGCTGATTGACCAAACGGGCAATGGCACACATTGGTAGATTACCTGCACCTTCGGTCAAACGTGTCTCAATCGGTGATTGATCGGGTACATGAATAGTCACAACCCCATCGGTTTTTTCCCAGTTGGGTGCGCCTTCGTAAATAAACGCAAAGATAAATACCTCTTCAATCTGCGACCATTGCTGACCATTGATATCCAGCCATTCACCACCGCTTACCTGCCCCGTTCTATCATCCGCACGTAGGCAAACATAAGGCGCTGATTGTAAACTACCAAAACGATTACCCAACGCTTGAATAAGGGTTTTTTCACCATTTTTTAGATGAATCATAGCGCCGACATCTAGATCGATACCGCTTGATTGATGCTGCTTAAACAGATCTCCCAGTATGCCTTTCTTGGGCGCTGCTTTATTACTTTGCGGGCGTTGGTTCCAATCTAAATTGACCGAAATTTTGCCAAAGTCATCACGTTTTTTAAGATTAATGCTAGATTGGTTTTTAGTTAAGGTTATTTTACTTAAGTTAATCGAAGGATTGGCAGGAATCGGTGGCGGATTATTAGTTTGAGAGGTGCTGCCTACTTTTTGCGTATTGATTGGTCGCTGAGTGTTGATAGGTTGAGGTTGACTTTGTGCAGGGTTATGGTTTTGGGCAGGTGCGTCATCAGCGATTTCAACACCAAAATGCTCAGATAAAGGCTTTAGCCCTCCCTCAAACCCTTGGGCGATAAAACGAAATTTCCAGCTTCCTTGTCTGCGATAACATTCAGCCAATATAATGGCTTTTTCATTACGTCCAGCGCTACTCAGTTGACAGGTCATCAGTACCTGACTACCCTGTAAAACTTGAATGTCCACATCGCCAACTTGCGACAGTGTTTGCGCACTAGAGAACGCTAGGGCAATTTTCTCAATACTTGCAGGCTGTGCAGACAAATTGACATCAAAAAACCCATCACTGTCATGACCGCGAAAGCTAACGCTACCATCATCGCTACGTGTCTGACCATAAAATATCATGTCACCATCACCGCGTACTTTACCATCAGTAGTCAGACGATAAGCGGCACAATCAATAGCGTTTTGACTTAAAATACGAATGCTAATATTGTCAGTCGGTAGTGGCGCATTGGCACCTGCAATTAGTTTTTGAGGTTGGTTTTGACTCATCATACGTCCTTTAGATTATTTATTATGCTGTTGTCATTGTCATGCTGACTGTCATCATATAGTAGCATGGATATTATGAATTTTTTGAACCAGACAATCACGATATAAGCGCTAAAGTCGTCCTTACAAATCCCTAGGACTATTTTATCAGAGGCGTTTATAACGCATATCATTTGTATATAATACGTCCTATTAAACCGTATACCTTTGCTAATATTACTACTAGATTTGCAGTAGCAGTATTGACTTACCCATTCCCCTACATCTACACCTACACCTACACCTACACCTAATGATAATGCTGAGAGAATTATGAATAATCTTGCTGACAATAGTAACCCTTCAATACCAGTAGCGGCGTGGTTAGCTGAAGGTCAATCTAGCCAGCGTGATATGTTGGAGAGCTTACAAAGTCTAAAGAGCAAATCAAACAACCCTTTTCAAGTTATTGCCTCACACCGTCATGATAGACCTGAAATTTTTGAATTCGCCGATATGGTTTATCGTGAGCCAACTGACTCGATTGTAGATACTGACACCCAAATGACTAGCGAACCTATACCACGCTGGCAGTTCGTATTGGAACAAGCTCAAAAGCATAACGTAAAAGTACTACTGACTGGACGCAATGGTATCGATTATGAAGCGCATCGTGAAAAATTTGACGCTGCTGGTATTCGCTTATTGACGGGCGCAACCAGCGTGGCGGCACTAGAGTCAATCGATGATAAATTTGCTTTTATGCAGCATTGTCACACTCATAACATTCCAGTGGCAGACGCATGGCGTTTTGACAATACGGCGGAGCTTGAGGCTTTATTAGCCGAGCATGGCGACCAACCCCTATGCGTCAAACCTGTTGTCGGTATTTTTGCCCAAGGGTTTTGGCGACTAGACACTGGTAAAGCAGATAGTACTGCGTACGATAGCTTTGAGCACTTATATTTCACTGAAGAGAAAAAAATCAACACAGCTCAGTTTGTGAATGCCTATACTAACAGTCAAATGGTACACGAGCGCCCTATTCCAATGCTACTCATGCCTTATCTATCTGGGCAAGAATACTCTATCGATGTGGTCTGTGAATATGGCGAAGTCCTAGCTGCTGTCACTCGTCATAAAACAGGAAAAATACAACATGTTGGTTATGAGCAGTCTGTCATGGATGTCGTAATCCCTTTGATTAGGGCTTTTGGCTGTGATGGCATCGTCAGTGTACAGACCAAAGCTGACGATAGCGGTCAGCACCGTGTTCTTGAGATTAATAGCCGCCCATCAGGTGGTATTGGGTATACTTCTCATAGTGGGATTGATTTGACGCAAGTCGGATTTTCTTACTGGTTGGGTTTGTCAGAAAAACCTAACTTAGAGACCAATATTCAGCATATTGAACCATGCCAAGTACGCTCTATTATGATGAGTGTCAAAATTGAAAAGGATGACGAATAAATAGTCCGCTAAGAATGCATGTGATTAGTAAATGATTTGAATAGACAAAAAAAGGGTTTTTAGATTAATATCTAAAAACCCTTTTTTTATCTTCATTCTTAGAAAGTATTAAGAATGAGCGTTTAAAGTTACTCGCCAAACGCTAATGTTGCTTGCTTAGGTGCATTTTTAGAGGCAATGACCCATAGTAAGCTCAATACGATTGCTGAACCGATGAAGATCATAATAGATGAAGAGATGGCACCTGCATGCGTATAATCCATAGACATCGAGTGATCAGTCATCGTCATTTCCATCGCGGCTATACCAGTGTAATGCATACCACAAACGGCAAGACCCATGATGAAGGCACTACCAAAACGCTGTAATGTACCACGTAGATTGAATGCCAACCATAGCGCAGCAATAGCGGCTGCAATAGCAATTACAATCGATAAGATAAGCAGCGGTATATTGTATGACATGGTAGCGTCCATCTGCATAGAGGCCATACCGGTATAATGCATGGCTGCAACACCCAGTCCAGTAAGCACACCGCCACCGATTAACTTAGCAACGCTTGATTCACCGCGACCTACAATGACAATACCGACTGCAACGAAACAAATCGCGAGTAGCATTGAGACAATCGTCAGACCCAAGTCATAAGTCACAGGCATCTTCATATCTACTGCCATCATACCGATATAGTGCATAGACCAAATCGCACCACCGATAGCAATCGATGATAGCGCTACCCAAAAATACAAATCAGTTCCTGGCTTAGCAGAAGGTACTCGAATGGCAAGGTTTAAGCCAACATAAGAACCAAATACTGCAATGGCGTATGAGACCAACACCAAAAGTAAGTTATATTCAACTTCCATCATTTTTTTGCCTTTTATCTATCATAAGAATTGAGTCAAATAACGTTACTTTTATTGCAACACGGTGCGTCATTCGCTCGTTGATTTTTTGCATAGACATGAAATTATCTATGCATAATTTTTTACCCAATGGTAAATTCACAAATATTGGTACTACCTGCGCCGCAGTTAGTCTCTTCAACTTGAACCACATCTATAGCAGGGTTGCTTGCCAAAAAGCCTTCTATATAGCCCACAATAAAATGGCATCCTGAGTGAGTATGATCTGACGACTTACAGAACGGACATTTGATTAAATAAATTACATTATTCTTTGCTTTAACTTTAGACAGACCTTTTAGTGCTGGTACAAGCTCACGAGTGATAGTAGTAGGCATCTTTAGTGGACTACCAAGTGAATAATCACGCTGGTAAATGCCGCCACCAACCTTACGACCCAATTCCTGCAATGCCGTCACACGTCGCTCAATAGGCAAACTATCTTCATACTGGCTGACAATATCTGCTATTTTAGGGTAATAAGCACCAATGGCTGATAAGACGCTTTTTTCATCTAATGTCTTTTTTGCAGGGGCAGCTGACGAGCCGCCCTCTTCATCGATTTCTAGATTAAAAAGCGTACAGCCTTCAATTGAAGATAAGTCATCGATTAGATCTGCTTGCGTTTTAGAGCCTAGGCTTCTTGCGATTACATGAATGATATTACCACCATTCTCTGAAGCCTCTTGTCTTTGGGAAACCAGCTGATAACCTGCTTTGATAAGCGGCGAAATAACATTGACCAGACGAATACGTTCAGAAGACGTTTCTAATGCACAAGAGAATTTCACAGAGCACTCCTTTTCTTAAAATACTGCTACGCTTTCTTATATCAAGCTATCTAGATAAACTAATGTGAATAACGTTTCAAAGGTCCGACCAACTGGCTTTCTCACAATATAAAAGATATGCAGACATCAACCATGTAACAGTTTTTATATATCTTTTATATTATAAGAAATGAACTATATTCAGTAGATGAAACTTTGATTTTTATAGTTATTGAGCATACAAGCGCTCTAACTACTAGAAATTCATTAATAAGCTTGAAAATAAGATTAGAATTAATAGGTTTAAATCAAATACTATCTTCAAACTTTATAAATAACACTTGGTCACAGTAAAGTTACTAAATAGCAATAGATTTTGATTGTATTATCACCGGAATTTTGTTTTGTAGCAATACACTATATGGCTTTGTCCGATAAGTGGCTACATTAGCCGACAAATGGCTAGACTATAAAACCTCATCATTATTTTCTAAAAGCAATTAATTATTAAAAGGAATTTTGAAACTATTTAAACCTATATATTTTGATATATCTATTATGCAATTAATCTTAACTGTATATTAAAACATCTATTAACACTTTCTCTTTTTAGAATGATAGGTACAAAATAAAATAAAAATCCTCTGTGTAGTCAGACTTTAGTCTCAAGGATAGAATCATTAAATAATAACAACAAGCATAATCGCGCAAATAAACTAAGGAAATGTTATGTCGAAGCAAGTCGAATTAGTGCTAGGAGCCAATACGGTTATCGAAAATAACAAATGTTCGATCGCATTTTCTACTACTAAACCATTAGAGTTTGGACAGCAGCTTGGACTATTGTGGTTGCCATTAGATGCCAATCGTAAAGCAGTTTGTAGTCCTGCTTATTTACATGAGTCTAAAGACTGGGCTCAGCTCGATAACAAGGATAATCCAAGTACATGGCAGTTAGATTTACCCCAGTTATTTGATAAAAATAATGTTAGTTTCTTACAACTGATTGCTTATGTTTATCATGATCCAAGCCTAAACTTGCCAGCGGTAGAGTTAAATGACGTAAGCCTCACGCTCAACAACAGGGATATTCGCTATAACTTCACAACAAACGAGCGGCATGTCAAAGCGGCGATTATATTAGAAATATATCAGCGTAATGGACAGTTCAAGTGTCGGGCGCTTGGCGAGGCATCAACGCATGGCTTAGCAAGTCTTGAGCATCATGTACAGGTTAGTCTGGATGTTCGTCCACCTAGCACACATATACTTATTCAAGAAGCTCAACAGCAGCAGCAACGTACTCAACCAAACAACGAAGCTCGCCCTCCCCGTCATGTACAAGCAGGCGAAACTTGGACAGGAACAGCGTTTGCTATTGATCCCTATCATCTGCTGACCTGCTATCATGTGATTGAGTCAGCAGCGATGGTTGGCGTACGTCAGCAAGGTCAGCCTGATCGCGAGGCACAAGTCGTGCTCAGCGATATCGGAAGCGATTCAGCCATTATTAGAGTTAGCGACCCTCTGCCTAGCTACCTCCCATTAGCGCAGCAATGTGTTGATATATTGGGTGAGACCATTACCACACTGGGGTTTCCGTTGTCAGGACTGAGCAGCCAACTGCAAGTTACTCAAGGCTGTATATCAGGATTGACAGGCTTAAATAATGATATCCGTCATATGCAATTCACCGCACCCATTCAGCCCGGTTCTAGTGGTAGTCCTTTATTATTGCCGACTGGAGAGGTGGTTGGTATGGTCACATCAAGTCTGGTTCATGAACATGCACAAAATATGAACTATGCGGTGAAATTTCAGTTATTATCTGCCCTACTGGCGAGCGCTGGCATCAGTTTGGAGCACACGACTGATTTGATCAGTGCTACTCCTCTTACAACACCTCAGTTAAGCAAGCAAAGTCGCAGTGCCTTATGGCTGGTTGGCTGTCAGGGTTAAGAAATCTATTCGATATATAAATAAAAGCGCCAAGGAATATGAATGTTAAATGAGCAACACAGTACGACCATCACCCTACCCCGTGGTACGCTAGATCTGACTTATCAAACCAACTCAGCCACTAATAAATCAGCCACCAATAAAAATGGCACCGAACAACACGACCATTATCAGTTAGAAGATTTGCTTGGATTTGCACAGCGTATTAATCCAAAGCGTGCGTTTTTGTTTGTCTCAAAAGTGCTAGGTCGTCATATTCCCGTTGCGCCAAGCACTATGCGAAACGCATTTACTGATTTGGCTGATTTAGTGCCTAGTGACTTGGCCGAGCCAGTGCTAGTCATTGGTATGGCAGAGACCGCTGTTGGTCTATCTGCTGGCGTCCATCAAGCATTGCAAACGCGCTATCCTCAAGCTCTGCTATTGAACTCTACGCGTCATGCACAGCACGATGAAAGTAGTGATCCAAATGGTACTGACTCCTTGCTGACGACATTTTGTGAAGACCACAGTCATGCTAGCCAGCATTTGATTTATCAGAGCAAAGAGAACATCACTCAAGCGCAGCTACTGGCCAGCAAAACGCTGATTATGGTCGATGATGAAGCCTCAACGGGCAATACCTGCGTCAATGTCGTCACCGCACTGCGTCATGCAGGATTGACACAATTAGAGCAAGTGCATCTGACAACACTGGTTGATTGGTCATTGGATCAAGAAAAACCTAATCAACAGGCAGATACTAAGCCTGCACGAATGGCGGATCGTCTCGTTGGTATTGAGTTTCATCGTCATCATTTACTGTCTGGCGCTTGGCAGTGGACAGATGCGCCCAATCCTGAACCCATTACGATGCCATCAGTTGACACCACCGCTGCTGGGAGTCAAGCGCTTGGTCATACTGGTAATTGGGGGCGTTTTCCAACGCTAGACAGTACAGAGGGTTTTGCTAACTACCTTTCGAGTTTTCAGTCTACATTTACGCGCTTCGATGATCAAGAAAACTTTGATATTGCTCAGCTACCAAAAAGAATCTTAGTCTTGGGTAGCAATGAGTTTGTTTGGTTGCCATTTCTATTGGCTGAATGGCTTGAAGTAGAGTCTAAAAAACTGAGCGGAAATACAGCGTCCATGGTTAATTTTAGCGCATTAACCCGCTCACCGATTGCGCTTGGTGGAGCGATTACCACGATGCTGAGCTTCAGCGATAACTACGGGCTTGGTATGACCAATTTTGCTTATAACGTTGAGCCTAGTGATTGGGATTTGATTGTGTTGTGTATAGAAACATCAGCTGATAGTGTGGATGCTATGTGGCGAGGTTTGGATAATGTGCTGGTGGTGAGCCCTGGTCATTAAACTGCTCTCTAACTTTCAAACCTATTATTTACGGACGACGCCATGAATACCTCCTTTTTTAAAGCCAACCCAGACATTATTAAGCCTTATGCCTTGATGGATTTGGATGATACGTTATTCCAAACTCAGCGTAAAATCGACGCTTGGGATTTGCCCACTACTGAGCCTGAATCTTTGATATGTGCAACAGTCAATAAGCAAGACGAGCCTTTGAGCTTTATGAGCCAGCGCCAAGCAACCTTTTTTAATTGGTTGCTTGCCAGCACCGAATTAATTGTAGTGACGGCACGGGATCGTAGTGAAATGAAACGCGTTAAGCTGCCATTTGATAGCTGGCAAGTATTGACCCATGGGGCAATTGTTTTAACGTCTGACGGAGCGCTGCTAAGCAGTTGGCAGCAGCATATATATAGTAAGCTCGCGCCATTGCAAGATAAGCTTAATAAATTAAGCGAATTGTTTGCCAGTCATAGTCAAAGCGAGCAAAGTCATTTAGTATTTACACCACATATCGATAGCTTTCACAATGGTTCTGATGATGAAGAGCTAACCATTTATCTGGCTATCAAACATGCGCAAAAAGACCATCAAGCGCTCATAGATTTAGCTGAGAAACTGCCCACTCTGATACGTGATTTTGATCAAGATTTCTATGTACATGTGAATGCCAATAACCTAGCGATATTGCCCCATGCGGTTCATAAGCGTCATGCGGTACAGTTTTTATTAGAGCATCATTTGGACCATCAGCGTCCTAGTTTTGGCTTTGGTGATAGCTTAGCTGATCTGCCTTTCTTGCAGTTATTGGACTGGTACGGTATGCCCAATCATGGCCAACTGCATGAGCAATACCAATCTAAATCGTCAATTTAAACTGCAGTCACGCAAATCTACTGTTATCATCAAGAGCGCTATTATTCATACTATGACTTTACCTAATATACAGATAAAAAGAGCTGCTCTGCAAAACTATGGCTCAGGCAGCTATCTTGCGAGCGATGTCACTGTCCTACTCGATATGGTGGATAAGGACGCGGTTGCCGATGTGCCAGTCAGTCAAAAAGAAGCGCTTATCCAAAGCGGACAACGCCATTACTCTGACATGCTGACTTTAGAGCAAGCACCTACTGCAATTCATGAGCAGCTATACATACAGGCATTAGAGCAAGGCTCAACAAGGACCGCGACCGATATCGCTCATTTGTCTCATACGCTACATCATGTTTTTCAGCAGAATGTGAGTGATGAGCACCCACTGGTTTTGGTCAGTTTGGTAAGAGCTGGTCTGCCAATTGGGGTATTATTGCAACGTGCGCTGTCGGATACAGACAGTAGCTATCGCCTGCCAAGTGTACATTATGGCATCAGTATCATTCGGGATCGTGGTCTTGATCCAGTGGCCCTGCAAATGCTACTGGATGCTTATCCAAACAGTCCAATCGTATTCGTCGATGGCTGGACAGGTAAAGGCGCTATTTATCAAGAGTTGGCTCGTAGTCTAGAGACGTTTAGTGATTCTACTCATGTTAATTTTACCAACATTTTTCATCAAGGCGCTGACGTCATTCCGCTACTGACTCTCGCCGATCCAGCTGGCGTTGCTTGGCTGGCGGCTAGTGAAGAAGACTGGTTAATCCCATCTGGTTTGTTAAATAGCACCGTATCAGGATTAATTTCACGCAGCTTGTATACAGAGCCATCATCAGGCCTGCATCGCAGTGTCTTTTATGATGATTTAGTTGAGGTAGATCACAGCTTGGCATTCGTCGAGCATATCGATGCCGTGAGACGATCATTGGCTACCACTTTAGCGCGTTTACCGACTTACCAGCAGCCACGCTACCAGACTGCGGCGTTGATAGAGACGTTGGCAGCAGACTATAAGATTATCAATCGCAACCGTATTAAGCCGACTATTGCCGAGGCAACACGTGCCATATTGCGCCGTGATCCTGAGCGTATATTGCTCGCCACTGTTGAGCACCCTGATACCATATTGCTACGCCATTTATGTGCGCAACGAAACATCACTATCAGTGTATTAGGTGATAAAATACTGCCTTATCAAGCCATCACGCTTATCAAGCAGCGCTCCCAAGACACTTAATACATTTACCAGTATTAAATACTTTCTTT
>Ga0209595_100718_pt1 | contig 10977 bp, 11 predicted proteins | sample Porto_4metaG_FD_187427 | JGI IMG/M metagenome (GOLD analysis project Ga0209595, IMG submission 187427) | Marine algal microbial communities from Porto, Portugal - Porto_4 metaG (SPAdes) (version 2) | ecosystem: Host-associated > Algae > Red algae > Unclassified | place: Portugal: Porto...
GAATTATTAAAAGATAATTCATTAGCAGAATCCTGTGTTATCTTTGATGCTTTACATACCCAATATGAAACTTTGACTACCATAGAAGAATCCTCAGGAACTTATATAGCACAAGTCAAAAAAAATCCGAAAGAACTACTAGAAGATTTAGAAGATCATTTGGTTATTTCAAAGCCATTTGACCATCTTGGTTTGTTGGATAAATCTCATGGTAGGTTCGATCAAAGGAAAGGTACTTTTTATGATATTTCTGGTATTGAATTTGATCAAAGAAGGAAACCTTGTAAATTATCTACCTTAATTGTCATTGATAGAGAAAGTACCCAATTAAAGACAGGAAAAATAACAAAAGAACGAAGTTTCTATGTTTCTAATAAATCCAAATATGAAATGCAAACCAATAATTTTTTCAACGCTATTAGAAATCATTGGCAAATTGAAAGTAATAACTACCTTCGAGATACTTCTTTTAGAGAGGATAAGATCAAATGTTTCGAGAATAACCGTATTAAAACCTTAAGTGTTATAATATCTATAGTTAACAACTTGTTACAAAACAAAAAAGTAAAAAATATCAAAGCTGAACTCGAAGAAATTGCTTGCTATCCTACCAATGCTGAACCCTTTTTTCAGAAAATTACTTTTTTATGAAAATGCCGTGTTAGTTTAAGCGGACAGTAAATTATAGTTTTGGTTAAATCTTACATTTGTTTTTTTAGTAAATAAAAAGTTATTTACTAAGTTTTCATTAAACTAAGATTTTAGTATGTAACATTTAAAAACAAAAAAGGGAGCAATTTTGCTCCCTTTTTATTTACATTATTTTTTTTAAGAATTGTGGTAATTCTTTATTTTGAATTTCATAAATGGATTGAATCCATAATAATGATAGTAAAGGCACTACTATGAAAGTTAATTTATTAAATGCCCACGATTTTGCAAATTCGAAGTGAAAAAAGTACATAACACCTCTTGTTAATCCACATGCATAACACTCTATTCCTGCCAGTCTAACTGATAAACAACTAGTATTACCATGATCAAAAAAATCAGCTGGTAATAAAAATAAAACAAATGGTGTTAAAAAAACAGCAAAATAAAAGAATTTAAATAAATATTTACGAAACATTATTTGATCATAAATATTATAATGTTTCAGTATAGTCGCCGCTTTTTGGACCAAGGTCACCAGTAATAATTCTAATAAAATCAATTAATGACCAAATTCCGCAACCACCAAAAGTTAATAATTGAACCACGCCTTGCCAAGTATATCCTAAATAAAAGCGGTGAATTCCAAGACCTCCAATAAAAAAAGCTAATAATAATGCTACCAATTGACTTTTACCACTAACGGCAGGAGTTGCAGGAGTAATATCAGCTTTAACCTCTTCGCTTGAGGAAGCTTGGTTAGATGCAGAGTGTACAGGAAAAGACATTGTAGCTGTGGTTGTAGCTGTAGCTACTGTTAATGATCCTAAAAAGATAACGATTGATGTAAGTAATAATTTAAAATTCATAGTGTAAAATGTTTAGATTTGCCGCAAAAATAAATTAATATATCAATGTTCAACTATAAATCGTTTCTTTTTTTTCTAGTTTGTTTTACTGCTACCGTTAATTTGCTTTCGCAGAAATCAATTGCATATGAATTTATTGGTAGTCTAGCACTTAATAATCATCCAGAAACATTAATTACTTTTGAATTGGCTTTTAACGAAGATGATGGTGTAATTAGCGGATACTCTCTTACTGATTTTTTAGGAGCACATGAAACTAAAAATAAAATATTAGGAACATACGATCGAAAAAGTAAGACAATAACTTTCGAAGAAAAAGAAATTATTTATACAAAATCAGACTTTAATCCTGATTCCTTTTGCAATATACATTTTGAAGGTGCGATAAAACTAAGAGATAAAGTTTCTAAACTTACGGGGGATTTTGAAAGTTATTATCCAAACGGAAATTCTTGTTTAAAGGGGGGGCTAAATTTAATTAATAAATTTAAAATAGATAATTTAATAGCCAAAATTGATGAGCGTATTCAAAAATCTAAGAAAGTTGACGAACAAACTAAGCGAGAAGTTAATGTGAGAAAATTATTAGCAGATATGAAAATAAATAAATTATCCTCTAATGAAAATTTAACACTGTTTACTGCTTCCGATTCTATAGAAATCAATTTTTGGGACAATGGAAAAGAAGACGGGGATAAAATTAATCTATTTCATAATGGAAAGCTAATTTTAATGAATTATGAAGTTATGAATGCTAAAAAATATTTATCACTAAAATTAGTGACTGGAAAAAATGAATTTAAATTAGTAGCACTTAATGAAGGCGAACTTTCTCCTAATACTCCAAAAATTGAGTTAATTGATGAAAATAGAGTTTTTGAAATGCAAGGAGATTTAAAGATAAAGGAATATTCAATAATTACAGTAATTAAAAAATTATAGCTGTATACTTCCCTCAACCACATCGTCAATACTAAGCTGTAAATTTTTTGGAAGTAGATTATCTTTAGGAATCACAGCAAGATATCTGTCGTTGTTAGAGTCATAAATTTGTTTGAAGACTCCTTCTTTTAACTTTAATTCCTTACAAATATCTAATATTAAATCGAAGTGGTGCACTAAATCAGAGCTTCCTAAATGAAAAACTCCTTTTTTATTTCGATTAATAATATAGTGTAACTGCTGTGTAACTTTAGAAATAGTTGTTGCATTAATTACCACATTTGGGAATACTTCGATTGGTGCTTTTAAATTGTGTAGTTGTTTCAACTCATTAATGCGCTCTGAGCCATGACCAAAAATCATAGGAATACGTGCAATTACATATTTTGAAGATGGAAGTCTTAGTAGTGCATTTTCAATCTTAATTTTAAATCTCCCATAAGGACTTTCACTAAAAGTTTTGTCATACTCGTAAGAAGGGTAATTAGTAAAACTATCAAATACATTCGCACTACTTAGAAAAATAAGTTTGCAGGAGTTTTTTTTGATCCAGTCAATAATTTCAAAATGAAACATAATTTGAGAATTAAAATTACCTCTAACTGCAGAAATTATAATGTCAGGTTTTAAAGTGTCCAAAAGAATATCTACAGGTTCTGTTTCGTAATTAAACGCATAAAATTTTTGATTTTTTTCAAAAGAAGTATTCAAATTAAAAGTAGCATAAGTATTGTAATAAGAATTTAATTCTTTATAAATAGCATTTCCTATGAAACCACTTCCTCCGAATATTAAAATTTTCTTTTTTTGCATCTATAATTTTTCGTTCTTAAAGCAAAATACCATCTTTTTAACTTAAAATCAACTTTCTTAAATCCTTCAAATTAGTTTAATTTTACAGTATTAATTAATATAACTATTTGCAGTGAGTATTTATATTTAATCTTTTACGAAATACTAATGGACATTAGTATTTCGTAAAAGATTAAAATTAGTGTGTTTCTAAAAAGTCCAGTAAGACGTTATTGCTTTTTGATAAAAATAGTTAGTCATATTAAAACGATCAATTTATAATGTATTGCTATTAAATTGAATATTTAAATTTCGCTTGATGAAAACAGTATATTTAGATAATGCAGCAACCACAAAAATGCGACCCGAAGTTATAGAAAGTGTTACACAATCTATGCAACAAACGTATGCGAATGCTTCATCAACATATAGTATTGGTCGTAAAGCAAAAGCAGAAATTGAATTAATTCGAAAAAATATTGCAAATTACTTTGGGGTATCAAGTTCTGAAATAGTGTATACTTCAGGCGGAACTGAAGCAAATAATTTGATCTTACAAGCAGGAATTAGAGATTTAGGAATAAAGCGTATAATTACCTCTAAAATAGAGCACCATGCGGTTTTAAAAACGATTGAATTCCTTTCAAATCAATATGGAATAATTGTAGATTATGTTGATTTTACTAATGATGGAGATGTTTCTTTAGAAAATTTAGAGCAATTATTGAAAGCTTCAGAAGTACTTACGTTAGTAAGTTTAATACACATTAATAATGAAATTGGAACAATCTTAGATTTAGATACTGTTGGTAATTTATGTGAAAAGTACGACGCTTATTTCCATACAGATACAGTACAGTCTATAGGTCACTATAAGGTCAATTTTAAAGTTTCTAAAGTTCATTTTGCCACAGCAAGCGCACATAAATTTTATGGACCAAAGGGTGTTGGTTTTGCTTATATTCAACAAAATTTGAAGGCAAAAGGAAGCCAATATGGAGGAGAGCAGGAGCGAGGCTTACGGGCAGGTACAGAAGCGATACCATTAATTGTTGGAATGGGTAAGGCTTTAAAAATTTCATATCAAAACTTAGAAAGTGATAGAAACTACATTTTAGAACTCAAAAATTATGCTGCAAATCAACTAATGGCAATAGAAAGGGTAAGTTTTAATGCAAATTCAGATCGAGAAGATAGAAACTATAATTTATTAAATGTATGCTTGCCTATTTCTAATGAAAAAGCTTCTACCGTTTTATTTCAGTTGGATTTAGTAGGTATTTGTTGCTCGCGCGGAAGTGCGTGCCAAAGCGGAAGCAATAAGCCTTCACATGTATTGGAAGAAGTTTTACTTGAAGAAAAATTAAAATTCACTTCATTGCGATTTTCATTTTCAATTTATACAACTAAAAATGATATTAATTATTTAGTAAGTCAATTGCAAAAATTAATTTCTTAGAAAATTCGTCTTAAAAAATCATTCATAAACATTCCTTTAGGGTCTAATTTATCTTTTAAGACTTTAAAGTCGTCCCATTTTGGATATTGATCTTTTAATTCTTGTTTTGTATAATGTGTTACTTTTGCCCAATGTGGTCTTCCTTGATGTTCGGCAAAAATATCATGTACATCTTTAAAGTAATCTTTGTAATCCATTACTTTACCATAAGGTTTATAAGCAATTATGCCAATGTAACACGTTTTTGTGTTATGAGCCATACTTAAAGCAGCGTCATTACTTGGAGCAAAGCGAACCTCTATAGGCATATGAACAGTATATTTTTTTTGTTGGAGTAAAATTTTTATTTTTTTCAGTACGTTAGCTGTTTCGGAAGTAGGAATTCCATATTCCATAACACTTTGCTTTACTAAAATGGGTAATGTAAAGCCATCTAAAAAATTTGTAACATAAGAGGATTCTTTCTTTAAAAGAATACTAAACATTAATTTGTTTAAACTAGGAATCATGTTTGGAAAAAAGGAAGTGAACCATAACCCAAATTCGTGTATTATATTTCCTTTGAAAATATCTTGAAACCAATTTTTTGTTTTAGATTGTTTTGAAGGCTTCTCTGAGGTTTGGTATGCTTTCCAATATTGAACTAATCCCGTATGAGGAGCCCACCAAAATCGCATATAATCATCAGTTTCATGCTTATGTATGTTTGCAATCATTTCATCAAAACTTAACGTTTGATTACTAATTGCCAAATTGTAAGCCGTTACAAATTGTATGGTTACAGTCGAAATAATACCTAATGCACCAATACCTACTACAGCAAGATTAAATTCTGTAAGATTTAATCTTTTATCAAAAATCTTAAGAACACCATTGGCTGTTAATAGCGTAAAAGCTATGGTGTTTTGGTCAATTGAACCATAGGTTATTCCAGAGCCATGTGTACCTGTACTTATTGCTCCAGAAATAGTTTGTGATACAATGGTACCTAAATTAGGTAAGGCTAGTTGATTATCTAATGCAAATTTGGAGATTTTTTCTAAAGATGTGCCGCCTTGGACTGTAACTAACTTGTTTGAAGCATCAAAATGAATGATGTTATTGTATTGCTTTAGATCTATTAAATAGCCACTGTTGGTTGCACTGATTAGTGAACAGGAATGTCCAGAGCCTATTACTTTCACAGATTTATTATTTTCAGAAGCTTTAAAAATTATATTTTTTAATTCCTGTTCTGTTTTAGGAACTTCAATAAATTCAGGATTGGAAGTAAATGATTTGGACCAGTTGATCCATTGTAAAGATTGAGACATTAAAAATAATTTTTACAGCTAATTTAAAATTAGTTTTAGCTTGGGTTTTAAAATTAACACTTATTTAATTTTTCATAGATACCCTTGGATGATACTTTTGAACAGTTTCAGCTAAGTGAGAACGATCTAAGTGCATATATATTTCTGTAGTCGTGATACTTTCATGACCTAGCATTTGTTGGATAGCTCTCAAATCGGCACCATTTTCTAAAAGATGTGTTGCAAAAGAGTGTCTAAAAGTGTGTGGACTTATATTTTTTTGAAGATTAGCGGCTTGTGCTAAGCGCTTGACAATAGTAAAAATCATTGCTCTGGTTAGGCCTTTACCTCTGCGATTTAAAAATAAAGTATTTGAAAATTGAGGATCAATTTCAAGATCTGATCTACTGCTTTCTATATATTTTAAAATTAATTTTTGAGTATGTTCGGCAATAGGTACTAAACGCTGCTTATTTCCTTTTCCGTTTACCGAAATAAACCCTTCATCAAAATATAAGTCAGAAATTTTTAAAGTAGTCAACTCACTAACACGTAACCCACAACCGTACAGTGTTTCGATAATTGTTAAATTTCGTTCTCCTTCTTTTTTTGTAAAATCGACCACAGCAATTAATTTATCAATATCATTAATACTCAAGGTGTCAGGTAATTTAACACCAATTTTAGGGGTTTCTATTAAATCCATTGGGTTTTCGTCCCGATATTCTTCAAAAAGTAAATAATCAAAAAAACCTTTTAAACCAGAAATCAGCCGTGCTTGGGATCTTGCTTGCAAAACTTTGGAACTTTCATAAATAAACTCTTGAAGACTATCTTTAGTAATATTAATAGGTGTAGGTAGCTTTTCTAATAATTCCAAATAATTAGTAAGTTTAAATAAATCAAGTTTATAGTTAAGTATACTATTTTCGGATAAACCCCGTTCTATTTTTAAATATAGTAAATAGCTTTTTGTGAGGGATTTCCAATTCATGTGTTTTGTTTTGCATCTATTACAGAGTTAAATAATATTTTACTTATTTTGGTCTAAAATATAACTCAACTAAATTATGAAAAAATTAATCATCAGTTTATTAATTACATTAGGAGCTTTTTCAGTAGCTCAAGCACAAAAACCTTCGTTTGGACTTAAAGCAGGTTTAAATTTTATGAAATTAAAAGATACTAATGCAGACGATGCCACAGGTTTTCACATTGGAGCTGTTGTAGCCTTGCCGATTAGTAAAATTGGTGCAATGGCAGAGGTTGTTTATTCCAAAGAAGGAGGAAAAAATTTAGAATTGAATTATGTGAATGTACCAATTATGGCAACGTATGAATTAATTCCTGGATTAAGATTACACGCTGGACCACAATTTAAAATAAAAGCAAGTGCTAAAGTTAATTTAGAATCACCTGCCGGTATTGATGTTTCTGCAGAAGAAGAAAAAGTAGAAGATGATATTAAAAATTTAAATTTTGATTTTGTTGGAGGTGTGGAATACAAATTACCCGTATTAGGACTTTTTGCACAAGCTAGGTTAGTTTATGGTTTAGGTGATTTGGGAGATAAGGAGGTTAAAGCCAAACAAGGTATTTTTCAATTATCTGTTGGATATAGGTTTTGAGAAGAAAATAAATTTAAATCAAGCCGAAAGTTATTATTAGCTTTCGGTTTTTTTTATTTTTGAAACTATTAAAAAAATCACCATGAAAATTTTAATACTTAACGGACCTAATTTAAATTTATTAGGAAAGCGTGAACCAGGAATTTATGGTTCCAAAACTTTTGAAGCTTATTTCGAAACGCTAAAAAGTACCTTTCCATTATTAGAATTAAGTTATTTTCAAAGTAATCACGAAGGCGATTTGGTAACTAAAATTCAAGATGCCGATGATGCATTTGATGGGGTTGTTCTTAACGCAGGAGCCTATACACATACTTCGGTTGCTATTGGAGATGCTATTAAAGCAATTTCTACACCAGTTATTGAAGTACATATATCAAATACTTTTGCACGTGAGGCATTTAGACATAATTCTTATATTTCGCCAAACGCAAAAGGAGTAATTTTAGGATTTGGTATGGATAGTTATAAGTTGGCTATTCAAAGTTTTTTGTAGTATTAGGCTATAAAAAAACATTAGAGTTAGAGCTTCTCTTATTTAAGAGCTCTAACTCTAATGTTTTTATTATTATTTTCCTCCCTTTTGGTTTCTTTTATAAATTGACCATCAAAAATCATTTCGGTGCTGGAAAAAGTAGTTCCAAAATTATTTATAGCATTAATAACTTGATCTAAGGCACTTTCGGTTTCAATTATTGATAATTCTTTTAAGGGATGAATAAATACTGACCAAAGAACTTCTTTGAAAATAGCATATTTAACATCCAGTGTTGAATGAAATTAGCTGTTAAAATATCTAATAATAAGTTTTATTTAAAAGAGAAGTTTGTATTGTAGTACTAATAATCCTCATTCTATTATTGAACTCGTTTAAACTTTTTTTAATTGGCTGCAAAATGATCTTTTTCACTCACTTTTTATCATTTTTTTGTTCCGTAGCGATGCTATGCAACCATAAAATGATTTCAATTGATCAAAAAGTCTCTATTTTTCGCTTCAATCAAAAAAGTTTAAACGAGTTCATTGTTTGTATCTGTAACACATAGTAATTGTTAATTTTTATGAGTCATTTCTCAATATACTGAGTATCGATACACTCGAATCTACTTTTTTTTTTAATTTTCTCTAAATTTACGTTAGTCATATTTTGACCGAGACTAACACAACTAATTAGTCCTAATAAAGTAGTGTTAGCAATAATACTTACTCAAAATCTTCTATTCAATAAGTTGCCGCAAAAAAACTACGGAATGCAATTTTTATTATACATTTGACAAAAAAAAGAATTGTGATAACTAAATTCTCTGTAACTAACTTTAAAGGCTTTAATCAAGAATTCATTTTTGATTTAAAGGATACCAATGGTTATAATTTTAATAAAGCTAGTATTAAAGATGGAATTGTTAACAACACCTTAGTATATGGACATAATGGAGTTGGTAAATCAAATTTAGGTCTTGCCCTTTTTGACATTGTAGGTCATTTAACTGATAAAAACATAAATCAAAATGAATATGATTTTTATCTAAATGCAAACAATAATTCAGATGTAGCAACTTTCCGTTATGAATTATTTTTGAATAATAGCACTGTAGTATATGAATATGAAAAAAAAGACAGCAAGACTATTATTGCAGAAAAGTTTTTTATAAATGATAATTTGCTTGCTTCAATAGATAAGAGAAATAGTGAACATGCCGAAATTAAGTTTCAAGGTACGGAAAGTCTAAAAAAAGAGTTGACTAACAACAACTTATCTCTACTAAAATATGTAAAAAACAATTCTCTCCTAGATGAAAATAAAGACAATTCAACACTATTAGAATTTTACAACTTTGTCGACAAAATGCTACTATTTAGGTCTCTTGAAGACAAAAAGTATATTGGTTTAGAAATTGGAGCTGTAAGTGTTCAACAAGATATTATTAATAGAGAAAATGTATCTGATTTAGAACGTTTTTTAAATAAAGCAGGAATAAAATGTAATTTAAACGTAATTGAAGAATTTGATAATGATATACTCACCTTTAAATTTGGTAATAAAAACATCCCTTTTGCTGAAATAGCATCTCAAGGAACTAAAGCTTTAGCTATTTTTTATTTCTGGTTACAAAGGTTAAAAGAAGAATCTGTTGTTTCTTTTTTATTTATTGATGAATTCGACGCTTTTTATCATCACGAACTATCTGAGATTATAATCGAAGAATTAAAGGAAACAGGTGTTCAATTCATATTAACAACTCATAATACCTCTGTTATGAGTAATGACTTATTAAGACCTGATTGTTATTTTTTAATGTACAAAGACTCTATTAAATCTTTAGCTAAAAGTACTACTAAAGAACTTAGAGAAGCTCACAATATTGAGAAAATGTATAAAGCTGGTTCTTTCGATGTCTAATATTTTATTCATATTTGAAGGTGAGAAAACAGAAAAGCATATAATAAATAATCTCACAAAACATTTTATTAACGAGCAAAAAAACACATTAATTACTTGTGCTTATTGTGCTGAAATTTATCAGCTGCATAAAGAAATTTCTAAAGATGCAGATTTAGATACTTTTACCTTGTTAAAAGAAAAAGAGTCAAACAAAGATGTTCTTTCTCCTTACTCTCGAAATGATTTTGCTGAAATCTATATGTTTTTTGATTATGATGGACATTCAACTTTAGCAAATGATTATAAAATTGAAGACTTACTAAAACTTTTCAATGAGGAAACCGAAAAAGGAAAATTATATATTAATTATCCTATGGTCGAATCATTAAAGCATATCAAGTCTCCCGAACATTTTAAAACTTCAAAGGTAAAAGCTAAAGAGAATATCAGATATAAAGAACTAGTAAATTCAGAATCTAAAAATGAATATATACAGGTAAATAAATACACTAAAAAATATGGATACAACTTATTAATCTACATTTAAAAAAAGCGAATTTTATCATAAATAACGATTATACTTTGCCTTTAGAAAACATTTCTCAAATTAATATATTTCAAAAACAATCAGAAAAATATATTAATATAGACAATACTGTTTCAGTAGTTAATTCATTTCCTGTCTTTTTATTAGACTATTATGGAACTTTATTTATATCTAAGCTTATTTAGAAGAATAATCAAAATGCAAATGTACTATTGCTAACAATGTATAAAAAAACATAGGGCGATTTACACTTGGTTCAAAGGTCTTTGTTTTTTTGCTAGGTCGCCAAATATAAAATTTAAGAGCGCAAAAAATGATTTTTCAAACCGCTGATTATCAATGCTTGTATTTTTGTTTTTTTATTGTTTTATTCAAATATAGTATAATTACAGGTACTAATATAGGTATTAAATT
>Ga0209595_100721_pt1 | contig 10963 bp, 5 predicted proteins | sample Porto_4metaG_FD_187427 | JGI IMG/M metagenome (GOLD analysis project Ga0209595, IMG submission 187427) | Marine algal microbial communities from Porto, Portugal - Porto_4 metaG (SPAdes) (version 2) | ecosystem: Host-associated > Algae > Red algae > Unclassified | place: Portugal: Porto | collected...
ATTTGCCTTGATAGGATTTGACACATTTGGCAAATTCAAAACGGCTACTTTTTGGTCATTGGCAGCCAATTTTGAAAAGACCTTTTGCGTTAATTCTGTTCCATCATTCGTAAGCAAAATACAATGCATTGATGGGATTTTAAACGCGTAAAAATCAGGATTCGGCAAATAAGAAAGGCTGATTTCGCTACGGCTGACACCGTGAAAATTTCCGGTGCGTATTTCAGTCTCCTGCATGATAGATGCGCCATCCGCTATCGGAGGGGACACCTTTTTTGGCGTAACAATTTTATGCTCAATTGCTACGCTTATCCCTTTTTTGAACTGACGTAATCGACAATTTCGCCCAATGTTCTCAACTCGGTAAGGTCGTTTGGATTGATGCCCGACATTTCAGGATATTGACTGGTCAATGCGGCAAAAATTTCTACTCTTTTGATGGAATCAATGCCCAAATCAGCTTCCATATCCATACCCAATTCCAACATTTCGGGCGGATAACCTGTCTTTTCTGCCACGACTTCCATAAGCGCTTTTTCCATGTTGGCATTTACTGCGCCATTGGTCGTAGTGCTTGGTATAGTTGCAATAGGTGCAGAAGTCGCGACAGGTTGTGGCGTTGGAGAAGGCGTTGCAATCGTAGCCGTTCCGCCTGTTTGTACGGAGACATAATCGACAATTTCGCCCAATGTTCTCAACTCGGTAAGGTCGTTTGGATTGATGCCCGACATTTCGGGATATTGACTGGTTAATGCGGCAAAAATTTCTACTCTTTTGATGGAATCAATACCCAAATCAGCTTCCATATCCATACCCAATTCCAACATTTCGGGCGGATAACCTGTCTTTTCTGCCACCACTTCCATGAGTGCTTTTTCCATGTTGGCATTTACCGTTCCGTTGGTCGTATTGCTTGGAGTAGTTGCAATAGGTGCAGTAGTCGCGACAGGTTGTGGCGCGGGAGGAGGCGTTGCAATCGTAGCCGTTCCGCCTGTTTGTGCGGAGACATAATCGACAATTTCGCCCAATGTTCTCAACTCGGTAAGGTCGTTTGGATTGATGCCCGACATTTCAGGATATTGACTGGTCAATGCGGCAAAAATCTCTACTCTTTTTATGGAATCAATACCCAGATCAGCTTCCATATCCATGCCCAATTCCAACATTTCGGGCGGATAACCTGTCTTTTCTGCCACCACTTCCATGAGTGCTTTTTCCATGTTGGCACTTACTGCGCCATTGGTCGTAGCGGGTGCAGGTGCAGCTATTGTTTGGATTTTCGGAATAGGAGTTGCGACTGCCACCGAACTACTTCCATTAGTATATCCGTTGTCATTGTTGTGTCTATTTCCATTGGAATGAGCGACTTGATGAGCTATTGCCGGAGCTGCCTGAGCCATCGCCGGAACATTATCTGCGGAGTCAAATTGTCGGGACAAAAGACCAATTAGTTGTTGAGATTGCTGATTTTGTTCAGCCATAAATCGCTCAAAAATTTCGAGTGATTTGTTTTGATTCGCTTGAAAGGATTCAAGTGTTTGCTGCAAAAGCTGTAATGCTTCCTTAGTCATATCTTCAGTATTTTGTAGAGAACTATTATTAACCGGAACTTCAATTATTTTTTCAACCTGAACGATTTTCTCGATAGGAACTTCCACTACTTTTTCAATAATTTGTGGCTGTCCGCCTTTAATTTTGAATCCATCATTTAAGACATCCTGATAGGCTTTTTGAGTTTTTGGAGAGACATAATTATTGCCACTCAATTGAACAGTCATTTTGTTTTTGGCAGTAGGAAGGGCTTGTTTTGCTTTGTAAGGGTCAACATTTTTCAGTGGCAAACCGAGTACCTGCATTTGCACAATTGCTTGTCTGAATTGCAAGTCGCTGTTCTTTTTTGCATTGGGATTTAGCGCGATTGCAATGTGGTCTTTTCCTTTTAAAATGCTTTTTACCAAATTAGTCAAAACGCTTTTTGGACCAAATTCGACAAATACGCGACCACCTGCGGCATAGATATTTTCAATTTGTTGTTTGAAAAATACCGGCTTCAAAATCTGTTCTTTGAGCAAAGTTTTGACTTCATTCAAATTGGACGGATAAGGTTGAGCCGAGCTATTGGCATAAACGGGAATGGACGGTCTATCGAATTTTAATCCATGTACAAAACTTGCGAATGGCTGCTGTGCATGTTGTACATATTCGGTATGAAATGCTGCGGAAACGGGTAAAGGAATGACGGTCATTCCCTTTGCAAGTAATTGATTTTGTGCGTTTTGTATCGCTTCACTTCCACCTGCAATGATGATTTGTTTATCGGAATTGACATTGGCGATTTTGACACCCGAAATATCTTTAATAGCTTGCTGCGTTTCCTCGAAAGAAGCTTTTACGGCAGCCATTGTACCAGCGTCTTGTCCTTCTTTTTCTTGCGCCATTGCATTTCCGCGTGTTTTGGCTAAAGCTAAAAAGGTATCATCATCGTAAACACCTGCTGCCCAAAGTGCCGTCAATTCTCCAAAACTATGTCCGGCGGTGAAGGCAGGTTGGAAGCCTGAACGGTTCAAAATTTTGTACAAGCCCATGCTCATCGCTCCGATGGCAGGCTGTGCATGTTGCGTTTTGGTGAGTTCGATTTGTTGGGCATCTTTTTCTTCTTTTGAAAAAACAGGAATGGGGAAAATGATTTTGGTGAGGTCGTCCGTTTTGGCGAAAGCGTCAAAAACTTCGGGGAAAGCATTGGCGAGTTCCGTTCCCATGCCTACATATTGTGAGCCTTGTCCGGAGAAGAGGGCGACCACATTTTGGGCGTAATCATTTCCGGCGGCGCGAAAATAAATGCCTTTTGGATGCTCCCATCCGGTTTGATTCGTTGCCAATTGCTGTGCTGCAATTTGGAAATATTCAATGGCTTCTTCTTTTGTAGAAACTACAAAACCTACTCGTGGAGATTCATTATTGAGTTGTATATTTTTTGAATTTTGAACGAGTTTGGCAAATTCTAAATCTCCATTTACTCCACTTAAAAGTTGGGGAAGGGTGGAACATGATTTGACCAAATCGTTTAAGGTATTTTCTTGTAGTAAAACCGTTTTATAAGGTTCGTGTACGCGATAATCGGCTGATTTTTCGCTGCGATATTCCTCCATCGCAATGTGGACGTTGATACCGCCGAAGCCAAATGCACTCAAACTTGCCCGACGTGGATAGGCATCTTTAAACCACGGGCGAGTCTCGGTATTTAAGTAAATTGGGGTGTTTTTGATGTCAAATGTTGGGTTTGGGGCGGTGACATTTAAGGTCGGAGGCAGCACTTTATGGTGGAGCGCGAGGGCAGCACGTATCATGCCCGCCGCGCCTGCGGCTGCTTTGGTATGTCCAATTTGCGATTTTACAGAACCGAGGGCAATGTGTTGTTTTCGCTCATTATCTTTTCCAAAAACCATCCCCATTGAAGTAAATTCGGTGGGGTCGCCTGCGCCTGTTCCTGTGCCGTGAGCTTCTATCAAACCGACCGTTGAAGGAGGATAGTTTGCGTCTTCATAGGTGCGACCCATCGCGAGTGCCTGACCGCTTGGGCGAGGCGCATACACGGATTTGAAGCGACCATCAGAAGAACTTCCGATTCCTTTTATGACTGAATAAATTTTATCGCCGTCTCTTTCGGCATCTGCCAGTCTTTTCAAAACCAACATGCCGATACCTTCTCCAATCAACATGCCGTCGCCCGTTTCGCTGAATGGGCTGATTTTTCCCGATTTGGAGAAAGCCGGCGTTTTGGAGAAAGACATATACATGAAAATTGAATTGTCGGTATCTACTCCACCCGTCAACATCATGTCGCAGCGACCTTCGACCAATTCGCTCAATGCCATTTTTACGGCAGATAAAGAAGCTGCACAAGCTGCATCAACTACTGAGTTGATACCGCCCAAGTCGAAACGATTGGTGATTCTGCCTGAAATTACATTGCCCAACATGCCGGGAAAAGAATTTTCATTCCAACCAATATAGGCTTTACTCATCTTTTCAAGGATGGGCGGAATGTCTTCTTCTGCAATGCCGCTTGCGCGTAGTGCTTTTTTCCAAATAGGATATTGCAAGCGAGAAACAAGCGGTGTAATCAATTTCTGTCCACCACCAACGCCAAGCACAACACCCGTTTTTTCCTTTACTTCTTTCGTGAATTTCGGCGAATTTTTTCCATAACCTGCATCTTCAAAGGCATCTCTCGCTGCCACTAAGGACAATAATTGACTCACATCGGTCACTTCCAAAATATTTGGCGGCAAGCCAAATTCCATTGGATTGAAGTCGATGTCCGGCAAAAAACCACCGACTTTGCAATAGGTTTTGTCGGGCGAAAATGGGTCGGCATCGTAATAGTCGTCCAATTCCCAACGACTTTTAGGTACTTCAATAATACTGTCGCGCGCCTGAACGATGTTATTCCAATATTCTTCCAAATTTTTCGCGTCAGCAAAAAATGCAGATAAACCGACAACCGCGATAGGAGTTTTGCTAAGTGAACTATTTATATTCATGTAAGTGCAGTGAGTGAATTAACGAATGAGTGAATGAGTGAATTTTGAATGAATGAATTTTGAATGAATTACTACAATATCATTTAGTTAAGCTATTTTTTATAAACATTATTTTAATTTAAAATTCGTAATTTAAAGAGATTGAAAAATGGTGCGAACCTTACGTTTACTAAACTTTCAAAGTTTAGTAAACGTATTTTATCGTATTTTATAAATTTTAATTCTGAATAATATTTCCTTCAAAAAACATTTTAAAGTAAAAAAATATACATTTTAATTTTATTAAAATAATACAAACAAGCCTTAACTTAATGACATTGTGAATTACTATTTTCTTCGTCTTCCTTACCGAAAGTTGATAGTCAGTGAGTTGTAAAATTTTGTACGTCAAGGACTTAGGCAAAACTATGGACTATGGACTAACGACTATGGACTATTAAGCCTATTTTTTAAATAGAGACTCTGAAAAGTTCTTCTTGTTTTTCTAATAATTTCAAGCCTTTAGGGGTGCAAAGTCCTCGGAGGTAAGGGACGACGGTGAAGAAGGTCAAGCGTTCTTTGGAGAATTTATCTACGGGGAATTTTTGATTGTCTTTGAAAAGTCGGAGTAGGTGAAGTACCGTCGTTCCGACCACTTCTATATCTAAATCGTCAATAAAAATCCCGTCTTCGATGCCCCAGTTGGCGAGGTAGAGCATTTCATCGCGAGCGTAGCTGCCGGCTTGCTCAAGGACGGGTTCTAATTTTGGGTGAAAACGGTAGATGTCTGCGTAAAAATTGGAATTGATGGTATAATAACGTTCCAATATTTTTTGATGCAAAAAAGCCATTGCAGCGATAGCGTTTGGCGCGTTGCGGATGAGTGCCTCATTTTCGTTTTTGACTTTTTGGTGGTAAATGGTAATGCAGGCAGCCAACAACTCATCTTTATCTTTAAAATATTTGTAAATGGTTCGTTTGGACGTGTGGAGTTCGGCAACAAGGCGGTCGATTGTCACTACTTTCACCCCATTTTTGGTGAAAAGCTCATAGGCTTTTTCGATAATTTTTTCTTGTGTCATAACTTGTAAACACTGGTGGTACTATTTTTGTTTCGATAGTACCGCACAAAGTAACGAAAGATTTTTGTCTTTATACTTATTTTGAAAAGGTTATTTTGAAAATTTTATTATGTGAAGGGGGATTTTGTGGCTATTGAGGCATTTACTCATCTACTCATTATGATACGCATAATGTTCCAGATTAGCCCTTATAAGTTGATGGTACAAATTTAAACACGTTCTAAAGAGGTGCAGAAATGCACTGTTTTATTTGATTCATCCCTCCAAAAACTCTACCAAGCCCCGATACACCCCATTCAAACTCCATCAATTCCCGATTCCCCAAAATCACCAAATGCTTACGCGCCTGCGTGAGTGCTATATTTAGTTTTCTGTCCGGTTTTCCATTGAAAACCTATCACAAAATAAATTTTATTCATATTTTTATGGTATGAAAAAATCCAAAAACCAATCGAACGAAAGCAAAGACAAAATATTTGACCGGATATTCAAGGAGAATGCGCCGGCGATATTCATGCCCATCATTGAGCGTGAGATGGGCATAAAGATAAAATCTTACAAACCGATAGATTCTGAATTGCCACGTACTATTGGGCGTAGGGTAGATTTCTTCTGTCGCATTGTGAGAGAAGATGGCACGGAAGAACTCCTGCATATCGAATTTCAAACCGCAGACGACTACGAAATGGTCGAGCGAGTGGGTGAACATCATGGCATCATGCTACGCAAACATCGTTTGCCCATTCGACATATTGTTATTTTTCTCGGTAAAGGAAAATCGCGCATGCGTACCGAGTTGCGCGAAGAAGAAATTTATCGTGGCTTTGAACTAGTGAACATCAGTGAATTAGATAGTAGTAAACTATTGAGTTCGCAAGTGCCGGAGGAAATTATACTGGCAATCTTGGGCAATTATGACAAAGAGGAAGTAGAAACTATTTTACGCTTTACAATCGGTAAACTCAAAAACCTACCCATTACTGAAGCACAACGCAATAAATACCTCCAACAGTTGCTATTGCTGTCAAAACTTCGTAATTTGGGAGATATTGTAGACAAAATCATACAAGAAATGGAAATTACTTACGATTATACACAAGATGTTTATTACAAAAGAGGAATTGAAGCAGCGCAAAAGCAAATGGAGGAAGAGCGCGTAAAAGTAGAACAGCAAATCGCGCAAGAACGCGAAAAGGCAAAGCAAGAACGCGAAAAGGCAAAGCAAGAACGCGAAAAGGCAAAGCAAGAACGTGAAAAGGCAAAGCAAGAAAAAATTGCTACTATCCAATCTTTGTTATCAATCGGAACTTTGAGTATCGCACAAATTGCTGAAGTTTTTGGTGTTACGGAAGAATTTGTTGAGCAAATTGAGAAAGGAGAAACTGATTAAATCACCCTCCCAAAAACTCCACCAACTCCCGATACACCCCATTCAAACCCATCAATTCCCGATTCCCCAAAATCACCAAATGCTTACGTGCCCGCGTTAGTGCGACATTCAGTTTTCTGTCTACTTTTCCATCGTCAGACATCGAGACGAGTTTATCCATTTGATAGGCTGTATTTAGGCACAGCGAAATGATGATAATATCTCGCGCACCGCCTTGATAACGCTCCACCGTATCCACTGAAATATCGTTCAATGCCGGGTCATTCATTTGTTGTAAAACGTTTTTTATTTCGGCAATTTGAGCGCGATATGGCGTAATTACACCAAGTGTATTTGAATTAAATGGTAAATTATTTTTTTTATAAATATTTTTAAATGAATGAATTAACTCCACTACCAAGCGCGACTCACACCGGTTGATTTTATTCGACTGTGCTTTGCGTTCTACTTCCGTCGGAATATAAATCATACGCTTTTCGGCTATCATTTTTTCCAATGGAGTAGGGGAGGAGAGCATCTTTTCAAATTTCAAGGGAACACTCTGCCATGCACCTGCCACACAATTTTCCGGCAGCAATTTCAATTCATTTTCATAAAAAAAACGGTTCGGAAACTCCGAAATATCGCCGTGCATTCTGCCTTGATGCGTGAGCATGTCGTATGCCCATGTCCACTTATTTTTTTCGCATAAATAATACAAACGCTCAAACAAAGAATTGCGGCGATTATGCAAGCCAATTTCCAATAAAGACGCATCACTTACGGCAGATTCTTCCTTACTTTGCACCACTACGGCGGGGAGTTGTTTGTGGTCGCCAATCAAAATAAATCGCGGCAAACGCGGCAACAAACCCACCAACATCGGCTCCAAAATCTGCGAAGCCTCATCAATAATCACACGGTCAAATCGCTTTAAATCAAGCAATTGCGAGCGATTGCCCATTGACATGACGGTAGAAACCACGATGCGATGCGCCGCAATCACCTCACGCAAACCTGCGCGAGTCGTCACCCCTTTTATTTTTTCTTGAAACAAACGCGGACGATAGGTTTCCTCCGTAGAGTGGCGCGAACCGATACGCATATAATCTTCTTTCGCAAAGTCGTCGATGGCTTCGCAAATCTCATCTACGGCGCGATTCGTATAGGCAAGTAACAGGATATTTTCAGAAGTTTTCGTGAGAATGTACTTGACCATTTCTCGTAACATAAACTTCGTCTTACCCGTGCCGGGAGGACCGATAAGTAGGAAATAATCCTCTGCAGAAAGAGCTTTTTCCAAGATGCGCCCCTGTTCGTCACTCAAATCAGGATTAAACTCAATATCTTGAATTTCAGCCTGTTCGGGAGCTTCCAACCCCAATAGTATTTTCTTTTTCCTATCGGGAAATTGTACGAATGCAAACAAATTGCGGTACAAATTCGTGAAGCCGCTATCAAGCAAATCATGTTCGAGATTCCAGTATTTTTCTTCGCGGAAAAGGCTGTCATTAAATTGCTTTGAGCGAAGAGCAACTACTACTCGTTCCCCTTGCATTTCGATGATATTACATTTAAAAATTTGGTTGGTCAAAACCGTCGAATCGTCATTTTGTGTGGGGTACAAAACCGCAATATCGCCCTCGCGGAAATTTGCCAAAGGCGTCGTCATTTCCGTCTTTTCAAACACCAATCGCGGGTCAGATTCGCGCGAATGATTCTCGATGACGGTTAAATGATTTATTATATCAAAATTTTCTTGTTTTGTTTTAAATGGACTGCGCCACAAGGACGCCAAACCACCCGATTTGTCGTTGCCGTCAATGCCTGTTTTCGCATAGCGATGTTCGCGTGCTATGAAGGCGGTGAAGGAGAGCAAATAAGCGCGTTCCAAGACGTTCATTTTTCCCATGACGCCCGAAAAAAAATTGGCGTCTGTCTTGGTAAAACCCGATGCGCGAACAAACTTTTGAGGCGTGATTCTATCTAAAACATTGCGGTCAAGGTACTCGCGTTTATCCAGTCGAATGAGGTTTTCTTCAATGGAAATCAACTGATTACGTATGTTAAGTGCTTCGTGTTGGAGTACCGATTCGGGCGGTGCAAACTTCAAAGGGTTTTCGTCCAATTTGGAATATAAAATGTACAAACCCGTCTTAGTTGCCTCGCCATAAACGGAGCGCACGAGCAAATCATACAAGAGCGTTTGGGTGTAATGACTGCCACTCAATCCATGCCGATTTGGACGAAACGGACTGCCCGATTTGAGTTCGACGATAGCGTATTGGTCTTGTTTGGGATTGTTGTGCCAAACATCGAGACGCCCTTGTATTCCGTATTTTTCCGAATAAAAAACCGGCTCTAAAAAGCAATGTTTGACCCCGATAGATTGTTCGGGCAGCGTCTGTTTGACAACCCCGCGTAAGTGGAAAAAGTGTCGCTGGGCTTTCTTCGCCATGCCCCTGATTTCGCCGTCGTTGTACATCGAAAATTGTAGCGGCGAGAGGTGAAATGCTTGTTTGAATGTCGTGAGAAAATCGACTTCGGGGTCGGTCATTAATTCATCAAGGAGGTGATTGACGGCATTTCCGAGCAAAATAGGTATGGACGAAGCAAAGGGCAAAAACTTTTTCATCAGATACAGAAGTGGCTCTGTACCAAAGGATTGGAAGCATTCTGAAACCGCAGTTACGTCAAACAGCACATCCGGTTCGATGATAAAAACACGTGGCAGATACGTGCCGTCTTCCTCTACGAGTACATCAATGAGATTGAGCGTAACTTGGTTTTTCCAAACCGTATCTATCTGATGAATCGTCTGTTCAAAAGCCTCATTGATGCCCGGAATATTGTAGCGGACGCAGACGGGTTGTGGCTGTTCGGGGTCATCTTCACGGACGAGGAAAGTGCGGTTTTCATGGTCGTTTTCCAAGACGACTACGCGAACCTTTTCGCGGTGTTTAGCGATATTCAAAGGCGTGCGTGTGAAAACTTCTTTTTCGGGAAAAATAGTCGTTAATTCATTGGGAATTGTCGCCTCAGACAGCTCCGCTACACATTCCGCTACAACTTGATAGCAAGCGCGATACTCATCATCAGTAAATGGTTTTTCACGAAAAAAAATCTCCTGACTCAAACGGCGATAATGATGAATTTTCCATTGTAAGTCATTGGAAATCTTGCGTTTATGGCACACATACGCGATACGCGCAAAGTGCGTCGTGAATTGCAAATTTTCATCTTTAGCGAGTTGGAGAAAGAAGTTGTTGAACCACTGATATAACTCACTGACCGCATCGCTTGGTTCGGTGTGCGAGGCGTGTATTTTTAGAAAATATTTGTATAATTCCGGTGCGAGATGTTGTAATGTCATAGAAAATACAGACCGTTCATGTCGGCGGCTGCAAAGGTAGAAAATTTAGAGGGGAGGGACAAATGGTTCTTTACAAGCGAAACATTCGATATCCAAACCTACTTTAAATGAGACTGTAATGCAATGAATATAGTAAGAGAAGACGAAAAAAATAATCTACCCGTCTGGATTGTTCTTTTTCTTATATGTTTCACTAAATTTTCCTTACGTAGCCCAGCTATGCGCGTCAAATTTAGCCAAACATATAAAAAAAATAACGGCTTCATTTGGGGTAGATTATTTTCTTCCTCTTCCTTAAATTCGAGTGAGCATACATGGTAATTGTTTCGTTGATTTTGAGATAAAGCGGTATTGCCCAAAAGTGTTGTAAATGATGAGATGTTTTGTTTTATGGAAACCATTTTGGGCAACTTTTTTTTATAAAAAATATATACAATCTGTACCAACTAATGACGGTATTAAGTAGTGAGACAAAAATATCCTTAGTGAGAGAAATTAAATAAATTGTTCCATAATGCGCCGTAATTTTTTCTTCTAAAGAATTCAAAAAATCGTTGCATAGCCATAGCTACGGAACTATTTTTTGTGTTTTTTAGAAGGGAAAAGAACAAGCATA
>Ga0209595_100724_pt1 | contig 10944 bp, 9 predicted proteins | sample Porto_4metaG_FD_187427 | JGI IMG/M metagenome (GOLD analysis project Ga0209595, IMG submission 187427) | Marine algal microbial communities from Porto, Portugal - Porto_4 metaG (SPAdes) (version 2) | ecosystem: Host-associated > Algae > Red algae > Unclassified | place: Portugal: Porto | collected...
CACAATCCCTGTGGGTCGAGTGCCGGGTCGGGCGTGGCGGTTTCTGCCAATATGTGTATGCTCGCTATCGGAACTGAAACCAATGGTTCTATCGTCTGCCCGTCGAATAATAATGGCGTGGTGGGTATAAAACCAACGGTGGGTTTGGTCGGCAGGTCGGGTATTATTCCGATTTCTGTGACGCAAGATACAGCAGGTCCGATGGCACGTACTGTGCGCGACGCTGCCCTGTGTTTGGGTGCGCTTACAGGCATAGATGAGCGCGATAGCGCAACCGATAAAAGCAAGGGAAAAGCTTTGACCGATTATACGTCATTTTTGAAAAAAGAAGGCTTAAAGGGTAAAAAAATCGCCTTGTGGACGGGCTGCATGGGTTTTCATGATGGGGTGGATGAATTGGTACGCGAGGCAGCCGAAGTCATGAAAGCACAAGGCGCGAAAATTATTGAAATTGAGCAAATCACGGAAGGGAATATTCGTAAAGAATCCTTCAATGTATTGCTCTATGAATTTAAAAACGGACTGAATAAATATTTTGCTTCGCTCGGCGAAAATGCCCCCATAAAATCGCTAGAGGAACTCATCGAATTTAATAAAAAAGACGACATCGAACTAAAATATTTTGGACAAGACATCTTAGAGAAATCGCAAGCACTCGGCGACCTCAATACGCCCGAATACCGCGAATCACTCCAAAAAATGCTTAATGCTTCTCGCAAAAACGGTATAGATAAAGTGATGAATGACAATAACTTAGATGCCATCATTGCGCCCACAGGTTCGCCTGCATGGAAGACCGATTTGGTAGAAGGTGACAAATTTCTCGGCGGTAGCTCCTCCCCTGCCGCACGCGCCGGCTATCCGAATATCTCTGTGCCAATGGGTTTTATCGACGAACTTCCCGTCGGTATTTCGATATTTGGCAGGGCGTGGAGTGAAGGGACTTTATTGGAAGTCGCATATGCGTATGAGCAAGCGACTAAACATCGTAAATCACCAAAATTTTTGGAGTAAATCCCCTGTACCGACGGCTTCAGCCGTCGCCGTTTTTTATTTTTCATTTATAAAAAAATAAAAAAAAGTACATTACACTGCAACGGCTAAAGTCGTCGGTACAAGGTACACCAAAACGACTTTTATAACATCAATATAAATAGACTTAAATTCAACAAAATGCAAAAACAACTAATTTCCCTCCTCGCCCTCTGCTTTATTGCCTACCAATTATCCGCCATAGATGCGAGTGTTAAATATGCCACATTCAAAGGTATCGCACAAGAAAATTATGTTGAAATCTATGTGCATATCAATGGAAAATCTGTCATTTTCGGGCGAGTGGACGACCCCCAAAATGAATTATATCAAGCAGCGGTAGACCTCGAAATCAATTTTCTCCGAAATGAGAAAATTATACGTACCGAAAATTACACCATACAAAGTCCGCAAATAAAAACGGCTCGACCGAGCGGCATTGCGCTCATAGATATGTTCAGACTGCCGCTGGCGAATGGCGAATATACGCTCCAAATAGAAATGACAGACCGCCACCAAACGGACAACAAGACCCAATTGAAAGCGCCCGTCAATATGATTTATGCTGGTGGCATTGAGGTTTCTGACCTGCAATTATTGGCTGATTTTGAGGCAACTACGGACGAAAACCAATACGTCAAGCATGGGTATATGTTGCGTCCGTACACCTTTGATGTCTATCCGAGTTTTGTGGATAAGGTGATGTTTTATACCGAAATATATGGAACGGATATAGAATTGAAAGACCGTTTTTTGGTGCGTTATTATCTGCAAAATGAAGGCGCAGAAGGCGAACCGATTACCGGCACAATGGGTTTTAAGAAGCAAGAAGCCGCACCCGTAAATGTCGTTTTGGCGCAAATTGACATCTCCACTTTGCCGGAAGGTGATTACGAACTTGTAGTGGAAGTCCGCAATGCACAAAACGAACTATTGCGTAGCAAAGCCATGAAATTGCACCGCAGTTATCCTTTTGCTGATTCGGAAATTCAGGATTTTGAAAATATAGACATTGCGGGTTCGTTTGTAGAAATGCTTGATGATGAGCGTGTTAATACGGCAGTACGCTCCCTGTCGCCGCTTTTGGTGAAGGATGAAACTTACGAATTAAATCAAATGCTTCGCAAGAAAAACGACCTAAAAAAACGACAGTTTTTATATTATTTTTGGCTGCGCGAAAACGAAATTACTCCGAAAGAACCTTATGACGAATATATGGTAACGGTAGATGAAGTCAACAGACTTTTCACGAATGCCATGGGCAAAGGCTATGGCACAGACAGGGGACGCATTTATTTGAAATACGGCACTCCCGATGAGGTCATCAGCCAACAAAGCGAACCGAGTGCGCCGCCTTACGAGGTCTGGTTTTATATCCGAACCCTTAACAATCAGTCTAATGTAAAGTTTGTTTTTTATAATCCGACGCTTGCTAATGGCGATTTTGAGTTGCTACATTCCACTGCGCGTGGTGAAATTTTTAACCCACAATGGAAGAAAAGGTTATACAGCACCCTCCCCACTTATGGGCGCGAAGCACTCGACGGCACAGGCACACCAAGCCATTTTGGCGGTCAAGCAGGTCGGATTTTTGATGAATGGTAATTGGTAATTGGGTATATTTTGCTTCGCAAAATATTTTCACCCGTCAACTAATTCCCTAATTACCCGTTCACCCAATTGGTCGTTAAAATGTAAGATTTGGTCGAACTTGAAACGTTTTATAAAAATAAACCTCGTATATTTGTGTTGTATTATTAACCGATAAAAATGTAGCTACATACCAATGCTTAAATGCGATAATGAATGATTAAGCGGATTTGATGTATTTTTTTTCAATATTCAAATGAACTTTTTTATACTTTAATTCGTATTTCATTAACACAAATAAAAATTAATCCGAAACTAATTTTAATAACCTTTTAAACTTTAATCACTTTATGTTTATATCCACATTTTAACTCTAAATGAACAAACTACTATAACGTTACTGCATAACGTAAATCTTGTTTTTTTCGAAAAGAAATTCCATATCGGGGTAAGAAATTTCTATGCCCTATGATATGTGTATGCAAACTCGAAGTAACAGAACATATTCACTTAACTATTTAAAAACATCACTAATGAAAAATCCATTTAAATTAACCGCCAAATTCAGCATCTTCCTTGCAATTGCCCTATTCTTTAGCTCTTGCGGAAAAGACACCCTAAACACCGACATGGACGACCTCCAAGCCCTTCAAAATACCGAAATGGCTTGTGTTGACATTAATTTGCATGTTTATCTCGAAGGTGCTTATGCCCCCGACCGAGGCGTGATGACCACTGACCTGCACATCCGAAGCTTGCTGCCCGGACAAACACTCAATGGACTTGGCACGCCGACACCGGATGGTCAACCGTACAGCATCGCCCCTTGGAATCACGCCGGAAAAGAAGGCGACGATTGGACGGACGCCGATTACACAGGCAACGAAACCGACTGGGTTTTGGTCAGTTTCCGAACCGATAAAGCCAAAAACACGGAGGTAGCCGCAGCAGCAGCTTTGGTCAATAAGGATGGCAGCGTGACTTTTGTGGACGATTGTGTGCTTTCGACAGACGAAGCCAATGAAGTCTATGTCGTTATCGAACACCGCAACCATATGGGTGTCATGTCCTCTAAATTGCTGGATATTTCGGGCGGTGATTTGGTTTATGATTTCCGTGTAGAAGATAGCTATACCGCCAACTCGACAGGTGTCGGACAGAAAGAAATCATGCCCGGCGTATGGGCGATGTGTGCAGGCGATACCGACCAGACAGATGGCGTGAGCTACGACATCAATGGTTTTGATAATATTTGGTATCTGTACAATGGTAATTTTAATATCTACCACGTTGCCGATTGCAATTTTGATGGAGATATCAACGGCGCCGATAAGCATATGTGGACGGCGAATAATGGTAATTCGTCAAGAGTGCCTAAGTAATTGAGACGTGAGATGTGAGACGTATTATCAGCGCAAGCATCAATCTAAATAGTAGTCGGATGTTCCTTTGAGAACATCCGACTTTTTTATTTTATTTCCTTTATCAATTCTGTTATTTTTTCTTCCAACCATGTGCGTTCTATCAAGGGCTTGAGTTCGGCGAGGTCGTTTTGGAGGGCTTCGAGATTGGCTGTGGTAATAGGTTCGTTGTAGAGGAGTTTCTTTTTTCGACGGAGGATGCGCTTGAAGAAATTGGTAAAATTGCTGTATAGTAAGCGGGTGGTTTCTGCCATAGTTTTGTTGTTGCCTTCGAGTAGGTACTGGCGGAGGGCTTCGGCTTCGTAACTGATGGGGTGGCTGTCGGCATTGTCGATATTTAGCGTTTTTGTGTCGTAGAAAATTTTGATGTAGAGGATTTTGAATTGGATGTAGTAGGCAAAATCATCTGCAGTATTGATTTTATTAAGATAGTCTTGTGCTGCGCCGTATTCTTTCAACTCAAAGGCAAGTAAGGCTTGATAGTAATTGACAAAAACATCCTTTACTTTGGGGTTGAGTAGGTTTTTGTGTGCTTCAAAGAATGTTTTTACCCAATCTATTTCGCGCAGTGCTAATGCTGTTTTGACGATGTGGACGAACTGATGTTCAGAGAAGTATGTGCCTGTTGACCAGCATTTTAGTTCTATTGCTTTTTGATAGACATCAAAATTTTCTCGCACTAATTCCTGAAATCCGTATTTAACCTTCCAATTGCAGTAATTCGTCATGAAACCAAAAAATTGTCGAATATCATTCAATCCAAAACTATCAAGATGCTTAAACAGATAGTTTTTTAGGGTATAATAGTCTTCTATTTGTTCGTGTTCAAGCAATTTTAATAAAGAATAATATACACTAATAACTGGAATTTCTTTATCTGAATTAGTCTCAAGGTGAGTTTTGATATGCTCTAAAAAAGGGTATTCAAATTTTACTTTGAGGATTTTTTCATAGTTAATAACTGCACAGTAATATTTCAGACTTTTACTAAAAAAAGATTGCCTTAGGGTTTCTATAACGCGCTGCAATTCTGTATCCGTGCTACGATTTCCCAACAAAATAGTTAAAAAAAACTCCATTTCAGTCAATGCAAATATGTCTTCGCAGTATTTGATATCGCGCAAAGATGCCGTTTCAAGTTTGTTTTTTGACTTATTCAAAATGGGCGGAATAAGTGCATAGGTTGTTTTTTCCAGTAAAATGTCCATTACATAGCGTTTTGCACGAATTTGGTTTCGTTGCATATTTTTCCAAGCTAAAAAGTCTTGCGTTTGAAGATATAATAAGTGTAAGGTTTGTTGGAGTACTTTTCTCTCTTCTTGAGTAATAGGCTTTTTTTGAGATGCGCTGGATATTACCCCGATAGATTTTAATAAAATACGTTCGTTTAATGAGTTATTAGTGTTTTTCCACCTATTCTTAATACATTCATATACATTTATAACCTTTTTAGAACTATTGTGAATCGGAGAATGCAACCATAAATCTAAATCTTTCAACTCTTTTTTATCAAATTGCCGGAGTAAAATCAGAACTTTTGAACTATTTAAAGTACTATTTTTCATTTTTTTTCAAGTTTTTACCAGAAATAAATATTGACACAAATTACTTATAAACAGACTTTTACATTCATTAAAAGCAATAGAAAAGCAATTTTTTACTCCTAAAATTAAGATTTTATTTATAAAATCTACGTTTTTTATGACTTTTACTCCTCATATCTTTGTGGTGTAATTGAAGAGATAATTACAATTTTTTATGACACTTTATTAAATTATTAAATTATGAAAAGTTTATTAAAATTAAGTTTTTTTTGCATGTTAACATTTTTCACTACAAATATGATTCAGGCTCAATGTGCAAATCTACTATCTATGACAGAAGAAGTAGTTAGTGAAGATGAGACAAGCGTATCTATCCGTTTTACGGTGACCACTGATATTCCGGCAGATAAGATATACATATCTGGAGCCTCACTCTGTTATGACACTTCTAAATGTGTAAGAACAGTACGTTTTACAAAGAGTTGTTCTGGGAGCGTGCCGACTAGGGTAGATTGCAAATCATTGGCAAATAATTGTACTAGGCGAGAGGGCTGTGTAGTAGTAGTAGGACCACGCTTCTGTGGCAGTGGAACCAATCAATAAAACATTCACAAATTGCTAATAGAACTCCCATAAATACCATTAGTACCACAAAAACAAAATAATTATCTCTACTAGCCAAAAGAAAACAATATCGGCGAGGCAAACCTCAGCCTTCCCGACCTTTATCCAAACATTAAAACGCCACAAAGACATAACCGTAAGGTTTTCCATTAAACAATTTTAAGGGCATTTTGAGTATGTTTCGTAGATAGAAGCAGGTAGATTTTTTATGCCTATTTCTATTTTATTGAAACTATTTACTCATAAAAACTTTGAGAAGTACTTTTATTTAACCTGTTGGCTGTGCTCTATCAACCATTAATTTTGTTAGATAACTTTGCAATATAATTATTCAACACCGCTTAAAAAAAAATGCAGTAACGTTTAGCCTCAAAACAACCGTTTAACCTCATCATTGAACACCAAGCGCAGGCAAAAGTGCCTACGCCGTAGTTCCGAATAACACCAAAGAAATTGATTAACCCTTTTAAAATATGCAGTAACGTTAGCCTCAAAATAAACCTCTTAACTACTTAAAAACACATTTTTTAATTTATTATTTAACTATTTTAAAACGATTAACTTATGAAAACTTTAAAAGTAAAAAGCATTCTTTTTAGCCTCTTGGCTGTTATGGCAGTGGCTGTCTTTATGACTTCTTGTGAGCAGGAAGAATTAATTACAGAAAATACCCCAACGGACATAATACCTCCTTCGGAATTAGTCAAATACAATGGAAAAAACTTATTTGTAACTCCGGACGGAACAATCTATGTTGATGAAGCAGGTAAGTTGACCGCCTCAATAATGGAAGACACTACGGGAGATGAACAAGATAAAAGTCAGTGTTGCTCAATCGACACATCAGGATCTGGTTCTACAGGATCTACTTTTAAACTTAAGTTCAGAAAAGCCTCCAATCAAAATGTTTATATTTATCATTACAAAAAAGCAGGCAATATTTATCTCGGAACTTCAATAATTACACAAAGTAGTTGTCCGTTCTTGAGTACATATACAAATCCATTATCATTTATACCTACTGGCACAAAGGTTCTGTCTGATGCTTTTATTTATGACGGTTCGTACTGTACTCGAAAACGATTCACATGGACTAAGAATTTTTGATTTTTTAAACTAAAACAACATCGACTCGGATATCATTCACAAAAGCAGGGTATTTCTTCGGAAGTGCCTTGCTTTATTTCCTATTTCTAAATTTATTTAGCTATGAAAAACTTAAAAGTAAAAAGTATTTTATTTAGCCTGTTCGCTATCATGGCAGTTGCTGTCTTCTTTACTTCTTGCGGTAAGGAACAAGTAATACTCAATCCAATGGAACAGGTCGTTGACGAAGCTGATAATCAAGTAGAAGAAAGAAGAAGACGCCCTTGCGGTGACACAGGTGGGATGATCATACCCGGTTCGGAGAATGACTGCTGTAATACATGGGGAGCTGTATGGGCAAATGGACACTGTTGGGCTTGCTATTAATTCTTATTAACCCCAAATCCACATTTAATTAGCCCTTCAAAAATATGCAGTAACGTTAGCTCCAAAACAAACCATTAGCTCCAAAACAAACCTATTAACCACTCAAAAATCATTAACCTCATCATTACACATTGAACGCGGACTGGAAGTGCCGCGCTACGATAAATTAGCCTCATTAAAACAGTCAGCCTGTTGCGACCAGTCCGTCATGTACATACATGCGGATTGGGAGCACCGCGCTTTGATAGCTACAATAATCACATTTTATTAATCATTTTAAAACATGCATCAATTATGAAAACTTTAAAAATCAGCTATTCCGGTATATTGACTTTGGTGGTATTTGCCATCTTAATGACTTCTTGTGAGCAAACAGCAGCTATACTTGAAGATGAAATTATTGAAATGAAGGTCCAAGACAATGAAACGATAATTTCAGTAGAAGATTTACCTGCTAGTCCTGAAGAAGTTTGGGCAGCAGCCAATACCGACTCCAATAATTCAGATTTGAACAACACCGAAGAGGCACTTGACACAAGAAGTTGCCCTCTAAAAGTGCGTAAATTACGATTCACTGATGTTATATGGTATTCAACTCCGCAATATGCTCTATGGATATATCACTATGACTCCAATGGCAATTTCATCAGTCACGATAGAAAGGATGTAACCTACTGTCACAGAAGGTACGAAACCTACTCTCCACCTCCCGGTAGATGTAAGTCGGTGGCTTTTGTAGGTTATCAATCTTGGGGAACAGTGCCTGTCGGTCCTTGCCCATAAATATCAAAGAAATAGTTCTCACGAAGCAGCTCCACGCACTTCTCGCACACTAAAGTCGAATAAAGTGTCATTCACAAAAGCAGGGTACTTTCTCGGAAGTACCTTGCTTTATTTTATTTCAACGCCCTCAATCACATCCCCAATTTCCAAGCCATGCACCACATCCATCCCCTTGGTCACTTTCCCAAAAATCGTATACCGCCCATCCAGATGCGGCGCAGGTGAATGTGTGATAAACCACTGCGTACACTCCGTATCTTTTCCGGCAGAAGCCATGCCGATATAGCCTTCGTCATCATAATAATTCGGACTGATTTCCGAGCGAATCGAATAGGACATACTCCCCCACCCATCGCCGCGCGGACAACCGCCCTGCGCGACAAAATTGGGTACAATACGATGGAAATTTTTACCGTTAAAAAACGCACTATTAGCAAGTTGTGCAAAATTCGCTACCGAACCCGGCGCATCATTCACCAGTAAATCCAGCTCAATAGTACCACGTTTGGTTTTGATAAGTGCTGTGGGATTGTCGGAAAGTTCATTCACAATTTTCCAATCAATCGGATGATTAAATGCAAGGCTGGAAATACCGCGTTTTAGGTCTTCGCCCCTGAAATAATTGAGCGTACGGCGCAATTCATTATAGGCTTCCACATCTCGCGGAAGCTGCATTTTTTTCAGTGCATCCGTCATAAAAGCTGCGCCGGCGTACTCACGTCGCATATTCAGCTTCGGATTGCGAAGGACACCTGCTGTAGTTGCTATCATTGCTACGTCGCCGCTTCTGATCGCACGTTGGAAGGTAGCAGCGAGGGCTTTTTTTACCTCATCCGACTGCCATCCGGTGAGCTTGCCAAAGTCATCTCGACTGCGAAGATTTGCCAATGCCTGTATGCCATAACTCTTTATCACCGCCGTAGCCGCCGAGTCAAAAATTTCTTCCGTAATAAATATATGGTTGGGTGCGTGTTCGGCGAGAGCTTCCAGTAGTGCGCCTTTTTCGTAAGGGTTTTTCGAGGTTTCGTAAGCCATCTTTATGGTATCACTCAATCGCTTTCGAGTATTAATATAGCTTACATCTGTACGTCCGAGTGCTGCGGCGTGTAGCTCCGATTTTACTCGCCAATGCGAGGCAGCATTCGCCAAATCACTCAAAAATTTACTCTCATACGCAGGAGCTTTACTCCGCAAATATTGGGCGGCAGTATAAGCCACTTTTGGGTTGCTATCCTCGAGGGCTTGTAGCATCATCGGGCGTACTTTTACGTAATTTGCATCACGCAAAGCCCTGATTATGTTTATTTTAACACGATAATCACGCTCCCCTGAAAATGCACCAATAAGCGTATCGCGCGCAGCTATGCCACCTGTTTTTCCAAGTGCAGACGCAACGAACATACGTACATTCGGCGTTTTTTCCTTTTCAAAAATATCAATTAATTCGCTTTCGTATTTGTCCAATTTAATATCTTTTGCTCGTCTCAAATAATCGCCCGCTATCTGTCGTACCGATGTCGGCGTAGCTTGTTGGAGTAGCTCAATCATGCGTGTCGTACCGCCGGGCGCAGTGATGCCGCGATTCATAAACCGATAAATCGACCTCGCCTGACCTTCCAATAAAAACGTATCTCTTGACGTATAAGTCCGTACTCCGCTGATTTGTCGCAAAGTCTTTTCATCACCTGCTTTACCGATGGCTTCGAGTATTGCCGATTGCACACGTCGCGATTTTTCCTGCCCAAAAGCAATTACCAGACTATCCACTGATTTTTCGGAAGCTGTTTGTCCCAGTGCATACGCCGCCATGTAGCGTACCTGTATACTCGTATCGCGCAACATCTTCGAGAGTGTAGGCATAGCCAAAGTATCTTGCACCGATGCCAGTGCCTGTGCTACAGCGTAGCGATAGGTCGCGTCTACCTCATCGGCATAGGGCAACAGTTCTGCCGTTTTTCGCTCGTCTTGCAAGCGAAAAATCTCTTGTATCGTCTCATCATTCATCGAGAAATTGATGATATTGCCAGGGTCTTCGGGTAGACAAGCCGTGCAGCACAATACAAGTGCCATTAGAAGTACAACGTGGTATTTCATCTGTTTTTTTTATAAATAAAAAAAGAAAATGTATAATGTATCAATATGTTCGCCAAATTCAAAATTACAAATCGAACGCGAGTAATTTATTTATTTTTATTTTTGTAAATGATTTTATTTTAGATAAATATAAATTATTTTTTAAATAACTTGTAATCAAAAAACGCTCAACATCTAATTTGGCGAACATATTGATGTATAATGTATAATAATAAATATAAAAGTGTCAATAGGACGCAGGGTAAGGGAAGAGGAAGAAAATAATCTACCCGTCTGAATTGTTCTTTTTCTTATATGTTTCACTAAATCTTCCTTACGTAGCTCGGCTATGCGCGTCAAATTTAGCCAAACATATAAAAAAAATAACTTCTTCATTTGGGGTA
>Ga0209595_100725_pt1 | contig 10942 bp, 8 predicted proteins | sample Porto_4metaG_FD_187427 | JGI IMG/M metagenome (GOLD analysis project Ga0209595, IMG submission 187427) | Marine algal microbial communities from Porto, Portugal - Porto_4 metaG (SPAdes) (version 2) | ecosystem: Host-associated > Algae > Red algae > Unclassified | place: Portugal: Porto | collected...
CTACATGATAGCCACTGATTTCGACAAAGGCGTCGTTGACGTGAGTGATGATACCGTCGAGATTGGTACGCGAGACAATCAGCTTACCGTCTGGGTAGGGGCGCTCTATACCAGTATCATAGACAGTTCGTGAGGTGCCATCATGATAAGTCATTGTGATTTGCTCAGCAGGCATATCGGGTTTGTGTGCATCAGGGATTGGAGAACCCATGGTCATCTCCTTCGTTGATCGTTATATCGTCAATCCTCTATAAATTGGATACGGTGTCAGCCTTGCTTAGCCTACTACTTGTAGTACTTTCACTCGGTTTTCTTATATTCAAATTATATTGAACCAACTATGTTTATAGTAATTAAAAAGCTAATAAATTCGATAAGCAGTCGCCAATCAAATGAGCTTTGCCAACGCTTCTGAAGCACGCTTAATATCTAGGAATATCAAGCCAAGCTTGGCATTGGGTTTTGCCATGATGGTGAGTACTGCTTCATCGCCTGATGAGGTCATGATGACGTAGCCTTTCTCGCCTTGAATCATAATGCGATCAATACTACCGCGTGCCAACTCGCGTCCTGCACGATCACCTAAAGATAATAATGCTGCTGACATAGCACCCACGCGATCTTCATCCACGCCGGTTGGTAGAGCTGAAGCAATCATAAGACCATCGTTAGAGATTAGCGCAGATGCTTCAACATCTGCTGATGAACTGTTTAAGTCTTCCAATATCTGCTGAAATGAATCTGTACGCATATCGCTTTCTCTATACTGTTTGTTAATTTTTATTTATGAACTATAGTTAGCCAAAAATAACCCTGTTTAAAAAAGGGTATTATAAATCCTTACTAATAATATTGATATAGTAAATCCCTATTTAAAGTGAGGTTATGAAGGTTTTTTTCTCCAATTTCACAAAATTTACAGCATTGTTATTAGAAAAGCCCCAATCATTCAATGATTGGGGCTTTTCTAATGACGATAAATAAAGGTAGGTTGATTACAGTGTCTCGCGCCATTGTCCTTGAGTGATAATACCTTGGATAGGATTAAGCCCCATCTGATAGGCCAAGTCAGCAGGGCGGGCGATATCCCATAATGCTAAATCGGCATCACAGCCAACTTCGATTTTTCCTTTATTAGGTAGCCCCAAAGCCTGCGCCGCATAAACGGTCGAGCCTGCCAAGACTTCTTCAGGCGTGAGGTAAAACAGCGTACAGCCCATATTCATCGTCAATAACAGCGACGTTAACGGTGAGGTGCCAGGGTTACAGTCAGTTGAAATTGCCATAGGAACTTGATGTTTGCGCAATGCCTCAATCGGTGGCAACTTAGTGTCACGTAACGTATAAAACGCCCCTGGCAATATCACAGCAACCGTATTGCTAGCGGCCATTTTCTTGATGTCTTCTTCTGACAAGTGCTCTAGATGATCGCTCGATAGTCCTTTATATTCAGCAACTAAGGCACTACCACCTATATCAGACAGCTGCTCAGAGTGAAGTTTGACTGGTAGATCTAATGAGCGAGCCACTTCAAACACTCGTCTAATTTGCTCAGTACTAAAGGCGATGTTTTCACAAAATCCGTCGACCGCATCGACCAAGCCCTCTGCATGCAGAATGGGTAGCCACTCGCAGACTTGCTCAATATAGTCATCTGCATGGTCTTTGTACTCAGTGGGTAGGGCATGCGCTGCTAGATAAGTGGTGCTCACATGAATGTCGTATTTTTCTCCCAGTTGACGAGCGACCGTGAGCATTTTACGTTCAGTGTCCAAGTCCAAGCCATAACCAGACTTGATCTCAATACTGGTAACGCCTTCTTTTATAAGTGCGACTAGGCGTTTTTCACTTTGTGCAAATAGCGATTCAATACTGGCGGCGCGGGTGGCAGTGACCGTCGCGACAATACCACCGCCTTGTGCAGCAATGTCTTGATAACTGGCACCTTGCAAACGCGCTTCAAATTCATTACTACGGTTGCCACCATAGACGATATGAGTATGACAATCGATAAGCCCTGGGGTTATCCATTTACCATCTACATCTGTGATTTGGCTAGCTTGATATTTAGACAAATAAGCAGTAATTTGATCCTGTGTGCCAATCCAAGCGATTTTGCCGTTTTTAATACCGATGGCCGCATTGTGTAGCTGACCATATGGGATGCTATCAGCATCTCCGTTTTCATAAATATTAAAACCATAGTGCGCTGAAAAAGTGGCGATATTGGCGTTAATAATGATGTGGTCAAATGATGTCATAGTAGACTCGTCTAGCATCTGTTCTACAGGACTTTTCGATACGGAGTTCTTTGATTTATTCATAATATGCTCCTAAATTATTGGGAGGCTAATGTATTTAAGTGATAATTAAATGCTGCTCTACAATAGTCGCTAGTAAGCGAGCAGCAACTTTGCAGCTACGACTATCAACGTCAAAAGTAGGATTAATCTCAGCAATGTCGACCATTTTTACTTTGCCTGATGCCATGATGGTTTTTACCATGCGCTCAACGAAACCTAGCTCAATACCAAAGGCTGCAGGTGCGCTTACACCCGGCACGACACTAGATGGCAAGCAGTCCATATCGATGGTTAAATATATAATATTGACCTGATCTACAAAGCTTTCAACTTGCTCAGCAAGTGTATCCCAAGGCTGATAATGACAGTCTTCATCAGTGATGACATGCACACCCAATTGCTTAGCGCGATCAAAGAGCGCTGCCGTATTAGAGAATCGACTGACGCCAATACAGCAATAGTGAAAAGGCTGATCGTATGCGTCAAGATGCTCGGCAATTTGGCGAAATGGTGTACCAGAGGTTGCTACATCAGACTGACGAATATCCAAATGGGCATCAAAATTAATAATGCCGATAGTAGGCGTGACATTGGCATTGTTCGTATTTTCTAAGGCCTGCCATAATCCTAAAAAGCTACCATAAGCGATGGCATGACCGCCACCAAGTCCGATAGGTAGACCACCTTGATTGACGATTGTACTCACTGCATCGGCATATTTAATCTGAGCTTGCTCAAGGATGCTCTCGGCAAAGCCATCATTATCATCACAATGAATGTCGCCAGCATCGCCAAATAAGGTTGATAATTGACCATCAAAACGTTGTTGTAAATCAGCGATGACTGGCAGCGTAGCAAAAGCTCGACGAATCAATGGCGGAGCAGCTCTAGTACCCACGCGGCCTTGATTGCGTCTAACGCCTTGATCACAGGCAAAACCAATTAGCCCAATATTTTGATCCTCGTAAGGCTGAGCAAGCTGATACCAATAGCGGGCACGCGCAGTCTCAAATGGCTCTGCACGTCCTATCCACTGGTTCATATCAGCAGGTGTATGGCTAATACATGTGGTATTCGGTGTTGTTGTTCTCGCTATTGTCATCGCTGCTCTCCGCTTATTGATCTTTATTTAGACTCGTACCAATCGCTGCGTAGTGACTGCCAATGTTCGGCAAGCGTACCGTCTAATACCAATTGCTTGGCTGCTTCGATATCAGGGGCGAGGTAGCGATCTTTGTCATAGAAAGTCACTTGCTCACGTAGTTTTTGATGCGCGACTGTCAAAGGCTCTGAGGTGTTTAATCCGCGATGGAAGTCGATGCCTTGACCAGCAGCCAGAAGTTCAATACCAATAATAGTGGCAGTGTTTTGCGCCATCTCGTATAGGCGGCGTGCGCAATAGGTGGCCATAGACACATGGTCTTCTTGGTTAGCAGAAGTCGGGATGCTATCGACGCTACCAGGATGGGCGATAGATTTGTTTTCTGAAGCCAGAGCCGCTGCGGTCACATGCGCAATCATAAAGCCTGAGTTGACCCCAGCGTTATCGACCAAGAATGGCGGTAGACCGCCTGACAAAGTTGCATCGATTAGCAAAGCGACACGGCGCTCAGACATCGATCCAATCTCAGCGATTGCCAAGGCCAAGATATCAGCGGCAAAAGCCACTGGCTCAGCATGGAAGTTACCACCTGATATGGCGACAGGCCCATCTTCGTTATTGAAAATAAGTGGGTTGTCAGTTACTGCATTGGATTCGATTAGCAGCGTTTTTCCTGCTTGGTTAATGATATCAAGACAGGCACCCATGACTTGCGGCTGGCAGCGTAGGCAGTAAGGGTCTTGCACTCTATCGTCTTGCTCGCCGTCATGTGAGGCACGGATAGCACTGCCTTTAATGAGTTGACGATGTGCTTTGGCGATTTCGATTTGACCATGATGGCCACGTACTTCATGAATACGCGCATCAAATGGCGAATCCGAGCCTTTTGCAGCATCAATTGATAGTGAGCCTACAATGGTCGCAGTCTCAAGCAAATCACGCGCCAAGAAATAACCACGTAATGCCAGTGCAGTTGAGACTTGCGTACCATTAATCAGTGCAAGGCCTTCTTTGGCTGCCAATGTGATTGGCTTAAGTCCATGCTGTGCTAAGGCGTCAGCCGCAGGTACTTTTTTGCCAGCGACAAACACATCACCTTCACCCATCATCGCCAGCGTCATATGTGATAATGGCGCTAAGTCACCAGATGCGCCAACTGAACCTTTGGCTGGGATATTGGGTGTGATTTGATTATTGATTAAGGCAAGTAAACTATCAACTACCTCGCGGCGTACACCAGAGACGCCTTGCGCCAGACTGGCAATTTTCATCACCATAATCAGTCGTACCACGCCTGCAGGGAGAGCTTCACCCGTGCCCACTGAGTGAGAAACGATCAGGTTGCGCTGAAGTAGCTCAAGTTGGTCGTCACTGATACGCGTCTTTGCCAATAGGCCAAAACCAGTGTTGATACCATAAGCGCTTTTGTCTCGCGCAATGATGGTTCGTACATCTTCGTGCGAGGCATCTATCGCTTCATAAGCACTCTCAGGTAGTGTCAATATGACAGGTTGCTCGTAGATATCACGTAGCATCTCAAAACTAAGCTGGCGAGGATGTAGGGTTAGTTGTTTGATGTCGTTCATATAGGTAATCCTAGTATTGTAAGTCATATAGTCATTCCACTATAAAAGTATTACAGCCTTAACCTCGCTTGAAGTATTACATATACATCTACACTCGGTTGCCTTGTACTACTTTTAAATTGAATCGACTATATGGGTTATATTATTTTTGTTTAGGGCGTGTCCTCATTTTAAAAATGGTGATAAAAATGAGATAAATTGCCGTCAAACAAGGAAAATAGTGCAGATAATATCGAGATATTGACCAACTATTTGACGATGTTTGGCAAAATTTAGCTGTTTTTAGCCCATTTAGAGGACACTCGTTTGAATTGAGGACACGCCCTAGTATCTTTATTAAAATGAAGTTGTTGAAAGGTTTCCAATCAACGAAATACTTATTATTGGGTTTGAATTTTTTAGCCAATCCAGTTGAAATACATAGCCAGATGTCCGAATTCCGCAGCCAATAAAATACTAAGTACTACGCGCTCGAACCAAATGATGACCATTTTGCCAACAGAGACTGGAATCTCGGTTGCAAGCACACACGGAATCATGGCTGAGAAGAACAGCACGCTGCTGATGGAGATGACCCCTGCGACATAGCGTGTCAGAATATCTGCCTCACTTAGTAGTAATGCTGGCAAGAACATCTCAGCCAATCCCGCTGACATGCCTTTGGCAGCGACTAGCGGTTCTGGTAGGCCGCCAAGCCATGTAAAGGGATAGAGAAGCAAGCCCAATGCATCGAATACGGGCGTATATTTTGCTAATAGTAATCCTGTTAAGCCGACCGCGATGATAGATGGCACAATGGCGGCTGCCATCGTTAGACCGTCACGAAAGTTAGACCATAAGATTTGTTTGAGGTCAGTGGCACGGCGCGAAGTGGATAAACCTAAATCAAACGCAGCTGCTAGTCGTGTACCACCTTTATGATCTAAAGCGGGACGTTCGACATGATCATCAAAGAGGCTGATAGGCGGAATACGAGCAGTAATCGCAGTAACAATAAAGGTAATTACTAGCGTAGACCAGAAGAACATATTCCAGAACTCCATCAGACCAAGCGTTTTGGCAACAATAACCATAAACGCCGCTGATACAGTCGAAAACCCGGTCGCAATGATAATGGCTTCACGCGCTGAATATTGCTTTTGCAAGTACACACGATTGGTGATGAGCAAGCCAATGGAGTAGCTGCCGACAAAGGAAGCTACAGCATCAATCGCTGATGAACCTGGGGTTTTCCAAATAGGTTTCATAATCGGCTGCATGAGTACACCAACCATTTCTAGTAAGCCAAAGCCAACCAAGAATGCCAGTATCAACGCTCCAAGCGGTACAATCATGCCGACTGGTAAGGCCAGTTTTTCAAACAAAAACGGCAGCATGTCGGCTTCCATCATGAAGGCAGGCGCAGCGCCAGCAACATACATCACCGCCAATATCAGACCAATGACCTTAAAAGCAGTCATAATCATGTGAGTGATATTCTTATTCCACGAGCCGTCGATAAATGGCTTACTCACGCCATAGAGCATGAGTAAAAACAATAACGTGACCGACAGAGTATGCTGCTGAGTAACCAAATAGGTCGCGCCATGATCGAACAAAATCGTGCTCTTTTCACCAATAGTAAACGGCACAAAAAACATCACCAGTCCGATAGCACTAAAGACAATGAGCTGTATCAGTGCCACAGGGGTCGAGAGCAGTTTTTTTGACGATGTCGTTGCATTGTCATCGTGCAGATCAGATGTTGTATTTTGCTCAATCATATTATCCTCCTTGATAAATTGGCGGTTATGTCCTTATGTCAATTCATCGCTCATAAGGACAAGGAACAAACTATTTAATCATTGGCAGGTTAAGACCGTAATCTTTCGCGGTCTTAATCGCTAACTCATAGCCTGCATCGGCATGACGCATAACGCCTGAACCGCAGTCATTGACCAGCACTCGTGACAAGCGTTTGGCTGCCGCATCTGTACCGTCTGCGACGATGACCATACCTGAGTGCTGTGAGTAGCCCATGCCGACACCGCCGCCATGATGTAGTGATACCCAAGTGGCACCGCCTGCGACATTGAGCATACCGTTCAATAGCGCCCAATCAGATACCGCGTCTGAGCCATCTTTCATACTTTCTGTTTCGCGGTTTGGACTGGCGACAGAGCCAGTATCTAGGTGATCACGACCAATAACAATCGGGCCTTTTAGCTCGCCGTTTTTGACCATTTCATTAAATGCTAAGCCTGCTTTATCACGCTCACCAAGCCCCAACCAGCAGATACGAGCAGGTAAGCCTTGGAATTGTATGCGCTCTTTTGCCATATCTAACCAGCGATGAATATGTTTGTTTTCAGGGAATAGCTCTTTGATTTTTTGATCAGTCTTATAGATATCTTCTGGATCACCTGATAACGCTACCCAGCGGAATGGGCCTTTACCTTGGCAAAATAGCGGACGAATATAAGCAGGGACAAAACCTGGGAAGTTAAAGGCATCTTTGACCCCTTCATCAAAAGCGACCTGACGGATATTATTACCGTAATCAGTCGCTGGAATGTCCATCGCTTGCAAGTCTAAAATCGCTTGGACGTGTACGGCACAAGATTGAGCAGCGGCTTTGGTCAGTGCTGCATGTTGCTCTGGATCTTCTTGAGCAGCTTTCCATTCCTCTACTGTCCAACCGCTTGGTAGATAGCCATTGATCAAGTCATGCGCTGAGGTTTGATCGGTGACCAAGTCAGGCTTCATACCGCCAGCATTAGCACGCTTGACCATCTCAGGCAAGATATCTGCGGCATTACCAAGTAGAGCAATAGAGACGGCTTCGCCCGCGTCCGTATGTTTTTTGATTAACTCATAAGCGTGGTCAAGATCATCTGCTTGCTTATCGACATAACCCGTGCGCAAGCGGAAATCGATACTAGACTGCTGACACTCGATGTTTAACGAAGTCGCACCTGCAAAAGTTGCGGCTAGTGGCTGCGCCCCGCCCATACCGCCCAGACCAGCGGTCAAAATCCAACGACCCGCCCAGCTACCGTCATAATGCTGACGACCTGCTTCTACAAAAGTCTCATACGTACCTTGGACGATGCCTTGCGTGCCAATATAAATCCAGCTACCTGCAGTCATCTGACCGTACATAAACAGGTCTTTGCGATCGAGCTCATTGAAGTGCTCCCATGTTGCCCAACGCGGTACAAGGTTTGAGTTGGCAATCAATACGCGTGGTGCGTTTTCATGCGTTTGAAACACGCCGACTGGCTTACCAGACTGTACTAGCAACGTCTCATCATCTTCTAATTCTTTTAATGACTCTAAGATTTGATCATAGCTTTCCCAGTTACGGGCTGCGCGTCCGATACCACCATAAACAACTAGGCTTTTTGGGTTTTCGGCCACATCAGGATGGAGATTGTTTTGCAACATGCGATAAGGGGCTTCGGTCAGCCAGCTTTTGCAATGTAGCGTGCTACCGGTAGGCGCAGCAATATTACGGCTCTCATCGCGTCGAGTAGGTTTGTTGCTATTACTATTGCTATCAGTAGTCATGGTCAAATCCTTATGAAATCTTTTAAGTCGATTGGGCAATTAAAGTGAATGGTTTACGATCAGTCTAAGAGTGCACTTAACTGCTTGCTAAATTGGCTAGATTATCGATACTGTCGTAAAGTTGTATATACAAATTATCAAAGATACTTTTTTCATGCAAGGTTTTTTTTCATGAGCTGATTATTTTTGTTATTCACTTAGCCGATTTAGATAACATCGAGTGAGTTGAAAAGCGCCCTAGTCAATACTGAACGCTCAGACATTTTGACTAAGGCTTGCACGGTGGTCTCGTGATATTATGTGGTCATTCCTATTAGCAAAACTGACGGTCAAGGCGGATATGACAAAGACGATTCCGGCGTATCAACGCATAAAAAACGCCATACTAGACAATATTCATTCTGGTAAGTGGCAAGCGGGCAACGCAATTTCGACAGAAATGGCACTGGCTGAAGAGTTTGGTGTGTCAAGGATGACAGTCAACCGTGCGCTAAAAGAGCTGAGCGAGGAGCGGGTGTTAGAGCGTCGGCAAGGGTCGGGCACGTTTGTCGCACAGCAGCAGTTCAATCATACGTTTGTTGAGGTGCGCAATATCGCTGAGGATTTAAAGTCAGCCAATCGTGATTATGAGGCACAGGTCGTGAGTAAGCGTGCTATTACGGCTGATATGCTCGATGATGAATTGCGTCGTAAGTTTGGTATTAATGAAGGGTCTGTGATTGATGAAGAGTCTGTGCCTGTTAACGCAAGCGCTCAGACAGACGCTAGTGATGAAGCTGTCCTGTATGAAGTAAAAATCATTCACTTTGCGGATGGTCAGCCCATACAGTTTGAAGAACGTTGGGTCGATGCTAAAAAAGTGCCAAAGTTTATCGATCAGGACTTTAGTGTGGTCAATACCAGTGATTACTTGATTGCCAAAAGCCCTCTAGAGAGTGGTAGCTATACCATCCGAGCATTGGCAGCTCCTGATGAAATTGCTGAGTTTTTGCAAATTGCGCCGCAGTCACCAACGCTTGTGCTGCGTCGACAGACCTATTCAGCTGGTCAAGTCGTTACCTTTGTCAAAATGTGGCATGCAGGTGATCGCTACCAGTTTTCGGGTGAGTTGTAGGTGTTACCTTTCGCATGCTCACGGATTTTGTACGTTTTTTATGTCTAAATTGAGATACTATGTTCGTAAGCTGCTATTTAATAAGATAGCAATTGGCGTTAATTAAACTCGTCAGAATATTTGAACAATCGTTAAAAATTAAAATATAATATAGAAACAGTATTGAAAAATAGCTCAAATAGCCTCAAATCGGGCAACCAAAGCCGAATATCATAGAAGAGCTTATATTGTTCTTCTGTGTCGGCTTGCCCTATTTATTAGCACCGTATATTTTATTAGCATTATGCGTTTTTACTTTATTCATTCACTCTTATAAGGACGTCTTATGAAACGTCGTACTCTTTTAGCCCTTGCCGCCAGCACCATGTTCCTTGCCGCTTGTGGTCAATCTACTACCAACGAAGCCGATACCAGTGCGACTGACAGCGCTGCAACAGGCGGTTCTGATTTGCTACAACGTATCAACAACGGCGGCACTATCAACGTCGGTACAGAGGGTACTTATCCTCCGTTCACGTATCATGATGAGAGCGGCAAACTAACGGGTTATGATGTTGAAGTAACGCGTGCAGTAGCGGATAAACTAGGCGTAGACGTTGAGTTTAAAGAAACCCAATGGGATGCGATGTTGGCTGGTTTGGATTCAAAACGCTTTGATATGGTGGCTAACCAAGTTAGTTTGACCACGCCTGAGCGTAAAGCAAAATATGACAAAGCAATGGCTTATAGCTGGTCAGGTGCGGTTGTATTGGCACCTACTGATGACAACCGTTACAGCTCGTGGGAAGGTCTAAAAGGCCTACGTACGGCGCAATCACTTAGCAGTAACTACGGTGAGCTTGCAGAGCGTTATGGTGCAGAGATCGTTCCTGTCGATGGTATGGCGCAAGCGATTCAATTAGTGAAGCAGGACCGTGCTGACTTTACGATGAATGACAATCTAGCGGTATTGGATTATCTCAAAAAATTCCCAGATTCTGATCTTGAGATTAAATTAACTGCACCTGCTAGTGAACAAACTGGTTCAGGTCTAGTGCTTATCAAAGGTGATGATGAAGTCGTAGCAAAACTGGATGAAGCGATGGCTGAATTGGCGGCTGAAGGCACACTTACCAAGCTTAGCGAAGAGTTCTTTGGTGCTGATATAAGTCAACAAAAATAATGTCAGTTTCTATCATGTCAGCTTCTGTAATGTCTACATCATGGTTCGCGGACTTATTGGCCGTATTGCCATTTATGAGTCCTGATCGAGCGCAGATTGTCATCTCGTCGTTTTGGCCAATGCTCA
>Ga0209595_100729_pt1 | contig 10894 bp, 9 predicted proteins | sample Porto_4metaG_FD_187427 | JGI IMG/M metagenome (GOLD analysis project Ga0209595, IMG submission 187427) | Marine algal microbial communities from Porto, Portugal - Porto_4 metaG (SPAdes) (version 2) | ecosystem: Host-associated > Algae > Red algae > Unclassified | place: Portugal: Porto | collected...
ATCATCACAACCTTCGGCTACAGTGGTACCTACTGTCTGATTATCATCAGCATCAACGGTGACAATGTCAATTTCAACAGCATCGGTTACAAAGCTATTTTCTTCAAGGAATACAGCTGAATCCCATACGCCGTCACCAGCATCAGCAAGGGCGAGTTTGATATGGTAGGTCTCACAGGGAGTAACGGGAGCTACTGCCTGAAGTTTGACAGTAAAGCCGTCAAATTGTACGTTATTTTGTACGTCATTTTGGGGGTTATCAACGTAATAATTTTCAAAAAACAAGGAGCCTGTACCACCTGTACAAGTACCGCCATTCGCTTCTGAGCCGGGTACGCCGGGATTAACTGTATTGATGGCTACGGGGAGTTCGGTAGTAGGAATAAGTGCAATATTATCCTTAGAATAAGAGCCACCACTGGGCTTCGGACCGGTCAGTAGAAAGGCAAAAATATCATTGAATATAGAGCAAACATATTCGGGATATTCTTCGGAAGCAAAGACGTAATTGAAGCGCAAGGTGTCAGATTCAGGGATGAAATCGAATTCTAAAACGGCAGCGTCGTAGGTTGTTGTCACTACATTCGGTGGGAGTATGTTATTAAGGTCACTATCTCCCGGACGGCACAAACCGCCGGGGCCTTGTTGACTAATTGGTATATTGTCTTCCGGTCGTCCACAGCCCGAATCATAAGGTAGGGTAGCGTCTCCGGTATCGTTAGGTCCTATTCCGACCGCTATATTTCCGGTAGATAATACCACCCCTGTGCCGATACCGATATTACTGTTACCCTGAAAATAGCCACGCTGACTAATTTCTCCGGTAAAAGAAACGTTACTGACTTCTACGCCTTGTCCTATTAAAACATCACTGACAAGTTGATTAGGAGAATAGTCATCAGACTGAACTTGGAGTTGTGCATACAGGCTTACAGATAATGTTAGAAGCAAGAGTAAGGATATATAATATTTTACTTTCATATTGATGGCTTGTTAGGATAGTTCAATAAGACAACATATAAGACACTTCTAAGTTGGGTTTTCCCTATTTGTGCCGGCTCAATTATTCAACGTTTATTGCGTTTGATATGTTGGGTGAGGTGATGGATAAGTTTGTGGGGACGATGATAGTGTCTATCGTCAGACAGTCTGGGATTATCGTTTTGGCTTATGTTTTTGTGATTCAATTGTTTAAAGATTCCCACAAAAAATAGCAAGCATAGGTGCGATACGGCTTCCATGCTTCGGCGATTTCTACCATACGTTTTTGGAGGTCTTTGCCTGTTTCTTCTAATTCGTAGTGCTTGACCATCGCGTTTTTTATACCCAAATCGCCTACAGGAAATACGTCTGCTCTACCGAGTGAAAACATTAATATCATCTGCACCGTCCATACGCCAACTCCCTTTATTTCAGTGAGTTGTGCGATGAGTTCGTCGTCGGTCATTTTGTCGTATTGGGCTTTGGTGAGTTGATTTTCTTTGAAATATTGGGCTACGTTGTACGCGTATTTTGCTTTTTGATTGGAGAATCCGACGCTGCGTAGGCTGTCGTGTTCGGTAGCCAGCACTTGGTCGGGCGTGGGTGCGGCGGCGTACAATTCGCGGAAACGTCCATATATGGTAGCGGCGGCTTTGGTGGAGAGTTGCTGCCCTGTAATGGAACGGATGAGGTCGTTGAATAGGTCGGCTTCTTCGCCTCTATTTGTAGGCAATTTATCGGAGAGTATCGGTTTTAAAATGGGGTCGCGGGAGAGGTGAGTGAGGGCTTTTTTCATTTGTATTTCTAACTTTTTTTTGGTGAAGGGCTGCAAAAACAGAGCTTTTGAAAAGTAGAGAGAGTGTTCAAAAAGTGTGTTGTTATTTAAATTTTGAGTAATCAAAACCTTTGTCCGTAGTTTTTGATTTCTTTTGTTCCATGCACACAAAATATTCCTAAATAAAGTCTAGTAATTTTTGCTAATTTACAAAATCTTTTTTGAAGGGATGAAGCCCTTTACGGGAGTATTCAAAAAATCATTAAATGTTGCTTGTCGCCAATTTTCGCTTTTCATCAATTTTGTTTAAAGAAAACATAAATATCAGGATTTGAACTCAAAAAACTCCCTATTTCAAAAAACCAACATTCACCCCACCACTCACTAAGCGATTTTCGATATCCAAACCGCTAAGGAACAATACTCGCCCTGTTCGGCTTTTCAGATTATTTGTTTGATTTCCTGAATCTTTTAGGGGTTTTCACGCCGTCGATTGCAGCGATTTATATTGTTGATTTTTTCTTTGTGAAAAAACAACAATACGACCTCGAAAAGATACAAGCATGGAACGCTAAAGGCTTATTCGCCTGGGCTGTGGCTTCCGCCATTACGCTACTGACTTATCTGGAGTTTTTTCAACTGACGCAGGCTTATTTTGTGGATTCTTTTTTGATTGGTGGGGTGGTTTATGGGGGGATGTGTTGGTGGGGGAGGTAGAGACGAATAGCATATTGTAAGCATGTTGAATTTTTACTTCAATCGTTTTTGTTTTCTATTTCTCCTAATTTACTTTCCAATTCTTCTATTGATGGCAATTTGGATTTTATACTTTCAGGGATTACTTCTGTTAACCTATATTCACTTATTCCCATTGGTTTATTGATGTCTCTCAACGCATACTCAGCCTCTATTTTATCTTTCTTTTTGCATAATAAAATCCCTATTGTCAAATTGTCTTCTGAACTTTTTATTTGAGTATCTACGGCAGATAGGTAAAAATTCAATTTCCCTGCATGTTCGGGCTTGAATTTTCCTGCTTTTAGTTCTATTACAATATAGCATCTCAATTCCACATGATAGAATAGCAAGTCTATAAAGTAATCAGTTTCGCTTATTTCGATTTTATATTGTCTGCCCATAAAAGCAAAGCCTTTGCCCAATTCAAGCAAAAATTTGGTAATGTTCTTCACCAGTTCATCCTCCACAGCTTTTTCTAAGGCATCACTTTCCAAACCCAAAAAATCAAAATTATAAGGGTCTTTTAAGACCTCGTTTGCTAATTTTGATTGTTCTTTGGGCAGTGCTGCTTCAAAATTGTTGACGGCTTTACCTACTTTTTGGTACAATTGATTGCCAATCTGTATTTCCAGTGTATCTCTATCCCATCCATTTTGTATTATTTCCCTTGTGTAAAATTTAGCTGCTTCCAAATCTTTTATCTTCGATACAATAAGTCTATTATGTCCCCAGGGAATTTTTGCCACGCCTTGTGGCACAAATTCACTTTCCTGCGAATAAAACTGATACCATTGCCGCATCGCATATAAATTCCTTCTCGAAAACCCTTTTATTTGAGGGAAAGCATCACGTAAATCCTTTGCTGTGGCTTCCATGTACTTACTCCCCCACCCACTATCTTTTTGACGCAAAGTCAGTTCTCTTCCCAACTCCCAGTATAGTTCCAATAATTCAGAATTTATGGTAAACGCCACTTTGTTTTGGGCTTCCCGAATTTTTGTTTTCAGGGTCTTTATCCAATTTGAGTATTCCGTATTTAATAGCTCTTTACTCATACTTTCTAAAGGTACTTATTCTTTTTATTGATTCGTTTTTGATTGGTGGGGTGGTTTATGGGGGGTTGTGTTGGTTGGGGAGGAAGTAATTGAACGACGATATGTAGCCGAAGACCTTCATCATCACACGTGTGCGTTATCAATTTACATCGAACCAATAATCATTGAATGTTGCAATTTTGGTTAATTTCTCTCTATAGATTTCGTTGGTTCTTACAATATGATTAAATAGTAGCATTTCATCTGTAAACGATTCAATCATTTTTTTAATATTAGGATATATTATGATAACTTTATCTTTATTCTGTAGTTTCTCAAAAAGTTTTTTGTTCTTATCATCATTTGAATAGTATTCAGTAACAAAAGTTTCACTAATTTTCACTTCGTATTGATGTAATAATTCGGAGTTAAATTTACATCCTTCAAAAGTTGCAACTGGGTGATGAACTAACATAAACGCTTTGGGATGTTTAATAAAATTAGCCCATTTTCTTATCTTCTTTATTGTTTTAAAATTTTCATCTCGATAATCCTCGTCAAGTTTTATCAGGTTAAGTATTGTATCAATTCTCTCAACTAATAGGTATAGTGCCACGATTATTTGAGTATAGGTGTTCCTAACACTATTCATTGATAAAGATTGTTCAAGTTGAAATCTTGTATATATGCAGATTTCATTTAGATTGCATCCAAGACAATTATGATCCATTTCTCTGGATTCTAAGTCTATGTGAAGTGTGCAAAACTTTGAATAAGTCTTGTGTTCGAATAATTTTTGAGTAAAGATTCTAATAGACTCTACCAAGTCCTGATAAAGATCATTTATTAAATCTTGATTATTTAGCGTTTTATGTTCCATACATTAAGATTGAGGAGATTCCACTTCTGTTCAATTTTTACTCCTTTAGTAATTTTAAAGATTCTGATGTATTCCTAATTAGTTTATTTATAGAACTCATTACGATTTGATTTTTTGTCCAGAAATTATTGTCAACCGATTGTTCCACTACTCTTGTAAAATCAAGTAAAATTTCAGCTAATTTTTTGTCTTTGTATGACATCATGTTATCGGACTTGTTATTGAAACTTGAAAACATTCTCAATTTTATATCGTCCAAATTGTCAATTTTTAATTCAAGTGATTTATTGAATGGAAACAACTGATGAAAGGTCTTATTTCGAGCATTTTTTATTAATCTTTCGTAAGCCTTTAAAGAAGGTTTGGTCTTTGAAAAACCAAATGGTAAATCCTTAAATGCTATATCAAGCCTTAAAAATTTATGGATATTCATCCAGAGAATTATAGGTTTCAAATCACAAACATTTACAATCAGAACAAGAAGCTTATTGATGTCACTAACAAAATTGTATGATATTCTAAGGATTTCATTATAAGCTTGTGGATTTGTGCTAATATTACCAATATGGCTCGAATAATCAGTAATGTGATTTTGAACAACTCTTTCGATTTTATCAATGAGATAGTCTTTATCAGGGTCAATAATTGAAGGTATCTCTAATTTTGAGTAAGCATGTCTTTGAATTTTTTGTAAGGCAGTTTCAATTTGTTTTGAAAGATTAGGTGGAACATTCTTTCCCTCATCTATTAAATATTGTTCGGTTGTATCCCAAATCATTTTTCCGTCTGTATATTCTTTAATAAAGACGGTATCTCCTACGAAATCAATTAAGTCATTTTGTGTTGGATTTAGTGTGATGCTTTTAATATCTGTGCTTGCGATAGTTTCTGATATTTGAACATCGTCGATTATATCACCAATAAGAACAAATACCAATTCACCTAATTCTTGTAATTCCTTTCTTATCGCCTGAATAATTGTTGATTTTGTAAGTGAAGAAGTATCTGTTATTATTTTATATGGTACGTTTAAGGAGAAACCTTCAATAGCATAGCATTGAGTAAAGTCTATGGTTTTTGTAGTTGAAATCTTGCATCCTAAATATTTGGTGCTTTTGACTGTTTTAATGTTCTCCCTAAATATGAAAGAATTATTAAATACAACATAACAGGTTTGCCCAGAAGGAACAGTCTCACCATTCAACCAAGTAATAAAGCTATGTTCGGTTGAAATTCCACTTAGTTCAGAGAGAATTTGTGTTTTTATTCTTTGATTCTTTGTCATAATCAGATTTGTGGTTTGAATTGAACCTCATCTATATAGCTTCCAAGAAAATAAGAATCGAAAAGTTCGTTCCTTTAAAGTTATACATCAACAGCACAAATATATCAAAATCATTCAATCACACAAAACAACTATACAATTTTCTCAAAAATGTGACATCAAAAATCAAGGCATCACCGCCGTATGGGCAATATCAAAACAACCATTAAGGGATGCGACAATGAGCCGTTTTTTATTTTGCAACTGATTTTACAAAACTTTTAGCGACCACCTTATATCAATCAAAAGCATACTGATACCGTTCAAAATCTTCTTTATAAATTTCAGCTACCTTTTGTTCCAATTCTACATTATAAAAACAATCATAAGGCGGCATATTTTGCCGTACAGCAGCATCTAAAGACGTATATCCTAAAAATGACTGTTCTTCTGATGTCGTCTTTTTATTATGATGCGGTGAAGCTGAAAATTTGAAAGGCTCAGTGGGCTTTAAGTTCAGTTGTTTTTCCAAGTGATTGAGTGTCTCTGTTGGTGTCTCTAATTTGACCAACGTATTGACGGTAATAACATTTTCTATTTCAGCCGGATGTCTCTGACATCGCCAATGTATATTCACATTTACAATATCAATAGACATTAAAGTATCCAAAAATTCAACGAAGGAATATTGCGCCCTTAAAGGTATCTTCCCTTCTTTCGTCATGAATTGTTTTGCTGCTGGATTATCCTTTTCTAACATATACAAACACTCCACATAAGAACTAACAGCTCTGGTATAAGGGTTTCTCACCAATTTTATGATGTGGTATTCATCTGGCTTGTTCGCGAAGTCTTTCATTGCTTGTTTGTATGTCGGAGTTCCATACATTTTCTCCCAATAATCGTGAATTCAATCACTATGTTTTTTAGCTTTTGCCAATACATTCATCTGGTATAAAAACCATTTTATAATAAAACCCGACCCGGCTTTGGCAGACCAAAATAAGACCATTTTCCTTTCTGGATTAATCAAAATTCTTGGTGGTGCTTTGATTAATCTATTTCTTTTCCACTTATTATGCGAACTAAGAGTTGAGTTCCATGTTTATCAAAAAGTTAAATATGTAAATTTCACTAAAAAATGTCAAAAGTCATCATCATCAGAGTGGCTGCAAATCGTCCGTATACATGAACGATTAGCCCATTTTCAGAACGCACTTTTGATGCCTTTTGAATATCTGTTTTTTCAATAATCCAATTGAAGAAAGATTCAATTGGCTGTCGAATTTGACTAACAGCTCTGGAGTACATGCGGTCCATAAATTCTAATTTTTTCTGCCCTTTTTTCTTCTTTACGGGCGTAAGAATTTGTAAGTTATTATTCTCTAATAGCCACTGCTCGAACCCTTTATTGGCATAAATTTTATCGGCAAAAATAGTTCTATCATTGATCTGCTCAAAAATGGGTTTAAAAGCCGTTAAATCATTATTGGATGCCGGACTCGTTCCGATGTATTCAGGCAATGGGAGTTTATCAAAAATGCTAAAGCCCATGACATGGAGTTTTAAGCCGTAGTAGTGCATTTTTTTAGAGGCGCAGTAGCCTTTATCGCAGAGTTGTTGAGCTACACTGCCTGTAAAACTGCGTGGTCCTTTAGCTAAAACAATTGGCATAGAGTCCACTACTGAAGCGATTAGTCCCTCATAATGTCTGATTTCTTCTGGATGAATGACAGCTAATTTAGCTTGAATGAGCAACCAACAAAGTACCGGAAAAACGGTGGATAATTTGTTGAGTCTGGTTAAAAATCCTTCATAAGAATCGGTCAAATCAGGAAACCATGTACGTAAGTAACTATCTGCAAATTTATAGATACTTTTGATGTCGCGTTTTTCTTCTACTATTATAGCGTATAGAAAAATTGTGATGACTTCTTGGTCAGTAAATTTAGGTGCATAATTATTGCTCATTCTTTGGCAATGAGTTACTAATTCTGTATCATAGCATTCGCAGATGTAGAAGTAGATAAGAATAAGTTTATCAATATTTTTCATGTATTCTATTTTTTTTAGTTTGCACCTTAAAAATAGGCATGAAAAACTACTTCTTACATCTGTTTTATAAATAAAATTATTTTAAATAAAATATTTATCGCTATATCAATTTTCACTATTCCATATATAATAAATTGACAATCAGATATATAAATATATTTATAATGATTTTTTAGCGTTGCACTCAAAAACATAAAGCATTGATAATCAGATACTTTCAACTCTTAGTTCGCATTTATTATACACATCCAATATCATTGATTGTTAAATATTATACTTACTCAATATACCATAGTTTTGACTTCTCCAAAGATAACAAAATTCCAAACAAAAAATCGCACACTTAAGCCTATACGTCTTTTAAGGCAAATATCCATAATGCAAATATTCTTATCTATAAAAAACAACACAATAAAAGTTTTCTAAAAGAAAAATTTTATGTAAATTTGTATTTATATCATACTTATAAAATTAAAAATTAACCAAAACATAAAACACTGAAAAACAAAATATTAAGCCTTTACACCTGTACAAATTTATACATAAATGTAAGCCCAAATAAGTTTGATACACACACAGATTTAGAGCCAATCGAAAGAACAACCTAACACATGAGTAAGCACATCATTACGAGAATTATGTCCAGTTTTGAGACCAATCAAATTGGCATGATACGCGACAGTAAAAGGCTGGAAGCAGGTGAGTTTTGCGTGATTGATGTAGCAACCATTCTCGGTAGAAAGCAGCCCGTCATTTGCAGTTTGACTCCTGTAAAAAATCAGAACTTTAGAGTACTTTCTCTCCAAACTCCACTTGGCACATCTGCGAGTTTGGAGGAATTGCAACAACACTACAATAGGTATAGTTTTGCTTACGAAAATGATTTTCTTACTGTGCGCCTCTGCCGTAATATGCAAGCCCCGCTTGATGATTTATACAGCATTTATATGCGTATAGACCTCCCTGTTTTGTCGGATGATACTAAGGGTAAAAACTCTCTGAGTGCCTACGAACTCAACGAATCTTTAAGGCTTTTGGTAGAATGTGCAGACATGACCGAGCGACTGGTTTTCAGCCGACAAGACATTGACGTAGAATCTATTAATGTAGAAAGTCAGCAATTAGTCAAGACCAATACGACACTCCACAGAACCGTCTCCGCAGCCCAATTATCCGGCAAATGGCAACCTTCTTGGAATCGAAAATATATCTTATTATCACATCTTGAACCCAAAGCCACGCCCGATAAAACTACGTTGTGGACATTAAACCACCAAACCCCTTTTATCAAATTTTTATCTACCAACGGCAAAACAGAAGCCACCTTAAATTACCTCGCTAATGACGTTCAGGACAAGGAACTTCATATCTTGGAAAAATACTTTAATGAAGTGGTCACAGGATGAGATTCAGTCTAAAAATGTTAGAAAAATTCCAACAACATATTATCCAGCAACAACTAATCCGCGATAGCGATACGCCCCTACTTGCCGTCAGTGGTGGTGTGGATTCGGTGGTGTTGTGCGATTTGTTTGCGCGTACAGGCAGACGGTTCGGTGTAGCGCATTGTAATTTTTTACTTCGTGGAAAAATGTCGGATGAGGATGAAAAATTTGTGAAGGACTTAGCTACAAAATATGACGCAAAATGCCATACGACACGCTTCGATACGACGCAAATAGCACAAGCCCGAGGCGTATCCATACAGGTGGCAGCGCGGGACTTGCGTTATGCTTGGTTTGCAGAAATCATGGAACGCGAGAATTACACCTGCCTCGCCACAGCCCACCATGCCAATGATGCCGTAGAGACGGTCTTGTATCACCTCACGCGCGGCACAGGCATACGCGGTTTGCACGGCATACCTGCTCGACGTGGGCGCATCATTCGTCCTTTATTGTTTGCCAAAAAAGATGAAATACTCGCCTACGCTACACAACGTTCCCTCCCCTATCGCGAGGATGCTTCCAATGCACAAACAAAGTATGCCCGTAACAAAATTCGCTTGGAAGTTGTACCCGTTTTGAAAGAAATAAATCCTTCTCTGGAAGCGACTTTTTTAGAAAATATTGAGCGATTTAAAGACGCTGAAGCCTTATATAATTTTGCGATAACACACATAAAATCAGTTGTTTTCACAGTAAAAAATAATGAATATCATATTGATTCAAAAGCCCTCCTCTCCTACCCTACTCCGGCTACGGTCTTGTATGAATTGCTCCGTGATTTCGGTTTTCATCAAGCACAAACTCAGCAAATTTTCAACGCTTTAGATAGACAGCCCGGAGCGAGATATAAGTCTGCTACACACGAAGTACTACGCGATAGAGACGTTTTAATTATCCGAAAAATACACGACAGTAAAATGAATTTTTTATTAATAAAAAATGATAACGAACAAGTTGTTTTTAATAATAATTTATTTAATTTAAAATTTATAAAAAAAGAAAAATTCACCTTAAACACTTCGCCTAATGTCGCATGTTTGGATGCCGATAAGTTGATTTTCCCTTTAAAATTAAGACATTGGCAGCAGGGCGATACCTTTCAACCGCTCGGTATGAATGGCAAGCACAAATTGGTCAGTGATTTTTTTACCAATAAAAAATTATCACAATTTGAAAAAGAAAATGTGCCGATACTCACATCCGGCGAAGATATTTGTTGGATTGCAGGGCATCGAATTGATGAGCGATTCAAAGTGACATCAGCTACCATACAAATACTTACCATACAGCAGAAAAACAATAATACCGGACCACAACCGATGCACAAGTAACGAATCAGCAACTATATTAAAACAATCGACAGTTTATTTTCTTTGTCTTCCCTTTTCAGTCCGTAAGACACATAAAAAAATCACAATGAATAGCAAAGCATTTTTACCAAACATCCTTTTCTTATTAATATTTTTTATCTTTAAAAGTTGCACCTCCAATCAAGGTTCGGCTGTCGATTATACCCAACTCAAAATGAAGCAAATCGGTGATAGCAAAGTTGCTTTTTTGAATGACGAAAAATACACAGGAGAAGCCAGTTACACCTTATCAACGGGCATTTTACAATTCAAATATACCTATAAAGATGGCTTACAGCACGGACCTTACGAAACTTACTACGCCAATGGCAATAAGCAAAAGGAAGGCACGTACCATTACGGCAAACAA
>Ga0209595_100731_pt1 | contig 10891 bp, 7 predicted proteins | sample Porto_4metaG_FD_187427 | JGI IMG/M metagenome (GOLD analysis project Ga0209595, IMG submission 187427) | Marine algal microbial communities from Porto, Portugal - Porto_4 metaG (SPAdes) (version 2) | ecosystem: Host-associated > Algae > Red algae > Unclassified | place: Portugal: Porto | collected...
CGCAGCCTTGCGATGTCGATAGCGGAGGCATCGAGGTCCACGCCATAGATGGAGTTTTGGATGGCGTGTCGTTTGAGGTGATAAGGGCTTTGCGCTTGCGGCAGCTTGTGCGCGAGTGCGCAACGTGCGGTGACAATCTCATTGAGCATGCCCACCGGAAAAGCACCCGAACCGATGGCAGGGTCGCAGATTTTGATGTCGGCGAGGGCTTGGTCGAGTTCGGCGGCGTGGTCGTAGATGGTTTCGGGGACTTGATAACTGTACGTCTCGGTGGCTTTGCCTTTGGCGGTGACGGTGCTGTCGTTTTCGGCGGCAAGATGTCCGTTGCGGATAAATGCTTCGATGTCCGGGAGGGGAATTTTGATGTCGTCGTGTTGGAGTTCGAGTTTGTAATTGCCTTTTTTGTTGGTCGTGCTGCCAAATATATTGAGTTGCTCGGAGTCAAGGGCTTGGTGACTTGCAACGTAGCTGTTGATGTGTTGGTCGAGGTAATAAATGAGGCTTTGCCGGCACATATAATGCACGATTTCGCGGGGCGTGTAGTACGCGCCTTTGCCTTTTCGCTCGTTGATTTCGAGCATATTTTCAAATACTTTTCCAAGCATTTCAGGGTCTATCGCGACTTCTTTTTCGAGGGGTTCGTCTTCTTTTATCGTAAAATTGTATCGGTCAAATACATCGAGTATGCCCGTGCCTCTATCGCCGCCTTTGAGGGGTTCCATGTTTCTGAATAGGTCGTTGGGCAGTTCGGTTACTTGGTTTTTCCTCTCGTGGTCGGCTTCAAATAATCCGCCGTTGAGGAAAGGCACTTTGCAGTCAAGTTCCTCAAAGTAGTATTTGGTATTTTGGTCATTATGTTCTTTCGCAAGTCCTTTGTAAAAAAGATAGCAGAGAAAATCTGCGTAATAGTTTTGCTTGTTTTCGTTGAGTGCTGCGAATTGATTTTGGAGATAACGTTTGTTTCCCTCGCCCATTTTTTGGTCTTTGGCAGCCCCAAGCCAACCTTTTTTCTGAATGAAATAGAGGAAAACAATTTGTCCGAGTAGTTTTTTGACAAATTTGGTACGGGCTTGTTCATCATAACCAATCTCCTCCAAATCATCTTTGAGGATTTTAATGGTACGGTCAAAAAGGTTTTTGTATTCGTGGAAAAACTCGTCCGTTACCTTCTCTACGCTAAAGGCACTTTCGATGCTGTGGTCGTCGGTTTTTTCCTGCGCTATCAGCGGACGGGCATAGTCGTTGACGAGTAAGGGCAGGAGTTGGGTTTGTGCGGTGTGTGCGCTTTCATTTTCGCCCATCAAAAAAGAATAGCGTCGGGCGGGGCTGAGGATTTCGCGGGTGCTGATGTTGCCCCTTTTGCTGCGGCTTTCTTCGTAGTCGATTTTGACGAAGGAGAGTCGCCAGTCCGCACCTTCGTCTTCATCAGAATAAAAGGCTACTAAAGCGTATTGTCGGTTGTCCTCATATTGTTTGAGGTGATCCACTACAAAATTACGAAGGGCGGTGCGAGTTCGTTCGAGTTTATTAACGGTACGTGTTTTTACAATAAGTATATCCATGACTTCCCCTATTGGGTCAGTGTATTTACCTACACGCTCGTAATACGTGATGTGCGGACGGAAGGGTTCACGAATACGCATACCGCCGGATTTTTTTCTTTTTACCTCAAAATCGTTGAGCAATTCGCGCACCAATCCCTCAAATCGCTTTGGGTCAAAAGCGGCTTCGAGTACCTCCCCGATGTAGTTTTTGGCTTGTTTTTTTTGCATGATATTGAACCTTTCTTTAGGTAAGGTTTTCCATTAATTTTGCCAAGTCGTCAGGATTTCGACGAGTATTCCAAATGATGAGTATTTGTATAGCGTCATCCGTAATTTTGTAAATCAGCCGGAAGGTTCTGACTTTCTTTGAACGGATATTTTCAAATTGGGTAGGTGTCCCATATAGGGTTGGGTGGTTAGTAATTCGGCTGCCTCGTCGAAGAGTCCATTGAGTTTTCGACTGTAATTTTTGGAGCCGTTTCGCTCATTCCAATACTCAAAAATTTCTTTTTTTTGCGCTTGAGCAAATTGAGTCCAAATTAGTCTTTTAGCCATTCTTCGGTTTGTTTTTGAGCTGCTTTGTGTGTCAAGTATTTTCCTTCAACTATTTGTTGTTCAGCAATTTGTACTTGCCGGATTTGCATTTCGTTTAATTCATAAATCGCTTCATCCTCCGAGTCCATTCTTACCAATTTGCGTATTTCTGCAAGCAAAGAATCGCTCTGTGTTTGTGCAATAGTTTGTATCAGTTCTAATTTTAATTTGCTTGTATTCATGCTGATTATTTTCATTCAAATTTACATAAAAAAATAGTGTAAAACAAGTGGATAAAGGTGTACCTGTAAAGTCATCGGTACGGGGGTTTACGCTTTGATATATCCCGACAGAATGACTTCTTTCTTGGTTTGGGCTTTTGAGTTGCTTTCGTAGGTTTGGGTGCTTTTGATGTGTGTACGCAGGACTTGGAGTATTTTTGGTGGCTCGCTTTCTTTTTGAATGTCGTTTCTGATTTTTTGTGCGGTTTTTTTGGCAATGCTACCGTTTTGCAACATTGCTTTGATGGTTTTCAAATACTCGTCGTCGCTATCCGTAAAGCCTTTGTAGGCTTTGAAGGTCTTAGTTTTTAGTCGTTTTTCGATGTAGTCAATATTCGTTTTTCCGCCCAATTTAGTTTCGTCTTCGCTTTGTATACTATCGAGTTCAAATCGTGCTTTATTGGTAGTAAGCATATCAAAATATAGTTCGGAAGGAACATTGATACGCGCATCTTCGGGTTCGGATTTGAGTTGGCGAACGGCATCAAAAAAAGTAATTTCACGGGCTTTTCCGGTTTGGTATTCGTAGAATTTTTTGAGTTTGCCGAGTCGGAAAAAAGTAATCAATTGGTCGTCCGTAGCATCAGGTTTATGCTTGCCAGAACGGGCTTTTTTAGGTAGTTTTTTTATTTTTTCAAATAATTCAGGGTCATTATCGCGGATATTTCTCATCAATTCGAGGTAGCGAAGTTCGGAGTCTTCATTTTGGTCGTCATCATAGCTTTTTTTGCTGTTGAGCGTATCAAAAAGTTCCTGACTGCCGACCTGTTCGCCTTCCGAAAGATACTTGGCATCCTCGCCAAGTATGTCGTGAAACATTTGGATTTTATTAGTAATATTCGTCTCCAATCCTAAGTGTGCGTCTGCCTGTGTAGTGGGAAAAAAATTGAAAATAAATATTTGTTGGTGTGCCGTACCAAGTCGATTGACACGCCCCGCCCGTTGGAGTACGCGCGTAGGATTCCACGGAAGGTCGTAATTGATGAGGATGTTGGAACGATGTAGGTTAATACCTTCCGCGAGTATATCCGTAGTGATGAGGACGCGGATGTCTTTGGCTTTTTTCTTGGCGCGTGGGTCGTAGTTATTGAGGATGATTTCTCTGGCAACATGTTGTTTTGAAGTCAATTTGAGGTTGGTATGTCTGCCGCCTTTGCTGGAATAAAACATGACTTTTTTGGGAAATGTTTGCACCAAATTTTCATACAAATAATCGCCCGTTTCTTTTGATTCGGTAAAAATAATAAGGCGTTGATTTTGTAGAATGGGGTTGTTTTGAAGTTCGGTTTGGAGTTGGTCGAGTTTGGGGTCTTGGTCAACACCTTTCCACAGGTCGCGGATGTTTTTGAGCAATTCAAGGTCGTGTTTGAGGTCGCGGATGTAATCTTCATTGAAATCTGCCGCAAAATATTTGTTGGCTCTTTCCTCAGAAACGGCTTTTTCGAGTTTTTCAATATCATCCTTATCCAACAAATCAAATACATTCACTTTTTTACTAATATAAATAGTACCAGATTGGTACATTTGAATGAATCTTTCGTAAGACACAATGAACCGCCCGATACTTTGCCGAAAGGCAAAAAACGAACTTTCCAACCGCTTTACCAAGATGCCTTTCATAAATCCGCCGACATTGCGCTGTTGTTGTTTTTCAAATTCGGTCAATTGTTTATTGCCTGCATAATATAACAAAGGTGTGTATCGTGCATACCGAAATTGGGCTAAAATCTGAATAGTACGGCTAAATATTTGCTCTGTTTTTCCTTTAAATTCGTAGATAATACGTTGAGGGTCTTGCATTTCGGGAAAGAATAGGTTTTGTTGTTCGATGTCTTTTGAAAAATAGGTCAACACATCCCTACGTGTACGCCGCACCATGACGTATTGCAAGATTTTGTTGCGAATTTCATCCGATACTTGCGTAATCATTTCCCTATATTCGGGCGTATCTTTCTCCAAGTCAGCAAATTGTTTTTGAAGTGTTTTGAAGAATTTTTCGAGATTCGGAACGCCCGGAATAGACGAATTGCGAGGTGCTTGGAAGAGTTTGAGTTGGGCGTAGATATCCTCAATTTTGTTGTTGAGTGGTGTCGCTGTTACCAAAATAATTTTTTTCCCTCTGCAAATATTGAGCAAATCGGCGTATCGTTGGGTGCTTTCATTTCTAAAACGATGCGCCTCGTCTATCACGACATAATCCCACTCGTCGGCAGCATTGTTGGTGAGTTTATCAAGTTTGCCGAGCGATTCTACTTTGGCAGGCACTCTGAAATCCATAAGGCTTTCCTCCCAATATTGCACCAAAACAGGCGGACAGATGACCAAAATTTTTCCGCGCAACTGTTGAAGCAATTGCGCCGCAATAAAAGTTTTGCCCAAGCCCACCACATCGGCAAGAAAAACGCCATTGTACTCATGTAGTTTTTTGTATGCCTGTCGCACGGCTTGTTGCTGATATTCGAGTTTCATAAAACCTTCGGGCAGGAAAGGGTTAAAAAGTGCTTCCAAATTAATGTCTTCTTCGAGGTATTCGTAAATCAATTTAAGATAGAGTTCGTATGGCGTAATGGTATCGTTGAGCCACGATTTTTGCTGGACAGTCTGTACAAAATCTTCGGAAATATCCACGCTATTTTCCCACAAACTTTCAAATTGGTCAAGGGCAAATTTTACATCTTTACTATCTTTTAGTTGTACATTAAATTCTCGATTTGCTACTAAACCCGAATAAGAAAAATTGCTGGAACCGGTAATCACGCTGCCATAATCGCGGTCATCGTCTTTGTAGCGACTGATATAAACTTTCGCATGGAGATTGCGCGAAGGGAAAGCTCTAAATTCAAGTTTTTTGCCATTATTATTGTTTTGAAGGTCGGTAGTTTTGTCTTTACAGTCCGTTTGGAGAAATTCTATAAATTTGAGCAAACCGGTTTCAAGTTGTTGGTCTGGTTCATTGGTGTGTTCTATTTCTTGTAAAATCTGTGCTTCAAATTGTATTTTTATACTGGCTTGTGATTCAAAATCTGCCGTTGTTTGGTGTTGGTAATTTTTGATGTTTTGATACCCCGTTTCGTCAATCCCCAAGCCAATCAAAATGCGTGTTTTTTCCAGCCCTTCAATCGAATCATATAATTGATAAAAACCACTCACCCGAAAATATCCCACCAAAACATCAAAGTATTTGGTGTCTGCCAAAGTACGCTTGAATCGGTTCAATAGACTTGAACCTTCTTCATTGGTGAAGAAAGTTGCGTCTGTTTTATTCGTTTCCGACGCTGTATTTTTTGTAATTGCTTCTGACATAATGAGTTGGGATGGTTCTTCTATGAGTTATGAAATTTTAGGGGCAAATTCAAATTACTGATGTGAGAATAGAACACGAATTTTTACAGATTGAGCAGATTTTTTGTAGAATTATTGATTGGTCAAATGAATAATCTGATATTCACCGTAAGTTTCTATCACTTCAAAATTGATATTTCGCCGCCGCATACAATCCATAACTTTGGGGTCGGATATCGTGATATAATCGTAATCAGCGAGTTTGTCCCAGCCTTTTTCGCCTGTGCAGTTGGTGAGTTGTTTGTCGCGCAACATGCTGTATTTTATTTGGTCATAATCCGGCTCGGTGTAGCGATAATAGTTTCTGAAAATGACGTAAAAATGTACGCCTAAACCGAGATGTTTAGGTTGCAATTCGTAGAGGTGGCGAAGTATCGGCTGCTCGTATTGGCGGCGCGACATTCGATAGTCAAAACTGGATTTGAATAAATACGCGAGCTGTACAAATAGTAGAATGCCCACAGTAGCCGCCAATATTTTTTGTCCGAAAAACCCCTTTTTACGTTTTGTTATTTCATCAAAAAATAAAAATAATAATAACATAAAAGGCAACCACCATTGTAAGGCGGTACGTTTTTCGAGATAAGGCGTACCGAAAGCGAGGTGGAAAAAAACATTTAAAGCGACCAAGCCGATGACTAATCCTGCTAAAAACAGCCCCGCCGAAATGCGTTCGTTTTTTATGCTTTGATACAAAAAATAGCCCGAACTCGCGGCTATCCCTATGAGTGTGAAGCCTGTCAGAATTTGAGGCAATATTTCTATTTCATAAAAAAAAGTATAACCGTGCCATACGGTATTGAATATCGAATTGATGGCATTATCGCCGCCGAGCCATAGGTCGCCGGCGTATTTGATGAGTATGAGGTTGGTGGCTGCCGTAGCGATGAGTAGCACGAATCCACCGATGATTTTGAGGGTATTTTTATTTAAATCGTAGCCCGGTTGTCGGGTCAGTATTTGCAAAAAGAACATACCAACCACACCAAAAACGATGTATAAAAACGATAAATTGGAAAGCAACATGAAGGCGCAACATAGCCACACAGACCACCATTTTTTTTTCGAAAAATTATTATTTTTATAAATAGGAATGGCAAAACACAAGAGCCAAACCTGAAAAGTAAGTGCCAATGCGTAGCCCCTCGCTACGGTAAAAAAATCGAGGATGTAGGGATTGAACAGCACGAATACGTAAAATAAAAACGCCCAAAATCGGCTGTCGACATGCCGCGAAAGTCGGTAAATACCTGTCGCGTAAAAAGGGAGCGCGAGGAGCGAATGCAAGCGTAGTGTGAAGGCTTCGTTTCCGAAAATCGACATCCACAAACGCATGAAAAAGCTATTGAGCCAGTGGGTATTTGCCGTGCCGAAAAGTAGGCGTAATTCGCTGTTTTTGAGGAAATAAAATGAAAGAGTTTCTTCGTGGTCGATGTTTTTGTAGTAGGCACTCAACGCAACCATCGCAAGTAATACGAGGGTAACAGTAATGTGTATTTTACGGTGAACGTTGGACGACATTGAGGTGAAATGGAATGCGGACTTTTTGATAATTTATTCAAAACATTCCACCGGATTGGGATTGAAATCTTCTTCGCAGATACCGAAATCGCCGTAGCCTGTATATACAGGTGCGCTGGTGACATCGTAAAAAGCGTAGTATATTCGATAGATAGTTTTGCGTTCGAGTCCCTCAAATACTTCGCTCGAAAGCTGAATGGTATTGAAGCCCATTTGCGTTTCCGAGACGTGTGTAATCAGTGCGTTCCCCATAGTGTCAATGACGACCATCTTAAATATCAGTTTACCCGTTGTCTCGAATGCGATGCCCATATTGCCTGTATTGCCGATTGGATTTGGGAAGATAGGGTGCATTTCTGCTTCGCCGAGTTCGGGAGTAGCACCGGGAATGTTGTGGTCAAATGCCAGATAGTTGAGTTCGTTGATGGTCAGGCTGATGTTTGTCCAATCATCCGTACAGTCACCATCGTAACAGCCGATGGGTGCGCCGTTTTCGTCGGTCATTTGTACGCCGTTGAATGTGAGGTCAATCGGGTCGGGGTCGGGCGGTGGTGGTGGGGTTTCGTCGTCTTGGCAGGCGATGATGAGTAGGGCGAGGAGTAGGGGGAGGAATTTTAGTTTGTTGGTCATTTTATATTAAATTTCAGAACCCATCATTTTTATGGACTCTATTGCTTTGTCAAGTGGCATATTTTCAATATAATTTACTTCCGTGACTTCCTCAAAACGTTCTTTCATTGCATTAAAAAAAGAGGTGTCATCAATCGTTTCTGAAGATTCTTGTCCAGTCGTTTTTTTATCAAAAAGAGTTTTAAGCGAGATATCCAACATCCACCCAAAAACTCTTATTATAAAATCTTTTTCTCCTTTTTCATAATTTTGGATAATTTGGCGACTGACATTTATCTTATCATCAAATTTGACTTGCAGATATTCAGTTAATATGACTTTAGATATTTCTAACCAAAAGAAGAAGGTTAATGAAACCTCATCTATGTTTTTTTCCACTTTTGTTAATATTGTATCAGCCACGTAATAAGCACTCAACATGTCTTCAAATGAAGTATTATCATTAAAAATTTTTTCATAAAGCCCATATTTAGTGCCATTACCATTGTGAGAAATGAAACTCAGATTTTTGTTGCGTACATCCTTGTAAGCTCGTTTCTTAATTAGACTTTCGGCATCTTGCAGATGAAACGCCATATACAAATCTGCAAATATTTCATTAGATACACCTCTGATTCCTTCCGGTAATTCCCTAAATTCCCCACGCCGTTTTTGATACCAAATAGGTGTGTTATAAGAAGCATTTTGCAGAGCAATTTGAATATCGTCATTTGCAAAAAAATCTCTGTCGCTAACAGGGTTTTGAGAATTGGTATAACGGGTTACATTGATATCGAAATCTTTACCACCAGAGCTGAGTAAGCGTAAAGAGATGAGTGCCTCGGCATCCATCTTGTCGCGTTCGAGCGTTGAAGCGTTTTTGTATGCCCGATAAACGGCATAAATGGTTTGTGCGCCATTGATGACTTGCAGCCCTCTGACTTGTATGGTTTCAGCCTGTTGTCCTATCGTTGGTAAAATAGAGGTGATTGCTGTGATACCATTATTGTAGTACCAAAAAAATGCAGGGTTATCAATGACAGTTTGCTCTATTTGCTCGTTAAATTGTGATTCTAAAAGTGGATTTCTGACATTTTTGTAAAATAAGGCAAAACCATATTTATCGAATAACTCATAAATCATTTTGGGGCGCAGTAAAATGCTGTACGCTGGAAAAGGATTATTTATTTTGACGAAATTGCTACTTTCTGCAATTGCTATACTTACAGTACTTTCCTGTGGAGTATATTTTGGTTCTAATGGGTTTATAGGAGTAATTTTTTTATAATTTCTATCAATATAATCATTTTTAATTCTGTTTATATCAATAATTTCTGCGCTTCGTTTGTCATCTTTCTTTAAAAAAGTCCGAATATTATCATCAGCACCGCCTTTATATTGAGCAAGGCTCAGAAAGATAAATTTTACTTCTCCATTATCTTTTAAATGCTCTGATAATCGAGCTAATTCGGTTTTTAATTTGGTATTAACTTTCTTCTGTTCACCCGAAACGAGCGTTTCAAAATCGCTCAATGCTTTCAGTATTTCATCCCTATCAACTTCTGCATTGGCTTTTCGAGCATTATTCCATTTGGACTGCACCAAATAAAAAACCCGCTTGCCTTGATTATCTTTGCGGTCAAGAATTACGTCACAGGAACTATCGTCACTCCCTTCTGTGATATAATTTGCATAATTTGATTGTTTACCATAAAACCCCAAAAACCAAATCAGAAAGGCATACGATTTCTGATTGTTGGAGTTCTTCTTATGCTTTTCCAAAAAAGCATCGTCTTTGTACTTCTCTAAAAGTACATCCAACTCGTTATCAATAATATTATAAAAATCTGATGTATTCATTCGTGTAGTTTTTTTTGCAAGTTAAATATTTTTTTAATTCAAATGTCAATTTAACTCAACCATTTCGATAGTTTCGTTTTTTCCAAATCACTATCCGATACAATTTCTCCTTTTTGAGATTGCATTAATCCACGTTCGATTTTCTGCAATACAATCACTCTTTCTATCAAATCATCAACAGAAAATTGGTCGGGTAATTGTTGGATACTTTCAATGACTTGCTGTTTGCGTAACATAATTTTTCACTTTTTCAAAAGCCCCAAAATACACCGCTGCCAATACCGACACCAACATATAAATCGCTACAATATATGTACCATTAGCGAAATATTCATCCAAACCAAACCAGCCGCCCGTCTGATATAAAATAAATGCGCCAAAAGCAAATTTCACCAATTCGGCAAGAATCGCAAGGCGGTGCCTATCCATCAAAGTCGTGTAAGCAAAGACCATGACCATCAAAAACGTACCATATAATACAACATCTATCACTCCGAAACTCGCAATGACCGCGATAAGGTGATAAACCATAAGGTTTGCGATGACGAGTTGCGCCCACGACCACGCCTTGAGTGCAGTGGAGGTTTCGGGCTGATATTTTGGGCGTGTGTAGGGATTGGTGGTGATTTCGATAGGATATTTTTTGCGGACATCAGCAGGTCGCCAACCGGTGGGCATAAACCATATTCGGACTTTATCCCATAGCTTGCGAGTACGAAATGCGTCTTTGACCAAAGCCCAAAAGTGCATCCAATTGATGAGAATAGGATTCCACGTATTGACGGGTTTTTTGACACCATAAACAGGCGGTACATCGTCGAGTTCGGCTTGGAATGTGCCGAATATTTTGTCCCAAATAATGAAAATGGGTGCGAAATTTTTGTCCAGATATTCGTCGTTAATCGCGTGGTGTACGCGGTGGTGCGAGGGCGTGACGATGAGGTGTTCGAGAAAGCCCATCTTGTTGATAAGGCGGGTGTGATACCAAAATTGAGCGAAGAGATGTATGGCAGCTACCGTAGCCACTATCACCGTCGGCAAACCCAATATCGCCATCGGAATATGCAGGAAAAAGAAGATGCCGAAGATGGCAGAAATTTCTTGTCGCAAGGCGCAGGAAAGGTTAAACTCCTCGCTGCTGTGGTGGACGATATGGCGATTCCAAAAGACATTGATTTCATGAGAAAAACGATGCGACCA
>Ga0209595_100732_pt1 | contig 10866 bp, 7 predicted proteins | sample Porto_4metaG_FD_187427 | JGI IMG/M metagenome (GOLD analysis project Ga0209595, IMG submission 187427) | Marine algal microbial communities from Porto, Portugal - Porto_4 metaG (SPAdes) (version 2) | ecosystem: Host-associated > Algae > Red algae > Unclassified | place: Portugal: Porto | collected...
GGATTTACGGTCGTTTTTCCGTATATTTAAGTACATTTTCACATCAAAATATGCAAAATTATGAGCAAGAAAAATGTAGGTATTTGGCTTCGCGTTAGCACCGACGACCAAGCCAAAGGCGATTCACCGGAACATCATGAAGAACGTGCCCGGACTTATGCTAAATTCAAGAATTGGAATATAGTTGAGGTCTATCATTTGGAAGGTGTGAGTGGTAAGCAGGTACTACATCATCCCGAAGCGCAGCGCATGGTTCGAGACGTGATGAATGGTAAAATTACAGGCTTGATTTTTTCCAAACTTGCACGTCTTGCACGAAACACAAAAGAACTATTAGAACTGTCCGATTTCTTTAATGAACACCAAGCCGATTTAATTTCTTTAGAAGAGGATGTTGATACTTCCTCTCCAAGCGGACGGCTCTTTTATACGCTAATCTCTGCTGTTAGCCAGTGGGAAAGAGAGGAGATAGCATCGCGCGTACGGGCTTCTGTTCCCATCCGTGCCAAACTCGGTAAATGTACAGGTGGAGCTGCTCCTTATGGTTATGAATGGGTAGATAATGAGCTACACTTAAACGAAGAAGAAGCACCTATTCGCAAACTTGTTTATGAATTATTTACCAAAGAGAAACGACGAAAAACAGTAGCAAGAATGATTAATGAGAGAGGCTACCGGACCCGTCGAGGTAAAATTTTTTCTTCCCAAACGGTAACTAATATGCTCAAAGACCCTATCACAAAAGGATTGCGCCGTGTTAATTACACCACCATGAAAAACGGCTTAGTGACCGCTAAGCCGGAAGAAGATTGGGTATTCGTCAAAGCTCCTGCGATTGTATCAGAAGAATTATGGGAAGAATGTAATCGCATCTTAGACCAACAAACCTTTAAGAGAAAACCAGCCAAACGGGTCTCACACTTGTTTTCTTCTCACATCAAATGTCATTGTGGCGGAAAGATGTATGTCGTTTCAAACTCACCAAAATATGTGTGTCGTGCTTGCAAAAACAAAATTGCGATTGATGACATGAATGCTATTTTTCATCATGAATTGAAAGGTTTTCTCTTCTCACGAGAGAAAGTACAAGACTATTTATCTGATGCGAAAAATACCATTCAGGACAAGCAAAAAGAACTCGAAGCATTAAAGAAGAAAGAGCGTACATTGAGTGAAGAACTCGCTAATATGATTCGTCTCAACACGAAGGGTGTATTGTCAGACGATGACTTTCCTGACCATTATAACCCTGTCTCAGAACAACGCTCACAGCTACGTACTCATGTAGCCGAGATGGAGAGTGAGCTTACAAACCTCAATCAGTATATACTTGATAGCGACCAGATACTTGATGAGACAAAAGACTTGCATAGTCGGTGGGAACACCTTACCTTTGAGGACAAACGCTCCATAGTGGAACTTATCGTTCAGGACATCATTGTCGGAACTGAGGAAATTGAAATTAATCTACTTTGCTCTCAAAGTGCGATGTTCTCCCACCACCCTCTCTTAAAGGGTGGTAAAAAGGTTAAAAACCCTTTAAGAATTTCATACTGTTTGAGCGAAGCGAGTTTATGAAATTTAGAATTTTCAGAACAATTTGGCGTTAAGAAATTCATCAAACCTTGATTTTTGGTTCTTTTCATCAAGGAAAAGAACGAAGTAAACATCTAAATTACAGTGTTTTACAACCAAATCATTGCCTAATTGAAAATTTCATAAATTTTCTTTCTGAAAAATTTAAACACGTTCTAAACTGATAAACTTTATAAACTAATAACGAATTCACGTTCTCACAAAACGCTCGGACAAGCTCTTCATAAAAGAAATAAACACATCACGTTCTCCAAACCGTCCTGCGTCTGCATCCGCTTTAATTTTTTCTGCAAAAGCGATGCTGATACCTTCTGCAATTTGTTTGGCTTGATGTGTATCATTATATGTTTTGGCGATGTCGTCTTTAGCGTCGATATGACAATTATGCACATCTTCCACCATAGAAAGACAAACTTTCGGATGTTCGACATAACTCTTCAAATCGTGCATCCAAAACTGTCCGGCATAACTCATTTGAACTTGGTCCGAACAGACGGCAGCCTTCACAGAATTGCTGCGTCCGATTTGTGCGATAGGGTCGATTTTATTATTAAAAATACGATAATTACTACGCACTACACCGTTTTGTACCGGAAATATTTTATCATTAAAAATACGAACATGAGAGCGATTCATATCGTAATTCGTATGATCGAGCAAGCACATTAAAGGCGCGACATTAGAGAGAAGGTACAAATTATTGACCCGCATCGAATGACGCGAAGGCGCACCACTCGAAGAGACACTAAAAGGAGTTGAAGGCGCGTGTGCAGTACGAGGCAAGGCAGGCGCATCATCGGGCATATAGAGTCGATGCAGAAAATCAAAAACCACTTTTGTTCCCAAACCATGTCCCAAAAAAGAGAAGCGCGACCGCTTCGGTGAGTCTGCCACTACCTTTAATATCTGCTCCGCTACGGTCAGCAAAATATGATTGACCGTTTCAGGATTTCGGGTATAAACGAGCGTATCCAAAAGAAAGCCATTATTGAGCGCAGCGAGCTTTTTGCCGATGGTAAATTCTTCTTCTATATTGATGCCTTCCGCACGTCGCGCACGCGATTCTGCAATGCGAATCAACCACTCATTGAACTTGCCGAGTGTCTCACCACCTGCTACGATGGAGTTGAGTCTTTCGTTGAGGACGTGTTGATAATTGACCTCAACATACTGAGTTGTATCGGTCAATTCCATCTCACTTTTGCCACTGTGTTCTAGTGCGGCATTTTGCAACAATTGTGTATGTGGCATCGACCAACCGGGCGCAAAATCACCCGAACCGTGTATCAAAAATACGTAGTGCATCTATTGAGGGACTGTGAAAAAAACACAAGATAATAAATATTAAAATATCAACGTATTTATGATAAATTTTGTTGTAATAAACTGTACGAGTAGAGCTTTGATAAGCTAACCATGAATACCGTACAGGCGACACTTCTGATTTTTTAATGCTTTTGCTTTAAAAATTATTTGACTTCACTATACTATTTTGTAGCATTTCAGTACTTTTGCTTACATTTTTCTAAAAATTCTTACCTACTAATTAAAATATGTCAGAAACAGCAAAGATTACATTTGATAATGGTCAGGCACTCGAAGTTCCGGTTGTCATAGGATCGGAAGGCGAAAAAGGATTGGATATATCTAAACTTCGCGGTGCGTCGGGCGGATATGTCACCCTTGATGTGGGCTTCAAAAATACAGGCTCTACACCGAGCGCGATTACATTTATAGACGGCGAAAAAGGTATTTTGCGCTATCGCGGATACCCGATAGAACAATTGGCAGAACAGGCGAGTTTTCTTGAAGTTTCCCATTTGTTGATTTATGGTGAATTGCCCGAAAAGGCTGAATATAACACCTTTACGGATGACGTAAAAAAACATACTTTAGTACACGAAGATATTAAAAATTTCTTGAACGCTTACCCGGAACGTACACATCCGATGGGGCAATTGTGTGCGATGATTTGTTCTTTGGCTGCTTTTTATCCTGAATCACTCGACCCGGATAGAAGTCAAGAAGAAGTGCACAAATCTGTTGTTCGTCTGTTGGCTAAAATGCCGACGCTCGTTTCGTGGATTCACAAACGTTCTATGGGACATCCGGTTATTTATCCGGACAATTCACTGGGCTATGTAGAGAATTTTCTTAAAATGTTTTTCGGATATCCGACCGAAGAGTATGAAGTCAATCCGGCTATTGCAGATGCGATAGACAAATTGCTTATTCTTCATGCCGACCACGAACAAAACTGTTCTACATCGACTGTTCGTATCGTAGGTTCTTCACACGCGCCTTTATATGCGTCGATTTCTGCGGGAATTTCTGCGCTTTGGGGTGCGCGTCATGGCGGTGCGAATCAAGCAGTTATCGAAATGCTCAAACATATACAGGAAGATGGCGGTAATTTGAAAAAGTGGATTGAGAAAGCCAAAGATAAAAATGACCCTTTCCGTTTGATGGGTTTTGGACATCGTGTGTACAAAAACTTTGACCCACGTGCAAAAATCATCAAAAAAAGTAGTGATGCCGTCTTGAATGAACTTGGTATCAACGATCCTTTATTGGAATATGCAAAGGAACTTGAAGAGGTCGCACTCAATGATGACTACTTCAAATCTCGTAATCTCTATCCGAATGTTGATTTTTACTCCGGTATCATTTATAAAGCGATAGGATTTCCTACGGAGATGTTTACTGTTTTATTTGCATTGGGTAGAATGCCGGGTTGGGTGGCACAATGGAGAGAAATGATGACACTACAACAACCTATCGGTCGTCCTCGCCAGATTTATACGGGTGCGAATCTAAGGGATTATGTTGGTTTGGATAAACGCTAAATATCAAGCAATTGAAAAAACTTAAGTTTTTAATTTTGCAAAAATAATATATAAGAAGGGCTTTATTGCCCTTCTTTTTTTTGTAGATAACTTGGCTGGTAGCCCTATATTTGTAATGCTGGAACCACTAAGTAGTCAATACGTTACTGTGTAACGTCAGTAAATAAGTTGCTCAACATTTCTTCATGGACATTTACATGATGTTTCATCATCTGTAATTCGATATTTGCTTTCCATTTTTCGTAAATGTTAAGTCGGTGAAAAAATATCATATCAATGAATTTTAAACATCCATAAACCGGATCGAATCCCATCACATTCAATACTTTCCGGCTTCGCGGAGAGATTAATACTGTCAAAGTTAGTTTGCATTTCGAGTCGTCAAGGTCTTCCAATGTATAGTGCTTAAATGCCTTGTCAAATTTCCCCGGACCAAAACCTAAAAGACGAGGACCGACTTTTTCATTTACAAAACCGTAACAGTAATATTTTGTAGTCAGGTTTTCTTTATCTGGCTTGTCACCTAATGGCATGTTCAGGCTTTCAGATGTCGAAACAATCGCAGACATCGGATATTTTTTTGACAAAAATCTTCTTATAATTCCGGGAACTTTTAATGGCTCATAAAAAGGATGAATTTCTAAATTATATGTTTCGATTTTTAGTTTTTTGTCCGAATCAATGTGTGTGAAACTGAAAAGTCCTTTATTGTCGGAGTATTTAGGAAGATTTAATATACGTTCCGGTTGCTTTTTTTTATTTACGATGTATTCTTGGCTTGCGCCGATAACTTCTATTTCTTCTTCTTCGGTTTTCAATGTACCCAGAAAGCAGCTTATCTTAGCGGGATTTGAAACAAAGTCGGGATGAGTTGAAAATTGATACTCTTTGTCAATATTTATATTATCAAAAGACCTAATTAGAAAATAATTTTCTTTTACAGTGTCAAAATATTTCAGATTAACACCTCTCAATTTACTCATTATCAAAATTTTACGATTTCTCACCTCTTGATAATATTTTCTCTTTATCGTATTCCGTAAAGTCTGAATTTAAGAAATTCTCAAACTCCTCATTCATCCGAAGATATGCCAACATATCTTCATTTAAAATGGCTTCCATATTTTGTAAATGATATTTCACTGCCATTTTCAAACTTTCAAATCCGTTTATTACTTCTTCTTCAATAAAATATGCACAAGCCAGATGAAAGTATATTTCAGCGTCTTTCAGCGATAGTTCCAAGCTTTTTTTCAATTCTGTTATCCCTTCTCTGATTGCATAACTTCTTATCAATTCTATACCTTTTTTCTTAAAGTTATTTTTGGGCATTTTGGGTCTTCCTCCGAACCCAACCGCAACATCTTCTCTAATTATTTTTCCATTCTTCCGCAAATCTATAAACACTTGCATCTTGCCATTTACCTTTGTCGTTAATATATAATTCATTGGGTGTCCATTTTCCAATAAGGTAAAATCATGATGTGCGCCCCACACAGAACTCTTCTTTGAAACTACGTGACCGTTTACAATAACAATCTCTTTTCCTAACCAGTTATTATGAAATTCAATGATAACATCCTCCAAGGTTATTTTTTGTAATGCATAATTTTTTGTTTTAGGTAAAAAATTTCTGACCAGTAGATGTAGATTCACTCCGGAGGTTATTAACGGGGATAAAAATACATTATATATTCAAATAATCCAAATAATTATTTTTTCCGTTAGTATCCAAAAGGGTTTACAGCAAAAAATCAATAATGTGAAAGAAGAATTTTCGGAGATTTTTAAAGTTCGGCGCATCTCACACTGGGGAATAATAGGATTAAGGCTACTGGAAAATGCCCACGCCCACACACGGAAGCACGGACTGGAAGTCCGTGTTACATTAAATCTTCAAGCCCAACTGCGTCAAATACTTCTCCAACTCCATCTCATCATAAATCAACACTTCACGCGCTTTACTGCCTTCACTCGGACCTACGATACCGAGCGATTCCATTTGGTCCATGATGCGTCCGGCGCGATTGTAGCCGAGTTTGAGGCGACGTTGAATCATGGAAGTAGAGCCGAGTTGGTTCTGTACAACAGTACGTGCGGCATCCACAAACATCGAATCCAAGTCTTCGATTTTGATGCCCGACTTGCCTTCTGTGCCGTCGAGTTCTGCGCCAAATTCGGGTAGATAAAACGGTTCGGAATAACCTTTTTGGTCGGAAATATATTCAATGATTTGGTCCACTTCGGGCGTGTCAACGAAGGCACATTGGATACGCACCACCCTACCGTCAACCGAGAGTAACATGTCTCCACGTCCGATAAGTTGCTCTGCGCCACCACCGTCGAGGATAGTACGCGAGTCGATTTTTGAAGTAACTTTAAATGCCATTCGCGCCGGAAAATTGGCTTTAATAACTCCGGTAATGATATTGACAGAAGGACGTTGTGTAGCGATAATCAAGTGAATCCCAATCGCCCGTGCGAGTTGCGCGAGGCGACCAATCGGTAGTTCAACTTCCTTACCTGCCGTCATAATCAAGTCGGCAAATTCGTCAATGACCAACACGATAAAAGGCAGAAAACGATGCCCTTTATTTGGATTGAGGCGACGTTTCGTAAATTTCTCATTGTACTCGCGGATGTTACGCGCACCGGCTTTTTTGAGCAGGTCGTAGCGGTCATCCATTTCCATACAAAGGGAGTTGAGCGTACTCACGACTTTCGTGGTATCGGTCACGATACCTTCTTCTTCACCGGGTAAAAATCCGAGAAAGTGTTTTTCAAGTTTATTGTATAATGACAGTTCGACTTTCTTAGGGTCAACGAGGATGAGTTTGAGTTGGGAAGGGTGCTTTTTGTACAACAGCGACATGATTATCGTGTTGATTCCCACCGACTTACCTTGCCCCGTCGCGCCTGCCATGAGCAAGTGAGGCATCTTCGCAAGGTCTGCTACAAAGACCTCATTTGTAATGGTTTTTCCGAGCGCGATGGGCAAATCCATTTTCGCACGTTTGTATTTTTCGGAAGCCAAAACCTCTTTTAGCGACACTATTTGCTTACTCTTATTCGGAACTTCGATACCAATAGTTCCCTTTCCGGGAATGGGCGCGATGATACGAATTCCCAATGCAGCAAGGCTCAAAGCGATGTCGTCTTCAAGGTTTTTAATTTTAGAAATACGCACACCCGCCGCCGGGACGATTTCGTAGAGCGTCACCGTAGGTCCAATGGTGGCTTTTATTTTAATAATTTCAATTTTATAATTTAATAAGGTTTCTATAATTTGGTCTTTATTGCGTTCCAATTCGGCACGGTCAATCTCAATTTTTTGGTCATCATAACTACGCAAAAGTGCCAAAACAGGTGATTCGTAAGAAGGTAAATCGAGCGTCGGGTCATAAGGTTCGGTATGGTCGATATTGTCTTTTTCGACATTGAGTTTTTTGGTTTCGTCAAATGCCGTTGGTACAACTCCCTCGCCGTCATCAACGATTTCTACGGGTTGCGGTGCTTCGATTTCAAGCTCTGCACCTTCAGAAAGCGATTTAGCTTTTTCGCGTTTTTGGGTATCACCAAGATTGAAAGCGAGTTGCCCGTCTTTAATTTCGGGTTCGATGACCTCGCCATCCGGTCTGACAACTTTCCCAATAGCCAGTGCAGGTTTACGCTTATTTGAAGGACGCAAACCCTCTAAGGCTTCTTCCTCTAATACGACTCCTTCATTGACTTCGTCCGGCTGCGCCGTTTTTTTATTTTTGTTTTTATTAAAATTAAAAATAGTATTAATATTGAAACCTGTCAGCTTTCTGAATCTATACGAAAAACGCTCTCCACTCAGTTCATTAAAATTAGGGTTAAAACGCCAGACGACTATCACACTAATTGTAAATAATAAAAATAGTATCATGCCGATTTGTCCCAAAAATGCACCCAACCAATTGCTAGCTGCTTCTCCGAATGCACCGCCCCACGGGAAGTAAGATTGCATAATGAACCCCGGCTCTACAAACAAAAAAGCCAATAGCAAAGAACACCACAATAAAGAGAAAAATGCAAAGCGGAAGGTTCTGTAAAAACGATTCAAAGGGCGATTCAACATCCAACTCACCCCTGTCACAAAACACAGAAAAACAACGATATACGAAGCCACACCAAACCATAAATAGAAAAATTGGTGCGAGACAATCGCTCCCAGTCTTCCCAGCCAATTCGACATTTTCGCTTCGGTATTAAAGAGGATATTCCATGACTGATTTAGCACTTCGTCTTGGTCAGCTTCCCATGTAAACAGGTAGGATGTAAAGGCTATCAGCAGATATAGTGATGCCAATACGAACAGCAAACCAAGTATCTTCCATATCCGCTCGTCCTTCGTATCAAATTTGAAGGACATCTGCGGAAAGATGCCTTTTTTCTTTTTTTTACGTGTTGTTGTTCGCTTTTTTGCCATGCTAATTGTACTGACGACTTTTAGTGAAAGAAATTAAATAAATTGTGCCATTATACTTGTACTTTTTCCTTCTAAAAAACACAAAAAAATAGTTCCGTAGCGATGCTATGCAACGATTTTTTGAATTCTTTAGTAGAAAAAATTACAGCGCATTATGGCACAATTTATTTATTTTCTTTCACTTAGTCGTCAAGTGATTTATTTATAAATTTTCTTCGATGATTCGGGTTTTATAAATGAGGTTGCCGCCGAGTTCTCTAAAGCGTTTCATGAGTCGGCTGAGTTCGGCATTTCGGGTGTCGTTACTTCGGACTCTCGACAAAACAATACGCCCGTAAATGCCACCGTAGCCCTTCAAATTTTCTAATAATTCATCCAAAGAACTACTCATTTGTCGTACCGCTTTTATCAAATCCGAACCTTTTAATTCTACAAAATATGCCTTTTTTTCTTCACAAATCAGAAATACATGGTCGGCTTTTTTCAATTTACTGCTTTCTATCAGGCAGCCGTCTAAATCAAATAGTGCCAATTCTTTTTTCGCTTTATTTCTACCGATATATTTCCTGCCTTTCCTTTCTTCCAATGTGAATATAGAGCGTTTGTCATGCCACTCTTGGCAGTCAGGCATATTGAATGGGTCACACATGGTTTATTCAAATTCGATGTCCATTAATTTATCAAATTCCGCATTGATGACTTCGGATATTTCGTCCAATCGTTCTACTTTTATCATTGCCTGTTCTCTGTCCATGATAGATTCTGGTGGCGTACCGGGGCGGTGTACGTACATGGCATCCGTTCTATCTACATCAATCCATAATTTGCTGTCAATCAAGGCATTGACTTTTCCGTTTTTTGTTTTACCCAATTTTCCTGCGTATAAAAGATTATTCACCGAACTCAAAATATACGGACTGTGTGTCGTTATCATTACTTGGCTGTCAGTCGTATTAAACAATAAAGCAACGAGTTCCATGATGTGTTTTTGGGCTTCAGGGAATAGGTGCGCTTCGGGTTCTTCTATGACGAGGAAGATGTTTTTTTCGTAGAGTATTTTTAAATAAATCAATAATAAAATCCAGAGTGATTCTTGTTGTCCGGAGGATGTATCTTTTAGAGGAAGTGATAATTTTTCATTTACTGCAAGTATTTCAGAATTTGAAGCACTGAGATATTCAGCTTTAAGTATTAAGCGTATAAGTTTTTGTGATAATTTGATAGTTGATTTATCGTATTCTTTACCTGTAAGTAGTTTTTTATAATCAGCTATGCCTTCTAAACTTTTATTAAATGAAGGTTTTGTTATATTAATTTCATCGACAAATTCCTTCATTAAATAGTCAAGGTTTTTCGTATCTATATTTCCTATCTGTTCTGATAATATCGTTAACACACTCCTACTTGCTGGGATAAACAATATCTCTCTGTGGTCATTAAATAATACATTAATTTTTTCTCCAATGTCTTCAATAAGAATTTTTTTTTGCGTCTCGGATGATGTCTTTTGAATTTGTGTCTCAGTTATTTTGTTGCGTAATTTCTGATCTGAAATAAATTTGTTTGCCATTTCACTAATTTCTGTTAAACCTGTTTTTAAAGCCTCACTCTCCTTAATGTCAAATGTCCGCTTCACATTATCAAAAATTACTTCTATGCAAACCTCTTTTGTATAGTAGAACTTTAGACTCATATTCTTCCATACAAAAGCTCCTCTTTGGACATTTCGTAATCCGTTTAGAAGAACTAAGCTTAAAGCTTGCCTTAAGTCGAACTCATTATTACCTTTTTGTATGGATTCAGAGAGATGTTCAAGTAAATAATTTTTAAAATATTTAAAAAAATACACCGCCTTAGCAATCGTACTCTTGCCCGACGCTTGCGGACCGATAAACAGCATAAAGTCCTTGACTTCCATATCAAGGTCTTTAATCGGACCAAAGTTTTTGATAATCAGACGTTGCATAAATA
>Ga0209595_100734_pt1 | contig 10828 bp, 9 predicted proteins | sample Porto_4metaG_FD_187427 | JGI IMG/M metagenome (GOLD analysis project Ga0209595, IMG submission 187427) | Marine algal microbial communities from Porto, Portugal - Porto_4 metaG (SPAdes) (version 2) | ecosystem: Host-associated > Algae > Red algae > Unclassified | place: Portugal: Porto | collected...
AGTATTTCTTTTAAAACGACTCTTCCCCAAAAACTCCTTAAATACAGTGAGTATTCGCGTCATTTTTGGGTCGATTCATTTCAAAATAAATGTCAAAAACGATAAGAAATTTAATAAACAATGTACTTAGTACATCGTAAAATAAATAGATTTACATTTTGTATCTTTGTGCAAAAGTACATAAAGATGAAAAAAGAGCATGTTAAATTATCCCCTAAACACCGTGAGCAACTTTTGGGTATGCTCGGCAAAGGTTCCTTGACAGCAAGAGTATACAAACGTATCAATGCCTTGTTAGCATTAGATGATGGTCTGCCATACACTGTGGTAAAAAAGCGTGTACATTTGAGTAGAGTAAGTTTAACTAAACTGGCGAAGAAATATAAGTTGTCGGGTTTGGGTTGCTTATATGATAATGCTCGCTCAGGTCGCCCTATAAAAATAGATGCTAAACAGCGCGACCAAGTCACTTTATTAGCTTGCGAGGAAACTCCTGACGGTCATAGTCATTGGAGTACCAGATTATTAGCGGATAAAATGGTAGAATTAGGTCACTGTGAGGATATTTCTCATACGAGTGTTCACAACATTTTGAAAAAAAAAACTTAAACCACACCTAATTAAAACTTGGTGTATCGGGGTGATAAACGGTGCATTTTTAGCGTGTATGGAAAATATACTACGTCTGTACCGCTTGGAGTATAATGAAGACTATCCGTTGATTTGTTTCGATGAACGCCCTTGTTTTTTGATAGGTGATAAGGTGGTGGGCTTTGAACTCAAACCCGGACAGACCCGCAAGCAGCACTATGAATACGAAAAAAACGGTGCTTGTTGTTTGCTGATGGCTATTGAGCCGCTCACTGGTAAACGTTTAGCAATTGTTTACGACCAACGACGTAAAATTGAGTACGCTGATTTTATGAAAAAAGTAGCCGAACATTGGTCGCAAGCTAAGCAGATTCGACTGATTCAGGACAATCTCAATACACACACCAAAGCCGCTTTTTACGAAAACTTCGATGCCTCAACAGCTTATGACTTAGCTCAAAAATTTGAGTTTCACTTTACGCCTAAAAAAGCTTCATGGCTCAATGCGGCAGAAATCGAATTTTCGGCTATCGCCAGACAGTGTCTCAAAACGAGAATCCCCACTAAAGAGGAACTCGAAAAACAAGTTCTTGCATGTGTCAAAGAACGTCAGGATAAACAAATTAAAATCAACTGGCAGTTCGACATCACAGCCGCTCGAAGTAAAATGAGCCGACATTATGAAGCCGTCAATGCCGAAAACAAAATGTAAATAAACTTATTTTACGGTGTACTAAGTACATTGTTTAATAAATTTCTTTGTGCTTTGACGTTTATTTTGAAATGAATCGACCCAAAAATGACGCGAATACTTACTGTATTTAAGGAGTTTTTTGGGGAAGAGTCGTTTTTGACGTTGGCGGTGCAGTTATTTTTGAAAATGACAAATTTGTCGAAGGATATGGCAAATCGAAAAAGTACGGACGGTTTCTATCTAATGAATATTTGTCTTGACCTTATTTTTTTTGAATTTAAATTATACCGTAGGTTATTTAGATAAAGTTAATTTCCTTACCTTTGCCAAAATTTTTAAGATAAACATGGCAAAACGCAAAAAAAGAAAAGAGGAAGACGAATTACTGGTTGACCTCGTAGGAGTACAAGAACAGACGCAAGATTTCCTTGCTGAAAATCAAAAATATATACTCGGAGGTTTACTCCTTGCAGTATTATTAGTAGGAGGATATTTCGCTTACCAACACTTGTACAAAGCACCTCGCGAAAAAGAAGCAATAGAACAGATGTATCGTGCAGAGCAACAATTCCAACGCGATTCTTTCGCATTGGCATTGAACAATCCTGGCGAAGGCTATCCGGGCTTTGAAGGTATTATTGCTGATTATGGTGATACCAAAGCTGGTAATTTGGCAAAATACTACGCAGGACTCAGCGCATTGAGAACGGGAGATTTCCAAAAAGCAGTCAACTACCTCGAAGACTTCAACGCAAGAGGCAATATCACACCTTCTATGGCAAAAGGTGCGCTCGGTGATGCTTATTCCGAACTCGAAAATCTGGATAAGGCTATGGGAGCTTATGAAAAAGCAGCTACTACCGGTACTAATGATTTTTCAACACCTTATTATCTGTGGAAAGCAGGATTATTGGCACAAAAGCAAGGAGACTCTGGCAAAGCCAAAAAGTTTTTTGAGCAAATCAAAAAAGATTATCCAAGTTCTGCCCAAGGAAAGGAGATCGATAAATACTTGAATTAGTCAATCGGTGATTTAACCGAATATTCAGTCAAATATTATTTCGCATAGCGAATAATTATATAAAACTAAAAAAGGCAGAGCGTTACGCTTCTGCCTTTTTCAACTTAGTACACTGTTTATTAAATTTCTTATCGTTTTTGATGTTTATTTTGAAATGAATCGACCCAAAAATGACGCGAATACTCACTGTATTTAAGGAGTTTTTGGTGAAGAGTCGTTTTAAAAGAAATACTCAAAAACATGAAGAAATTTATTAAACAATGTGCTTAGTGACAAGTAATGTATAATGAGAAACATCTCATTCATCATTTATTGACAACTATCAACCGTCTTAATTATGTTAAAATATCTCTTATTTGGATGTCTTGCCCTTAGCTTTATCGCATGTACAGGCGGACAAAAAACAGTAGTCAAAGATGAAGTCACCGGAGTAACCTATTACGGTGAAAAATTCAACCATAAAAATCCAATGTCAGTCGATGACCTGTTCAAAAAAATGACAGGCAAAGAAGATATCGAAGACATCAAAGTTGAAGGAGAGGTCGTATCCGTCTGCCAAGTCAAAGGCTGTTGGATGCGTCTTATGGCTTCTAATGGTGATGAACTAATGGTCAAATTCAAAGACTATGGCTTTTTTATGCCACTTGACCTGACTGGAAAAGTTACCATATCAGGCAAAGCCTATAAGCAGGTCACACCCGTAGATGAGCTTCGTCACTATGCCGAAGATGCTGGAAAAAGCACAGAAGAAATTGCGGAAATCACCGAACCTCTGGAAGAGTTATTGTTTGAAGCAACAGGTGTAGCGAAGTTGTAACGTATTTAGTTTATGGAGTTCATTGAGTTTATAAAGTTTAAGGGCGAACGCATCAAAATATTTTGTCCCGATGGGACAATGAAAATGAAGTTTTGGTGATGTTTTACCAATATTTTACCTCTACCGAGGCATTGATTACGTTCAAAATGTTCCGTTAGGAACAAAACCAAACCTCTGTAACTAACTATTAATTAGTTATTTACGATAATTTTATTACATGCAGTGCCGAAATTGGTGACAGTTTTTAGATTTTTTATGTAAAAAATTGTCACCTTGCCCGACTCAATCTGCCCTTTCCATGTGATTTATCGCCGAAATAAGACGTATTCTTTTATTCTTTTTGGTTGCAATTGTCTTGCGAACCTTGTCTTGTCCGCAAGTTAAGCATATCAGGCGAGTTAATTAAATCTGTTACAAAATAGGGTGCGAAATAAGCTGTGAATTAGGGTACGATACACAGAGAGGTAAAACGTACTCTATTGATACAGTCTTTGAGACGAATCCTTGATGACGTGGAAAATAAAGATACGTAAGGTCATTTTTGATAAGACCGGAAATATGAGACATTTAAAATAAGGTGCAAAATAAGCTGTGAATTAGGGTATGACACACAGAGAGATAAAACGTACTCTATTGATACAGTCTTTGAGACGAATCCTTGATGACGTGAAAAATAAAGATACGTAAGGTTATTTTTAATAAGACCGAAAATATGAGACATTTAAAATAAGGTGCAAAATAAGGTGCTGAATGGGGTATGATGCACATAAAGACAAAATATACCCTATTGATACAATTTTTGAACCAAGCCATTGATAACGTAGAAAATGAAGATGTTTAAGGCTGTTTTTGATAAGGCGAACTATATGCGACCTCTCAAATAAGGTGCAAAATAGGGTTTTTGACCTTCGGACGCTAATTTTGAGATTATTTTTGAATTAACGTATTAAATACAATAGCTTTAGTCAATTTTCTGTGACAAAAACAAAGCACTGTTTTTCAAAATAAGGTGCAAAATAAGGTGCGAAATAAGGTGCGAAATAGCATATAGGGTTTATATAGTGCTATTTATCCCAAAAGTACGGATAATCACGCTCTGATAATGCCCAACCATAATCCGCATCGCGCCGGATGAAATAGTCAGCTACGTCCAAACCATTCTTTTTATCGTTTTCGGTGGCGTGTTGTTCGAGTAGGTCGGATATTTTGGTGGAATGGGTGAGGGCTTGTAGGAGTTTGGATTTGTCTTGCCATAGTTCATAACATCCTAAATCCGGGTAGAGTATCACTTCGCGCTCGGCGAGGATACCACAGACATCCACACTTGACCATTTACAGCCGTTTGTGCCGCCTGTGGCTAACCAAATATGTGTCGGGGCTATCACTGTCATTAGGATTGCCGTTTTTTCGCTTTCGACTATGGCAATGGGTTTATCAGATGCAGTAGTGAGTTGGTGCGCTCCAAAAAGGCATTGCTGAAGGTTGGGGTCTTGGTTGCCGCTTTGCCGGAGGATGTGTTTACCTGCAAAGTAAATTTTGGCTGTGCCGGGCTTTGGGTGTTGGTCGTTTTTGATGCGTCTGCCTGTATGTGGATTGTACAGCATGACTTTTGCTTGGCGGATGTTGCGCTCGTGGTCAACTTGCCAAAAAACTGTCGCGCCATTCCAACGCTTTGACGTGCCGATGTGAAAACGGTTTATCAAATCGCGGGTAATATCTTCGCCAAACAAATTTTTGAGATAACAGACAAAGTGATTGGCTTCGTAGTGCTGCATTGTCCGGTTCATAATATTTTCGGGCAAGAAATCTATTTTTTGAGCTTGGGGTGTTGGTGCTTGGTAGGTGGTTTTGTATGCGTCTGATTTGCGCCAACCGTCTTTCTTTTTGAGATAATCGGGATTATCCTTAAAAAATAATTTTGGTGAGTAATGATATTGACAAGAATCTTCGCGGTCACAACGCCCTACGGTTTTGGGTAGGCATATTGTTCCTGAACGATAAGGGCAAGCGAAGTTATCATTTTTATTGTATTTTGTCAGCTTGTAATTTTTCTTCCGCGAGATTTACAGCGTAATTAAAGAATATCTTTACGGCTTTTGTGAATTTGAATCGCCCTTTATCCGATTTAAGAAGATTTCTATTGCTCCATGTTTTGATAAATCCCTCAAAATCCTCAACAGATGTTTTTTGAAGTATCTCCCATTTGCTTGATTGCTTCAATAAGTTATGAGTTTCATTAATGTCAAATTCTCCGAATTCAACTTTTTCTCTAAAATTTTCATTGGAATAATCTAATTCTCGACATAGAATAGCCAAAAACAGAGCGAAGTCTCTTGTTCCTTTTTCTGTTGTGTGTTCAGATGACAGATAAGCAAATTCCGCTTCTACATTCAACTCGTAACCAAAGGAGTATTTGAAAAAATCTGGATAATCTTCTGATTTTTCTATTATGTTGAATAACGGGTCGGGATAAATAATGAATTTACCTTTCAGCAATCTATTCACAATTTGTTGATGTTCACTTGGATACTTCATATACTGAAATTATTGGTATTTCTACAATTGCATCTTGGAGTTCAACTGTTTTTCTTTCGTTCAAATTGTATTCTGCAATTATATCTTCTTCAAGAAGTAAGTTGGTAACTTTAAAGAAATCATGAAGTTTAATATTGTCAGTATGTTCGCTCAGAATTTTAAAACACCATTCATAAAAATCTGTTATTTGATTGGACTTGATTAACTGTTCTTTGAAATATAATGAATCTGGTAAGGTTTCGTGCATGGTATCTTCGGTTTCTTGATAGTAGGCTTCGGCTGTTTTATAGTCAAATTGGTCGATAAAATAATTAGCATTATCTTGAAACCCTTTGAACATAACGTTGTCTCTTGATTTTTTGATAAGATTAGGGAGTGCACCATACTTATTAATATTATCAATATCTTCGACTAAGTGGTAAAATCCTGTCAAAATAATTGAATCCTGTTTGATTCTATCCAATAAAGGTTTCAATTCTCGGGTGAGATACTGTAGATTTTGGTCTAATTCATTTCGCGCATTGACGGCGGAGGCATAGAGTTTTTCATATATTCTTTGTTGAGCATGTTTGGCGGTATATCTTTTCTCACTAGCGTATGCTTGTATGCGTGTGAGCTCGTAATAAAATGACTGAGGGTGTTCTTTTTCAAGTATTCTATTAAGTGGTTCGATATATTCGTCTATCCAAAAAACAGCTTTTTCCAGCCGTTTTGTTAGATTAGTGTATTCTTCAACATTAGCTTTTAGTGCTTCTGTATCGCTCAATAAACGTTGCGTTTGTCTATGAATATCATACAGAAATTTTTCAATAACGCTAATAATATTTTGAATAAGTGCATTTATTTTGAGTTCATTGGACTCGGCTTTTAAGTCGATGAATAATTGGAAAATAGTTTGATACCTGTTTTTCAACGTATCCGGTAAATCAAGTGTAAAATCATCAAAAACGAATTGTAAGAAATTCGTATAGTGTATGTTAATTTTGTAATCTCCTGTCGGTAATTGTCTGCAAAATTTAACTTGGATAAGTTTGGAGACAGAAATATGGGCTTCGTTTTGCTCATTATAATCTGCAATAAACTTGTCAAATACATCTGACGCAACAATAAATTCGGGCTTACTGTGGTGGAATACACTTTTCACAAAATCATAATGATTTTGCAGAAAATTCAAAATGTTCTTTCCCGAAAGTCTAATATTTTTCATTGAACAATGCTTGTTGTTCTAAAAAGCGTTTATGTGTATAAATACTATTTTTAATCCTTATGACTGACTCATCCTGTGATGCTTTGACCTCTTTACTTGGTGTTTGCTCTCGTCCATTTTTTGTCTTTATTTCTCTAGAATAGTCTTTAAAAAGTAACTCGTAATTTTTAGGTATAAATAGTTTTGTATGTGATATTATCTTCTTAATTTTTAGATAGTTGTGTAGCCCTATGTAATCGTAATCAGGAAAAATTAAGACATTTCGGGAGTTTATTTTCTCAATAGTCGTTTTGCCTAACCCACCGTATGTATGTATGAACACATAGTCACTGTCTATCACTTGTTCGGCTAATAAATAGCTGTCCAAATTTTCAACAAAACAGACTTTGGGTGTATTGAGCGATTGAAGTTTGGCAGAAAATGTATTAAATTTTTTCGTAAAATATTCTAAATTAATTATTTCCCCATTAAGTTCAACTTCTTTGAATCCACGTAGTAAAATTACATTTTGATTTTCTCGTTTTCCCGCTTTTGTATTGCGAAATGCTTTGACGTTGCCTATCGCAGATGTACTTTGGAGAGTTTGTGGAAATTTTTGCTCAAAATATACTCGTAGTGCTGTCTTGTCAATAATTATATAACTTCCACCGCCTGTTGTGGCAGATTGAAATCCGATAAATCCTGAGTTAATTAGGTTCTCGAAATCAGGGCTGTTTTTAACCATTTGACTGACTTTGGAGGCATTTATCTTACCGCTTTTCAGTAATCTGTTCAAGAATTTGTAAAAAGTTTTATTCTGCATTTTTATATTTGACAATTAGCGATTGCCTTTCTCCGAAACTGATTTTTTGCCTTTGACTGTCTTTTCGTTTGGGAGGTTCTTTGATGACATAATACTTTTCGATGCCTCCGCCTTCTATTTTTCTTGGAGCCGCAAAAATAGGTACAAAGTGATTTATTTTACAAAACTTAATGAGGTGCTTGACATTCTTCGCCCCAATAGCATCCAGTTCATCTACATATATAACGACTTTATTATCAGGTGAACTTTGCACTAACTCCTTAATAATATTGAGAAAAAGATATAATTTCAAGATGATATTTGTACCTCTTGATTGTACCTGCCTGGAAAGGTCAATGACTTCCTTTTTTCCGGTAACTTTGGTGATTTCGACATTTATTTTAAACAAATCTTCAAGTTTGAATCCTCTCTTACCCGTCCTCATAGAAATTTGGCGCTTGAGTGCTTCTTTACTTGCGTCAATAGAGTTTTCAAAGTCAAGCCCACCTAAAAGTTTCAGATTTGCTATCAATCGTAAATCTTCAACTAAATCTTCATTCTCCTCTATTTTAACTTTTACCTCCTGAATATTTGATATGGGATATTCAGCAAGTTTTCGGTTGTAATTCTTATAAACAAAACCTTTAAAATCATCAAATTTAGAGAGAAACGTATGTGTGGGATTACCTATTTCGTGAGAGAGCATATTGAGTAAGCTATTGATTACTTTTTCCGTTTGCGGTATGTTCTGTATTTCTTCATTGACCTCCCGTATAAACGATTTTATATCTCTGATATCCTTATTTAAACGTCGGTTGCTATCGTCTTTCAGGTCTTTCCTTTTTTCTTTAATTTTACTGAAGTTATTGTATTTTTTATTAAAATTATCTTTGATATTGTCAAACGAAATATCAACCTTTTCCTCAATTTCGTATATATCATCTTTATCGGAAATGTCTTGATATTGTTTCTTATATTCGTTTAGTTGGGATTTACAGTTCTCTAGTTCATTTTTTTTAAGATTAAGTGCAATCTCTGTCTTTTTAATTTCTTCATCTTTGTCGGTAATCTCTCCATTGGTTTCAGTTATAATTTGATTGAGTTTTTTGATTTTTTCTAAATTCCTAGCAAGTTCTTGTCGCAAATCTGGCTTATTTTCAATTTTTTCTATAAGTTGTTGATTTTTAGATATTTTTCGCCTTAATTGTTCTACCTCCGACTCAACTTTTTCTCTATTTTTAAGCACATCAAGCTGTGAGGTTTTTTCTGATAATTCTTTTTTGAGAACACTAATCGTATGTTTATATTCATCTATTGAAGGTGGCTTCTTTAACACTACTTCACTAACGTTAATTTGTCCGTCAAAGAAGGTTAAAAGGTCATTAGCATTACTAATGTTATTTTGGATCTTGGATTCGTCAAGTTCTGCGACTTCACTACGCAGATACGTGTACACGCGATTTCTAATTTTATTATTATCAGAAATTTTTTGATAAAGTAATTTATCAAATCTTCGAACTGCCCCTTCTTTATCAGAGATTTCTCTGATCAACTTCTCAATAGAATACTCAAGTTCTTTTCGGGTAAATTTACTCCTTTCAAGTTGATTGATTTGAGATATTATTTTGGTTAATTTTCGGTTGTTTTCCTCGTATTTACCTTTTAAACCTTGATAAAGTAAATTATCTGTCGTGGGTTCATACTCTTTGATTTCGTCTATTTTTTTATCTATTCCTTCATTACATTCTTTCAGTCTTTTGGCTTCGTTTTCATCCGTTATTTTTCGCTTGAACAACTCGTCTCTCTCCTTTTTTAAGTTTACATCAATTTTTGTCTTTAATGTTCGGATTGAGATAGATAACTCACTTGAATCACGTATTTTATCTGACAACTGGTAAGTTATCTCGTCAAATTTCTTTAAAAATGTATGTTTTAGTTTTCCAAGTATAGCCTCAAGGCTGATAAACTCATCATTAAGTAGTTTCAAATTTTCAAATTGCTTTTTGACCGCAATCAGATTTTCCAAGTGTATTTTTTTACGTTCAAATTCATCAATTTTATCAAAACTTGTACCCGACAAGACATCAAGACTTTCATTTTCCAAATTGCTTGCCACCAACAATGCCTTCTTAAACGCCTTCTCATTTATGGTACTTGTTCCAATGAGGTTTCTGTAAATATCTGTGAAATTATTGGAAAAAGATCTGCGATTACGTTTGGCTGTTCTACTTAATACTACAACTGGATTCTTTGCTTTGTTGGTATTATAAACTAAGTTATAGAAATCTTCATTTGTGAGTTTTTGAGGAGAGCTTGTCGGGTTTTGTAAAGTCAAATTTTTACCTATTTCCTCCCATTTTAGTGGTCTAAACCCTTGGTTTTCATTGAAATCGAAAAAATGCTGTTCATCATATGCACCAGTAATTTTGTAATATTCGATAGTGTTTTCAGGAGTTGCTTTCACTAAAATACAGAAGTAACCATTTTTGAAAATTTCAAAAACAATAAAGCTATGGAGGCTATTCTCAAAGTAGTGATTCATAGAATCAGAAAGCGTTTTGTTATCTTCAAAACGCATTTCTTTTTTGTCTGTAATGTAAAGGAAATTCAGCGTATTGATAAATGAACTTTTCCCTACATTATTTTCGGCGGCAATTTGAATACTTGAACTTTGTCCAATTTGGATACTTGCTTTTGAGTAAAGTTCAGAGTTGATTATTATAATCTTATTTAGCATTTATTTGTTGGTCATTTTTCGTTTAGAGCAAAAAAATGTTGATTAAAGAGTACTTTTGCAGAACAAAGTTACTGAAAGAATTTTAATTTATCAAATTAATGTAATTTTATAAAAAGTGTACTTTATTTGCTTATTTGTTTTAGGTGAGTATTCTGATTATTCAAGCATTTGATAATAAAAAATCAACCTAACTTCTCTGTCGTTACAAAAACTCCTTCACGTTGCATAGAGTCTCATATAATCTGATTTCAGCCAATTAACACCTCACATAATTTTCCCAAAAATCTCCTCCGCAATTTTCTCATTCGATTTCATTCTCCCATTATCAAAAATATCAATAAAAACCATTTTACAAGTATCATATTCGCGGTCTTGCAGATGTTGGAATGTGCCGGAGGTGTCGGACTGACTGATTTGTGGATAGAGTAAGACGCTATTTGCCGAC
>Ga0209595_100741_pt1 | contig 10771 bp, 8 predicted proteins | sample Porto_4metaG_FD_187427 | JGI IMG/M metagenome (GOLD analysis project Ga0209595, IMG submission 187427) | Marine algal microbial communities from Porto, Portugal - Porto_4 metaG (SPAdes) (version 2) | ecosystem: Host-associated > Algae > Red algae > Unclassified | place: Portugal: Porto | collected...
GGGCTCTATTTATCACAAGCATTTTGTGAAGCCAATCAAGCGCGTTTACTCTACATTCCTGAACATGAGAAAACGTGCTTTCGCTTGATTGTACCTTCTATTAAATCTGATAATAAATTTCAAACTATCGAAGAAAATCTTACCTGAATTTATCTTTTGAAAGCTATTACGCCCATTTAGACCCAGCTATTGATTTTATAGCCATAAAATACGATGAGATGATGTATGACAACAACCGCGCTAGTCGTCGATGATGAAGTAGATTTATGTCGATTGATGCAAATTACCCTGACTAAAATGGGTATCAAAAGTGATGTGGCTTATACACTGTCGCAAGCAAGAACATTTTGGCAAGACAATGACTACGATTTTTGTCTGACGGATTTAAAACTGCCAGATGGCTCGGGACTTGAGCTGGTAAAAGAAATTAGCAATAGCTCTAATATTCCAATAGCGGTGATTACGGCTCATGGCAGCATGGATTTAGCTATTGAAGCATTAAAACTTGGTGCCTTTGATTTTGTCAATAAACCGCTAGAACTACCACGTTTGCGCCAACTGGTAGAGAATGCCCTAAAAGTTATTCATCAAGATAACGAAGTACAGGCCGCACCGGAATGCTCTCCTGAACAAAAAATGCTAGATAGTAGATTGATTGGTAATTCTGCTGTCATGCATCCCCTTAAAAACACTATTTTAAAGCTAGCACGCTCACAGGCACCTGTGTTTTTATCGGGCGCTTCTGGCACAGGTAAAGAAGTGGTCGCCAGATTGATCCATGATTTAAGTCCACGGCGTGACGGCAGCTTTGTACCAGTGAACTGCGGTGCGATACCATCGGAGTTAATGGAGTCGGAGTTTTTTGGTCATAAAAAAGGCAGCTTTACAGGGGCTGTCGCTGATAAACAAGGATTGTTTCAGCAAGCTAATGGCGGCACATTGTTTTTAGATGAAGTAGCAGATTTACCTTTAGCCATGCAGGTTAAATTGTTACGTGCCATTCAAGAAAAAACAGTAAGGGCAATTGGTGATACAAAAGAAGTTCCAGTAGACATCCGCATTTTGTCTGCCACTCACAAAGACCTGAACCAATTGGTACAAGATGGTGCATTTCGACAAGATTTGTATTATCGCATCAATGTCATTGAGCTAAAGCTTCCAACGCTTAATGCACGCCGTGATGACATCCCTGTATTGGCAGACCACTTTTTGGCTATGATTGCTGATGACTGGCAATTAGAGTCACCGCCCTCATTGACGATGGAAGCCTGCGAACGCTTACAATGCCACGATTTTGCGGGTAATGTCCGTGAACTGCGCAACTTGTTGGAACGTGCAGTTACGTTAGCTGAAACCTCCTACATTGACGTTAATCATTTAGGTCTTCCTGACATTGAACCTGAGCTTGCAAATATACAAGAGCAAAATCATAGCTCAGCTATCGATAGCTCTGAGCTACCTGACCGTAACGTAGAAAATCAAATAGACGTTCAATCTACAAAAGACGATGAGCAAGTCATTCAATCTAGCAATATGGCAACGCCGGTTGAGCAAAGACCGGCCAATTTACATCCCTATCGTACTAACACCAACCACTACCCCTCAATGATACAGCATTCGTCAGCTAGTAATGACAGTTCGTCAACCAATGTAGCAAGTACTTATGATAAGGAGTCGCTTCTTGACTCCAACGTACAACAAAAAACCGCTCAAGACATATCAGGTTTACAAGAATTGTTCGACGGTCAACTACCGCCTCAAGGGTTAGAGCATTATTTGCAGGAACAAGAAAAGCAGCTGATTATCACAGCACTCAAACAAACTGGCTGGAACAAAACCCAAGCAGCTGAATTATTAGGAACCACCTTTCGTTCTTTACGCTACCGTATGAAAAAGCTCGAAATTTCTGAAGATGCGTCTGACTAGCTTCTTTTAAGCGGCATCTTCAAATATTTTTAACCGTGAGAGAAGTTAGGTAATGCGCGGTTAATTAATTGCTACGAAAATCTATTCTTTCGTAGCATTTTTTCTAACAAAGCGAATGCCAGAATCAAGCGCGCGCGCCTTTACTAATTCTAAAGCTTGCTGCTCCCACATGTTCTCGCTGCCAGATAAGGTCACATCAGGCTCTACACCGATCTCGTCTATTTGCTTGCCTGCTGCTGTCATATAGTTGGCCACCGTTAATTTGACGGCTTGCTCATCGTTTAGCGGTATGACCGACTGTACTGAGCCCTTACCATAGCTAACTTCACCGATAATAGTAGCGCGTTTTTGTGCTTGTAAACTACTGGCAAGCACCTCTGCCGCTGATGCTGAATAGCGGTTTTGCAATACTACTAATGGCAAAGGTTTAAGTATCGCATCACCTTGGGTCGATAGTACCCGTGATTTATTTTGACGTGCTTGCACCTGCACCACATCGGTATCATCCATAAATAAACTGGCAACACTCACTGCCGATGTCAGTACGCCACCTGGATTATCACGCATATCTAGTAAAATGCCTGATATAGGAGCGTTTAGGTTAATTAAACCTTCTAGTAACTTCTCACGGCTGTTGTTTTGAAACGCCGGTAATTTAACAATGGCAATACCATCAACCAGTTTGGTCTCGATAATCTGCGGATGACTATTATTACGCTGCAACGTCGTTGTGTGCTTACGGCGGCCAGCTTTGGAAGTAATAATATCTACCTGCGTACCGGCAATACCCGTTAAGAGTTGCTCAACATCATTGACCTGTCGCCCTTCGTCTAGCTTAAACTCATCAACCTGATGCAAATAATCACCAACTGCGATGCCTTTTTTGTCTGCAGGTGAATCATCGATAACCTCTGTCACGACCCAATACCCCGCCTCTGGCTGGTAATTAACTTTAATACCAATATCACCAACGTCACCTTCAGTAAAAGCACGTAGATTCTCATAAGCTTCTGCGTCCAAAAACTCAGCATGGCTGTCAAGTTTGGTCAGCATACCGCTCATCGCATTGCTAAATAACTCTTCGTCATTGACCGCATCGACGTATTGACGGCGTACTAAATCCACCACAGCCACAAATGTCTTTAGCGTTTCAGGAGAGATAGCATTTAGCGATACTTGTGCAACTTCTGCTGGAATGTCCGTATCAATATCATCGGCATCATCCGTTAGCGCGCTTTCATCTGGCACACTATCTATCGAGTCATCTGGCTCATCGGCGACATCTAACATATCAGCAATGTTAGATAAATTATCAGCGTCGTTTTCATCCGCTATCTCATCTGCATTTAGGCTAATGAGCTGTAGACCGTTTGTAGGATTATTATTTGTAGAAGCTCCCACTGCTGCGTGTACATTTACGCCCATCGCACAACCAAGCACCCCTATTATAATTGCAGGCGGCAAAACCGTGGACGCGACTGATGCCTTCCCTACTGATTTACTTAACCCTTTGGATAAAAAAGAACGTGCAAAAGAAATAGGCTGCATAAAAGAACTCATTTGAATAATAGAGAATACGAATTTATCGTTATATAGCGACTTATAAGATAGCACCAACGCATATTTCGAACTAGCATAGTATTGCAAGTAAATTAAGTAAAATGTATCACAAAAAAAGGAAAGGATAATAGGTTATCCTTTCCTTTTTGATATCTTCTAATACAGCTAACGGATTGATATAAACCACAGTCATTCAAGTACTGTAGTTTAATTCGACTGGCCTAGAATGCTGGAACCAATAAGCTCTCACCTGTCATCTCAGCAGGGGCGTCAACATTCATCAATGATAAAATAGTCGGCGCCACATCACTAAGTTTGCCGCCACGGCGTACTTGTAGCTTTTGCTCGCCCACATAAATCAATGGCACATGCTCTGTCGTATGCTGTGTATGTACTTGTCCGCTTTCATAGTCTTGCATCTGCTCACAGTTACCATGATCGGCTGTGATAAGCATGTCACCACCAACTGCTCGCACTGCTGACTCGATACGGCCAACGCATACATCCAAAGCCTCTACCGCTTTTACCGCTGCATCAAATATACCTGTGTGTCCAACCATATCACCATTGGCATAATTGACCACCAATACATCATACTTACCAGACTCAATTGCTTCTACCAACTTATCAGTGACTTCAGGCGCGCTCATCTCAGGCTGTAGATCATAAGTTGCAACGTCTGGAGATGGCACTAATATACGGGTTTCACCCTGATACTCTTCTTCGCGGCCACCACTAAAGAAAAACGTCACATGCGCATACTTCTCCGTTTCAGCGATTCGCAGCTGGGTTTTTCCTTGATCCTGCAAGTACTCTCCCAGTGTATTGGCCAAAGATGTTGGGTAGTAAGCAATGCTGGTTTTTGGATTGTCAGCTAGGACATCTGAATACTTAGTGAGCATCACAAATGCCGCCAGTTTTGGCTGTTTTTGACGCGCAAATCCAGAAAACTCATGGTCTGGCAAGACAAACGCTTGGGCAAGCTCACGAGCACGGTCAGCACGGAAATTCATAAAAATAAGTGCGTCGTTATCATTAACAGTATATGGCACTTCATCACGTCCAATTACGGTCGTTGGACTGACAAACTCATCGGTTTCACGCGCTTTATAAGCAGCTTGAACAGCGCCATCTGCCCGTGTCGATAGACGATCAGCTTTGCCTTCAGTAATCAGCTCATAAGCTTTTTGCACTCTATCCCAACGATTGTCACGATCCATTGCATAGTAGCGTCCGATGATACTCGCAATCTGTACGCGGCCACCTTCGTAATGAGCATTCAATTTATTGATATAATCGCGCAGACGATTGATGTACTTATCAGCAGATTTAGGCGGGGTATCACGGCCATCTAAGAAACAATGAATAAAGACATTCTTGGCACCATGGACCAATGCTGAATGACACATACCTTCGATATGGTCTTGATGTGAGTGGACGCCGCCATCAGAAAGCAAGCCCATAATATGGACGTTACCGCCACGCTCATTAGCCGCTTTTACCGCATTGACCAATGCTTCGTTTTTATAGAATTCACGATTGGCAAGCTCACTTGAGATACGAGTTGAGTCCTGATAAAGAACACGCCCTGCCCCTAAATTCATGTGACCAACTTCTGAATTACCAAACTGACCATCTGGCAAACCAACATCTTCCCCTGACGCTGAAATCAGCCCATGAGGATATTGCTGATAAATCTTGTCTAAATTTGGCATATTGGCGGCAGCGATAGCGTTATCTTTATCTTCTTCACGATGACCAAAGCCGTCCAATATCATCAAGACATGCGGTATTTTTTTATTCTGTGCACCGTCTTGGTTATTGCTAAGCTGTGTTTTATTATTATCAATAGAGTCTGATGCTTGTTGGGTACTGGTCATATATTACCGCTCCTCGAGTGAATGAACGCCTATAATGCTGTGTAAGGGAATATAAAGCCCTCTATATTAACACACATCTTGAAATAGCTGAAAAACTGAGCATTTTTCGTGAGTTTATGAATAATTTTATAGGGTTATCTTGCGATGATTTTTCTATACAAAATAATATAAATGCGGCCAACTAACCAAGCTACGTATCAATCTGTAATTCAGACTTGCAATCACTCTTTTCATTGGTTAAGATAAAACTATTCTGAAGTGTTAGCTAGTAGATGTTTATTCCCTGAGCCGATAATGCTTTACCAGGATGTGGTACCTATTGTCTCATTGTGTATGCCTGCACCGCTTGCGGTGTATCAGGAAACCTGCAGAGATGATGACGCATCCGCCCTGAACTTCACGGTTCATGGGTCACCATCTTACAGCGGCACTTCGGTTGTTTCATTCGGTTAGTAAGTATATTTCTTATAATTTATTCACTACCACTAAAAAGCCCCTTTCGTCATTGATGAGAGGGGCTTTTTTTATGCTTATGATTTAACTAAATAGTTATTCGTCATTAGCAGATTTAGTAATCTTTTTCACATCTTTAGGGATGTTTTTAGCAGTACCATCAACCGTAGTATTTTGTTTAAACACATCACCAAATGGGTTTTGCTGCTGTTGACCAAACGGATTCTGACCATTCATGCCACCTGCACCACCGAACGGGTTTTGACCGCCCATACCACCAGCACCGCCAAATGGATTTTGACCACCCATCTGCTTGGCCATCATTTCCATCATTTTCTGCTGATTATTCATGACGTAATTATTGGCCAAGTCTTTTAGCTTTTTCTGCACAGGTGGCAATACTACCAACAGCGCCATCAAATCACTAAGTACCCCAGGAATAAGCAGTAAAATACCAGCAGCTGCCATCGCGATACTCTTGATCATCGTGGTCTCTGGCGGACGCATCGCAGGGTTCATCATGCCACCAGCTTTCATTTGCTGTGCCATTGGATTAAGAGCAGCCATGCCTTTGCGCATCAAAGAGATACCGATAACCGCGGCGATAATAAACCACATAAACACCCACCAACCGCTCATAAACTGAGCAAGCAAATACCACAGTAGCATCTCGATAATAAACCAAACGATGGCTATACCAACTATCTGACCCATAAAGTGTCGTCCTATAAAATAAAAACCAATAAATTGAGCGCCATGAAAATTAAAATGGCTAACATATAATGTATATGGGGATTGGTTGCTATACTATCAAACTTAAGGCTAATTTTTAAGCCATATAGTCGGTACAGTATAATTTGGCTACAAGGAAGACGGAAGATAGTACTACCAATAGTGGGCTAAGCGAGTCTGATATCGTATCCAATTTATATAGGACTGAATATAAAATGACAGGTAAGCAAGACGGAATATTATGGCAATTATTATAGGAATTGATCCAGGGTCACGCATGACTGGTTATGGGATAGTACAGCAGACAGGTGACAAGCTGACCTATATCGATGCAGGAACGATTCGCACAGATACCAAAGAGATGCCTGAACGCCTCAAGCGTATCTTCAATGGACTAACCCGCATCACACAACATCATTTAAAATACGCAGACGAGCCTATCTATACAGCGATTGAGCAAGTATTTATGGCAGAAAACCCTGATTCTGCACTTAAGCTTGGGCAAGCACGAGGTGCAGCGATTGCAGCGATGGTTGCACTAGATTTAGAAGTGTCAGAATATACGGCTCGGCAGATCAAACAAGCCGTCTGTGGCTATGGAGCGGCGGCCAAAGAGCAAGTACAAGAAATGGTCTGCCGGATATTAGCGTTAGAAGTCGTACCGCAACAAGATGCTGCCGATGGACTTGCCTGCGCCATCTGTCATGCTCATTCAAGCCATTCAATGAACAAGCTGATATTGAATAGTGCTATGCGTGGTCGCGGTGCTTCTAAAAAGAAAGGCCGTTGGCGTTTGACCGAAGAAGATTTGGGTAACTTGCGTTAAAGATCAGCGTTAAAGTAGCTAGGCGTTAGAGCAAACAATCGTCAAAATAGATAAACAGCAAATTAGACACCCCATAAAAAACACGCGCTATTAGACGCGTGTTTTTTATAACTATGAGCATTTCAAAGCTCAAAATACAGTAAACTACTCTACAACTGCACTTTCAATGACAGCATCTAGTATATAGGCATACTTTTCATCAGCAGTATCATCTTTAGTTGGTTCACTGGTCTCTGATAATTCATCGATGTTTAGCGGATAGCGTTGTAAGCGTAACACCTCTTCGTGTTTGCTATCATGCTGATAGCCATCGATTTCACCAACGAATACTCGCCACTGTCCTTCGTGAGTTTTAATGCCCTGATCATTATAAGTGATAGGCTTGACTTGTAGACACTGCTCAGAGTTACCTGCTTCGCAAGGTACTGTTTCGGAGTTTACTGCCCAAAATACTGTTTCACCCTTACTGTTATATTTCGCTTGTGCAGTAAGCCTACCATTCCAAACCAGAGTTACATCATCGTCGGTAAACTGTGTTAATACTGGATTATCGCCTTGATCAATTTTGAACTCACTACTGCCCTGCATCAACGTATTCAAGGTGTTTTCTGCCACATCTAGCTCGCCACAAGACATCTTCGTACTCATACCCTCTTCAGTAGTTAAGGTATGCCCTTTTAACTGATAGCCAGCACTAATCGTATTACAGCCTACGCTATAGCTTAGCGTGTCTTGCCCTTGATATTGGTTAAATGCAAGCGTTACCTGACTGTTGATATTCGCAAATTCAGCCATAGGTTGTTCATTGGCGTCAACAGCATTTACTAACGTCCAACGATGATGAGATAAGGTGGTCTTCAGCTTGTCTTGAGCGGTTAATTCAACAGGTTCAGATTCGTCTGATGTAGGGCTCATACTAGATACCAGATCTTCATTTACGGTTAAGTCTGTCATTTCGCCAGCTTCAGCACCCTGCGATGTATCATTCTCGCTAGACGCCGCTTCTTTTTGACACGCACTTAGCATCAGACTAACTGCCATCATACTGGGTAATAGCAGTAATTTTAACGTTGGCTTATTTCGGCTACCTACCATATTACATACCTCTTAGTAAGCTTGTACAACTTATCTCGCGTACCATCTATGTTTTACAAACCTATTCAAAAGAAGTCATAATTTAAAAGTATTCCTCTTTAATGAATAAGTAAGAAACATAATTGATATAACTAAGCTAGATTACCCACTATAACCTTGGCTCTATTAACCTATGTAACGAAATGTTGATATTTATTATATTTCATAAAAAAACAGCTAACGATTGAGGTTAGCTGTTTTGCTTTATAGCGATCAATTTATCGGATAGGTTAATAGATAAATTTTATGATTTAAACTATTTTTCTAGAACCTTTTAGTCATTCACACTGGCAGGTTTGGCTTTAGCCATATTTTTAATACTGAAGCGTTCATTCATCTTTTGATAAAAACGGGCTAGGTTTTCGCCTTGTTCATTAGGATTAATTTTTAATACTTTACCAAAATCTAAGCTGAGATATAGCACGATATCCGCAAAACTTAATTGTTCACCTACTAGGTATTCACGACCTTCTAATATCGTCTCAAAGTACGCCATGGCTTTAACAGCACGAGCAATTGATGGTGCGACGAACTCTGGGACTTGCTCAATACGTTGTGCTTTAGATGGATGACTGTGCTGAAACGCGAGCATCAAGTTATACATCACTTCAAACTCTGCAACACGGCGCATAGAGCAAACTTGCGCACGCTGTACCACATCATTACCCATGACTGAACGCTCACCGTAAACACGATCCAGATACTCACAAACTGCCTGCGAATCATTCAATACCGTACCATCATCTAAGGTCAAAACAGGTACGGTCTGCATCGGATTCATTTGCGTAAAGGCTTCTGACATTTGCTCATTTGCCGCAAAATCAATATCGATCACATCCACATCATCCATATCATCGACATCGATACCTTTTGAAGCCAATAAGATAAGCGCTTTACGCGGATTGGGCGCTGTACGGGTAATATATAGTTTTTTCATAGCAAACTCCTTGTAAGAATGATTGGACAGCGATTTGACGCTGATACGCTTTATTATGGTTGTTGTACTAATAAGCACAAACGATTGATACGCTATACCACAGTTATAGCCTAATCTAGCCATCATGGCAAAGTGTTATTAGTCATAAAGTAGAAATAATAAAAGCCCCATAACCTTGAGTCATGGGGCTTTATTTAATCACATTTATACATCAGTCTAATTATTTGTTTGGTGCAGGTGTGGTACGTAGATACGGTTTAATCTCTTTATGACCTTTTGGATATTTTGCAGCAATATCTTCGTTTTTCACGCTTGGCGGAATAATCACATCATCACCATCTTTCCAGTCTACAGGTGTTGCAATGTTATACTCATCCGACAACTGTAGTGCGTCAATTACACGTATAATTTCATCAAAGTTACGGCCACAGCTAGCAGGATATGTCAGCGTTAAACGAACTTTTTTACTTGGATCAATGATAAAGACGCTACGTACTGTATGAGTGCTGTCGGCATTAGGATGCATCATGTCATATAGCTCAGCGACTTCTTTATTAGGATCAGCGATGATTGGGAAGTTCATATCTGTGCCTTGAGTCTCACCGATATCGCTCGCCCACGCTTTGTGATCTTCTAAGCTATCAACAGAAATACAAATCGGCTTTACATTGCGCTTTTGGAACTCGCCATTCAGTGCAGCGGCGCGACCAAGCTCAGTGGTACATACTGGCGTAAAATCTGCTGGATGCGAGAAGAAAACGACCCAATGATCACCTGCCCATTCATGAAAATTGATGTCACCTTCTGTGGTTGTAGCGTCAAAATTTGGTGCGGTATCACCTAAACGTAAATGTGCCATGCTTGATTCCTTAGCTATGTGAATGAACGCTTATATCGACACGTCGGCCTCGCGTTCTATTATTATCATCGACGTGCTCAGCTATCAAATATAACATAAAGCACATCCGTAAAAACTGACTTTATCTTAACAAACTGGTTATGAATGTCTTGTGACGGATTGTAATGCGGTTATTCCATTTACCTCTAAGCTGATGGACAAATTTTTTAATGAATTTTATGGGCAAGTAGCTTTGATAAATAATTAAACCACCATACCTGCATCCCATAAGCAAAATTCGCACTATAATCATACTTAACTTTATAACTGCACACAAAAAAGCCCATTCCTAGCATACTAGAAATGGGCTAACTTGCAAACTACTATTGTTCAGTATTATTCCAAAATATCTATTTGGATAAGGATACTTTCAAATACTAAGCCAACATAAATTAAGCTGGCTTATAACTATCACGTAAGCTAAC
>Ga0209595_100744_pt1 | contig 10706 bp, 8 predicted proteins | sample Porto_4metaG_FD_187427 | JGI IMG/M metagenome (GOLD analysis project Ga0209595, IMG submission 187427) | Marine algal microbial communities from Porto, Portugal - Porto_4 metaG (SPAdes) (version 2) | ecosystem: Host-associated > Algae > Red algae > Unclassified | place: Portugal: Porto | collected...
CTAGGCTAATAGTATTTAAGACAATAACTGGTATTCGAGACAACAACATTATAGTTTTCAAATAAGGAACTGCCATGAGCATGGACTTTACCGACCAACGCCTCTCATATGAGAAAGGTGAGCTTGACCAACAGTCAGTACCAACGTCACCATTCGAGCTTTTTAAAGCTTGGATGAACGAGGCGTTAGCGCAAAAGGTGCAAGAGCCTTATGCAATGAGTTTAGCGACATGTGGCGCAGACAGTAAGCCTAGCGTCCGTATTGTGTTACTACGCGAAATTACTGAGACAGGTATTGTTTTCTATACCAATTATGAAAGCGCAAAGGGGCAGGATATTGAAGAAAACCCTAATGCCGAAGCGTTATTCTTCTGGCATGAGCTGGAGCGCCAAGTCCGTATCAGCGGTAGTATTGCTAAAATCGCTGCTGATAAATCGGCTGCTTACTTCCAAAAGCGTCCCCATGATAGTCAAGTAGGGGCTTGGGTCAGTCAACCGCAAAGTGGTGAAGTGGCCAATCGTGAAGTCATGGAGCAAACGTTTGAACAGCTTCAAGCAGCGCACCCTGACAATACTACCGTACCAACGCCAGAGTTTTGGGGTGGGTATGAAATTACGGTTGAAAGTATTGAATTTTGGCAAGGTCGCGCCAATCGGATGCATGACCGAATTGTGTATACGCAGAGTAGTGGCGACAACAGTGAAGTCAATGAAGGCAATGAAGGCTGGACAACCAAACGCTTATTACCATAGTTGTTATAGTTTGAAGCTATAGATTATAGAAAACTAAAAAAGCCACTCTAAATCCAGTTTTTCTGGTGTCTAGAGTGGCTTTTTTACGTTAGCTATTGACCTTAGTTGGCATTATTTTTTATTTAACTTTTTATTCAATATCGGTATCGACATCCACTGAGACTGACATGCCAGGGCGTAAGCGTGTAAGCTCAGGCTGGTTCTGATCTAGGTCGATGCGTACAGGAATACGTTGAGCAATTTTTATGTAGTTACCTGTCGCAGGGTTGGCAGCAGCAGCACTAAACTCGCTACCAGTCGCTGGCGAGATATTACTCACACGACCCGTAAATTTGGCACCGCCAAGTGCATCGACATGAATGGTCGCAGGCTCACCGATTGCCATATTGGCTATTTGAGTTTCCTTAAAATTTGCAATAATCCAAATGCCCTTTGGTACGATATACATGAGCTGCGTACCAGCGCTGACGTATTGGCCTTCTTTGACACTAACTTGGCTTAGCTGCCCAGATTCAGGCGCAGTGATAATAGTATTGTCTAGATTAATTTGCGCTTGCTTAACGCCTGCTTCAGCATTTTTGATATTTGCGTCCAGCGATGAACGACTACCGCTAGTCTTTTCACGGTTTTCTTGAGCGGCTTGCAAATTAGCCTCTGCTTGCTGTACACCTGCCTGTGCTTGAGCCAATTGCGCCTTGATATGAGCAACTTCTGCTTTCGATACCGCACCAATAGCATCTAAACCTTGATAACGGTTGACATCTTCACGCGCGCTTTCTACATTGATTTTGGCACTATATAAATCAGCCCTACGTGCTTCGATTTGTGCTTGGCTGGTTTGCGTATCTTGGTCATTGGTAGAGCGGTTAGTAAGAGCTACTTCGGTATTTGCTTGTGCCTGATCGAGCTGCTGCTGAAAGGTTCGATCGTCAATCTTTATGAGTAAGTCGCCAGCCTTTACACTGGCGAAGTCTTGCACTGCTACCTTGGTCACATAGCCAGAAACTTGCGGGCTAATAATAGTGGTCTGACCTTTGACAAAGGCATTATTGGTTTGCTGTACCGTTGGGGTGAACGGTGGGAGCTTCCATGCATACAAAATCAATGCCACGCCAATGACAATCAATAAAATTAATAAGCTTAAATTCAGATAGGATTTTTTCTTGGGTGACCAACCAGTAGTATCGGGTATTGGCTCTTTTGGCGGCATCGGTGGTTCATTGCTGTCTGAACTGTTTTCTACAAGGTCTTCTGCTGTCTTAGTTGCTGATGGCGAAGCATTTGTAGCAGACTCTTCTTTACTTATATCGGACGCTATAGGTGTGTCTGTTGTTGGAGCGCCAGTGGACGTCTGAGGTGTTTGATTAAGCTCATTTGGTTTTTCTTGGCTCATGACGTGCTCCTAAATTTTTGATAAATATTAAAATAGACTGGCTATAAATGAATAGGGTGAAACATGATTAATATAATAAGCTGAGCTATTTTGACTCACGCATTTTTGCAATAACGGCAAGCTCTTTAGCAAGGGGATTGCGCTTGTGGTAACGGTTATAAAAATAGTTGATCAATAAAATGGCTGTAACGAAAGTAGCAAAACTGGCCATCAAAAAGAACAGATCGCTATAAGCTGAGACAGTAGCTTGGCGTTGAATCCCTTGCAAAACTTGGCTCATCGCGGCCACATTCGCTTGCGCTGTATCCGTCGTTTGATTTGATAATACACTGCGAGTACCAGCAATTTGAGCGCTAAACGTAGGATCACCCAAATTCAGTGAGCTGACCATATCTGCATAATGGACCTGTGTACGAATGGTCGTAAATGCCTGAATAGCCGCTGCACCTGCCAATCCGCCAACCGTTTGGGAAATACCAAAGATAACCGAAAAACTAATGATATAAGCAGGGCCACTAGCAATAGCTCGCAAGAATCCTTCGAAAACCAAAGGTCCCATGAAATATACCGCGGCAAATGCAATCAAAAACTGGCTAATATAAAACATATAGGGAGCGGAGTTGATAGAGACCCCAACGTCCATCCAAGAGCCCAAGGCAATCAATGCCACTGCAAAAATAACAGGACGGCGCAAGTCCATTGGATTGGTACTAAAAATACTAATCACCAAAGCCAGCACACTGGCAGCCATTATGACAGCATAAAAAGTAACCAGCTGATCGTTACCATAACCCAAATTAGCAAGTAGGCCTGCAGCACCGACATTTTGTTCAGATAGCAAAATTCGCATAACAGCGCCGGTAATCATAAAGGCAATAATATTGCGGCTACGCATCCAGCGGACTTGTAACATTGGATTTTTGCGATGTGTTTCAATCCATAGAGCGATGCCAATCCCAACAATAGCAATCATCAGTGGATAGACGAGCCAAGGCGTCGTCCACCATAAAATCCTACCTTGCACCAAAATTACAGCCAGTGCCGCCAAACCGCTCGCAAAAAAAGCAAAGCTTAAAAAATCGAGTTTCTCAAATACTTTTTCTGTATTGCCTGGTGGTAGCTCCAATATATTAATCAGCCCAAAACAAATCAGTGCCAAGCCAAATTGAAATAAAAATAAGTTTTCAAGCTGACCGTCGATGGCGAGATAGGGCGAGATGATTCGTGATAATGGAATACCAAACTGCACCAAGCCAAAACCCAATATTAAGCCACTAGTACGCTTGACGGTTGGCATACCTTGCAAACAATAGAATAAACCTAAAATGGTCATGCCACTTGCGACCATACCGCTAAGTCCCCTTGCGACAATCTCTAGGTAATAAGGCTCAATTCCTATATTAGGCGTATCTAATAAGTGACTACTGATTAGCCACTGTAAACTCGTGGCGGCCAACAAAAAGAACAGAGTGATTTTGCTAAAAAGTGACATACCAAATTGTTGGCGAATTTTGTACAGCAGAACGGTGATACAGGCATTGGTCATATTATAGCTAACAGATATCCAGCCACCTTCAGCTGGCGTTAAGCCCAGTTGACCCTGAATTTGAGTAAGGTTTGCGACGAGTAGACCGTTTTGGAAGCTAGCAGTGAGACCAACGAAAATTCCGATCAGTAAGTAAAATAATTTGCGACGTGCAGGATGATCAGGATTGGCAGGAGAGCCCACCATTATCGGTTGTTCGTGGGGCTTAAACTGATATTCGTTACTCATGGACGTACCATCATCTGTATAAGGAAATAGAATGGCATAGAACAGATTCCAGACGCAAAATCAGGTCAGTACGATGAATGTTCATAGCTTAAAAAGCAGCGGGGTAGCTGATATAAATGCTGGTCAAACTGGAAAGATAACCTAAGAAATGCAGGGCATATTTTATCATAACTTTTACAGTGCTTTTGTCATCACCGCGTAACTCATCGGCGCTGCTGAATAAAGATATAGCAGTGTCTCATGCAATTTAACGAACATTAAAACAAACGATGCAACAAGCAAAAAATACTATACGCATAAAAAACAGCTCTATACAGAGCTGTCTTTGTGTATCGAAAAATTGGTCAGTCAATACATAGTATTTTGGCTGATACCGAGGTATCAATGAATACCAAATACTAAGTTGATTCATCATATTTTGCTTCTAGCTGCATTGCACGCTGATAGCTATCAAGACTGGCCAGCTTTTCAGCATACTGTTTGATATGCGGATAGGCGTCAAGTTTCTGACGCTTAGCAAGAATAATCAAATCGAATGACAGCATAAAGTCAGCACCGCTTAGCTTATCACCCACAATAAACGACTTACCTTCAACCGAAGTATTCAGATACTTAAATAATCTGGTTTTTTCTGTCTCGATATAGCCGTTTAAAAACTCATTGTCATCGATGCCTGCTTTGTTAGTAAATAACTCAAGCATTAATGGCAACATGAGCGAGCTTTCTGCAAAATCAATCCACTGTAGATAGTAACCGTAGTCTGAGCTTCCTGTAGCAGGGCGCAGACGCTCTGGCGCAAACCGTTCGATCAATAACTCAGTGATAGCACCTGACTCAGCATAAATTTGTCCATCCATTTCGATAACCGGAGACTTACCGAGTGGATGTACAGCCTTTAGAGAGTCTGGTGCTAAATGAGTCTTGGCATCGCGCTGATGACTAACGACTTCATAAGGAACGCCTAGCTCTTCTAAGAGCCATAGCGTACGTAATGAACGTGATTGATTGAGATGATGTAAGCGAATCATGGTATCGACCTTATTGCGTAGTGGGTTTGACTAACCTTTCAGCTTTGCCATTAGGCGCTTAGCAGCTTCTTCTGATGATGCAGGGTTTTGACCTGTAATTAGCAGACCATCTTCAACGACAAATGATTCCCAATCAGCCGCTTTTTCGTAGTTACCGCCATTGGCTTTCAATGCGTTTTCTACTAGGAATGGTACTACGTCTGTTAGGCCAACTGCGTCTTCTTCTGAGTTGGTAAAACCAGTCACTGTTTTGCCTTTTACTAAGTACTCGCCATCGACTTTAACGTTTTTAAGCGCTGCAGGAGAATGACAAACAAAAGCAACAGGCTTGTCTTGCTTAACAAAAGTCTCGATCAGATTGATAGAGTTTTTATCTACTGCCAAATCCCACAATGGGCCATGACCACCAGGATAGAATACTGAATCAAAGTCTTCAGCATTCATATCAGCAAGTTTTTTGGTATTAGCCAAATGCTCCTGCGCGTCTTTATCGTCTTTAAAACGAGTAGTGTCTTTGGTTTGCGTGTCTTCTGTGTCACTACTAGGATCTAGTGGTGGCTGACCACCAGCTGGAGAAGCTAGAGTTACATTTACGCCAGCGTCAAGAAATGCGTAATAAGGAGCAGCAAATTCTTCTAGCCAAAAACCAGTTTTCTTACCAGTATCGCCTAAACGGTCATGAGAAGTTAGTACCATTAAAATGTTCATAATTATCCTTGTTTATTATTTATGTGTTAGTAACTATATAGCCAACAGTCATAAGTTTTACGTTACATCATTAGCCGTTTTTACTCAATTAGCCTAGATGCAAATAATGACTGTTAGCATTATTCCTGCTTTGTGAGCAACTTTCAGTAGTGATATTAGCAATTTATGTTGTTAAGTAGTTATTCATAACGATTGCTAACTGTCAGTAGCTGCTTAACTAGTAAATGTTTAACCAATAACTATTTAACGTCAGACACTTTAATTACAGTCTTACCAAAGTTATCACCGTTTAACATACTGACAAATGCATCTGGGGCATTATCTAAACCGTCAGTAATATGCTCTTTGGTTTTTACTTCACCTGACTCTACCCATTTGCTCATGGTTTCTAAGAACTCTGGGAAGTGGTCGCCGTACTCTTCAAAGATAATGAAACCTCTGACAGTTAGGCGTTGGCTTAAGATAAGACCCATCAGCATACCTAGGCGATCTTTGCCATCCGGTAAATCAGTGGCGTTGTACTGCGATACCAGACCACATACTGGAATACGTGCGTGGTCGTTAAGTAATGGCATTACCGCATCAAATACTTTACCGCCAACGTTTTCATAGTAGATGTCGATACCATCTGGACACGCTGCTTTTAATTGCTCAGCGAAGTCGTCAGCTTTGTGATCGATACAGATATCGAAGCCAAGCTCATTGACCGCAAAGTCGCATTTCTCTTTGCCGCCTGCCACGCCGACAGTGCGCAGACCATATTGATTACCCACTTGACCGACCGTGGCACCAACGGGTCCAGTTGCTGCTGCCACAACTAAGGTTTCGCCTTTTTGTGGTTTACCGATATCAGTCAGACCCATGTAACCGGTGAACCCTGGCATACCTAACACGCCTAAACCATAAGAAGGATTTGACATGTTTTTGTCTAGTTTGAGGAAGCCTTCGCCATCACTGACACTGTAGTCCTGCCAGCCTGAGTTTGATACGACTAAGTCGCCTACCGCGAAGCTGTCGATATTCGACTCGACCACTTGCGCTACGGTACCACCCATGATGACGTCACCGACTTCTAACGGGTCTGCATAGCTTTTTGCATCGCTCATACGCCCACGCATATACGGATCTAGTGACAGATATACCGTGCGTAGTAGCATCTCGTTATCTTTTGGCGTAGGAATGTCGCTAGTTGCCATGTCAAAGTTGTCAGCAGTAGGTACGCCATTAGGACGGCTAGCCAATTTGATTTGACGGTTTGTTTGTTGATTCTGTTGTTTGTCGAAGCTCATTGTAGGACTCCTTTATATTTATTAATTGTCATTATTATAGGGATGTTAAATGTAGTAGCTACTCAGCATGGAATAGCTACTACTATAAATAGCATAACGATATGTACTTATTGTTACTGTCGCGATTTTTCTTATAATTCTTCTGACAGTTCTTGCTATAGCGCTTATTAAGACGCTTTGCTAGTTACAGCACGCTGCAAGATACGACGTGATACTTCTAAGTCGTTGGTACCATGTTCACCAAGCTTGACCATGTTATGCACTTCAAGCTGCTTGATGATTGGATCAATCGCTGTTTCCGTCAAGTCAACGTCTTCTAGGCTAACTGGCAAGCCAAGCTCGCGGAAGAAGTTTTCAGTATAGACAATGGCAGTTTCAATGATGGCGTCGTCATCTAAGTCAGCATCGGTAATGTTCCATACGTTACGTGCATACTGAAGCAGTTTTTCTTTTTTGCTTTCTTTCAGCTCACGCATGACTGATGGTAATACAATGGTTAGCGTACGTGCATGATCGATAGCATGTAATGATGTTAGCTCATGACCAACCATGTGAGTTGTCCAATCTTGTGGCACACCAGTACCGATCAGACCATTCAATGCCATGGTCGCTGTCCACATAATGTTCTTACGTGTTTCTAGGTTTTCTGGATCTTGCTTAACAACTAGACCTTCATCGATAAGGATTTTAAGCAAGCTTTCAGCAAAGGCATCTTGTACTTTCGCGTTTACTGGGTAAGTCAGATATTGTTCCATTACATGAACAAATGCATCAGCAACACCATTCATAACCTGACGTTCAGGCAGGGTAAGTGTTTTGATTGGATCTAGAATTGAGAATTTAGGGAAGGCAAGTGGGTTACCAAACGGTAGTTTTGCTTGACGTTCACTATAGTTGATCACGCCGCCTGAATTCATCTCAGAACCTGTTGCTGGAATGGTCAATACAGCACCCAAGTCGACAGCAGAATTGATGTTTTTGCAATAACCAGTTAGGGCATCCCAAGCTTGGTCACGTGAGACAGTGCCGTCTTCTTCAGTCAATGAAGATACTAGTGCGACAAATTTGCTGCCGTCAATCACAGAACCACCGCCAACTGCTAATAAGAAGTCGATGTTGTGCTCATTAACCATATCAGCGGCTTTAAGTAACGTAGTGAATTCTGGGTTGGCTTCGATACCACCGAATTCAAATACAGTACGGTTACCGCTTGCCGCTAGTGCAGTTTTTACTTCGTCTAAAGTACCAGTACGCTGTGCTGAACCACCACCATAAGTAATGAGTACACGCGCATCAGTAGGGACTAGATCTGATAATTGCTCAATTTGACCTTCACCAAAAACGATACGGACTGGGTTGTAGTATTGGAAGTTATTCATAAGATTCCTAATTAGTAATAAAAAGTTTTTAATAAAAACGGTTCAATTGAATGGTTTTGACATGGGATATTTTCTGATATCAATCAATGAATGATAAGCAATGCTCGTTATAGACATTCATTTTTAATATTTGTGCGCATTGTACACCAATTAGACCAGTCGTCTAGTGATATTTACAAAACTCTCGTATAACTGTTTAAGTCATATGCAGATGTCTTTCAGAAATTTGTTTAAAAAAGAGAAGGCAATAAAGCACACTGAACACTCAAGCATAGTACTAACAGCTGCTATCTATGAGAGTTGTAAATATTCAATGTGCCTTAATGTTTATAATGTTTGTGCTAAAGATGCAGTCGCTAGAAATCCGAACGGTTAACTATCAGCGTCCCATTTGGGTCGTGGTCATCTGCCAAATTTCTGCTAAAGGGGTATTGGTTTGGCTAATCTTTGCAATTAAGCTTGCGCCAAGCCATGCAAAATACCAACGCTTGGCCATACTCTCAGCTGAGATATTATCGTGACGAGGTACGGACTCATCGAGCCAGCCAGCTTTGATCTGCTTAGCAAGCCACATGGTCGTCTGCTGATAGCCAGTATCGAGTGCCTTACGCATGGTTTCTGACATATCGGCTACCTCTGCGCTGAGCTTAACCACCAAGCATTTCTCATGGTCACAGCCGTTCTGCTGGGTGTCATACCAGTTTTGAAAATAATCATATAGTTTTTGCTGCGCACTGACATCTTGTGCATCGATGACATCCAACCGAGTCTTATATAAACTAAAGTAATGATTAATGATGGCTTCACCAAAGGCCTCTTTAGAAGCAAAGTAATGGTAAAAAGAACCCTTTGGTACACCTGCTGTATCTAAAATCTGCTTTAGACCAACAGCGGTAAAACCTTTTTTAGCAATTAATTGGTAGCCAGTAGTAAGTAAATGAGCTTTGGTATCTGGGGTAGTTGCGTCTGTATTAGACATAAACAGGATTGTCTCCCTTAGTAGTCGCTTGTATTAGCGTATGTATTAAATAGTCAGTTAAAACAGTTAGCGTTCATTTGAACGTCACGTTGATGGCGTATTGTAATAGGATATAGTTATATGTGTTACGTTTTATCAACAATATTCACTGACAAAGTAGTCTTGTTTTATTAATAGCTATGGTAGCATTAGACCAGTCGTCTAGCAAGGTAGGTTTTGTTGTTATCCGTTACCGTTAGTATTTATTGCTAAAGATCATTTTTCATTAGAGCTTTTTTTAATTGATGACTATTGATTGATAGCTTGGTAACGATTTCAGACTTGCTTCTTGCCAGATATTTTCTCATTAAGATATCGCCGACTTAATAATTTTATTTTAATAATCGCAAACCCATACTTAACATAACAAATTAAAAATAAGGATGATTATGTCAACCAATACTACGAGTGCATATAGTGACTTTCATTTGCAGTTCATCGCTGGTGAATGGCAGACCGGTAAAGACGATAGTACTAACACCAATACCAACCCATATAACGGTGATACGCTTGTAGAGATCCAGCAAGCGACCAACGATCAGTTAAACGAAGCCTATGATGCTGCAACCCAAGCTCAAGAAGCGTGGGCCAAGCAGACACCAGCAGCGCGTGCTGCAGTATTGTATAAAGTCGTAAACATACTCGATCAGCGCCAAGAAGAAATCGTTGATTGGCTAATCAAAGAGTCGGGCAGTACTCGTATCAAAGCCATGGTCGAGTTCGGTGCGACGCGCGCGATTACCCTTGAAGCAGCGACATTCCCTAATCGTGTCCATGGTGAGATTCGCCCATCGAATACTCCTGGTAAAGAAAACTTTATTTATCGTGAGCCAATCGGCGTTGTCGCTGTCATTAGCCCATGGAACTTCCCACTACATTTAACTCAGCGCTCTATCGCGCCAGCCTTAGCACTTGGTAATGCTGTCGTGCTCAAGCCTGCTAGCGATACGCCAGTGACAGGTGGTTTGCTATTGGCCAAAGTGTTTGAAGAAGCAGGTCTGCCAAAAGGTCTATTAAACGTCGTGGTCGGCTCAGGTAGTGAGATAGGCGATGCAATCGTTGAGCACAAAGCGCCAAGTTTAGTGTCGTTCACAGGTTCGACCTCAGTGGGCAAACATATCGGTGAGCTGGCCAATGGCGGCGAATACATAAAACAAGTGGCGCTTGAGCTAGGTGGTAACAGTCCATTTGTGGTACTAAAAGATGCTGACATTGAGCAAGCGGTAAAAGCAGCTGCCTTTGGTAAATTCTTGCATCAAGGCCAAATCTGTATCGCGATTAACAGAGTCATTGTAGAAGACGAGATATATGATGACTTTGTAGAGCGTTTCTTAGCACATGTCAAAACATTGAACGTCGGTGATC
>Ga0209595_100747_pt1 | contig 10667 bp, 8 predicted proteins | sample Porto_4metaG_FD_187427 | JGI IMG/M metagenome (GOLD analysis project Ga0209595, IMG submission 187427) | Marine algal microbial communities from Porto, Portugal - Porto_4 metaG (SPAdes) (version 2) | ecosystem: Host-associated > Algae > Red algae > Unclassified | place: Portugal: Porto | collected...
GCAAATTGCAACGGATTTAGGCATTTGGTAAACGGAACAAATATATCGCTACCCCACTACAGACAGCGGCTACCGCCCATGCCATCCACATCATATCGGCAGGCAAACGATAAAATAACATAATTGTCGATGCTGCCATCATAACCGTCGCTAAACATTTGGCATAAAGCGGAACGGCATGATTCTCTTCCCAATCACGGACAAATTTGCCAAAATATTTATGATTAATCAGCCAAAAATGAAAGCGTCGAGAACTGCGTGCCCAGCACCCTGCTGCTAGCAAGATAAAAGGCGCAGTAGGCATCACTGGCAACAATATACCGATAATACCTAAGATAAAAAACAGCCAACCAAGCGTCACAAAGGTCCAACGCAGCATTGGGCTGTTGGATTGATCAGTCTTAGGTCGGTAATAGAACGCTTTTTTATTATCGGTCATATAAGTTGTCGGTCGTGTAAGTTGTCAGTTATGCCAAATGTCAATTGTTTAGAGTAGCGCCTATTATATAAGCAGCGGCATAGAAGGCTAATCATGCAATATCGCCCGTCTGCGCACAAGACTATTTATATAAGGTTTTTGCTATTGATAGGTATGTTTGGTTAGTAATTGGGTAAGTACCAATAATAAATGCTGTACTCTTTTATTAATACGTCGCTAAAAATAACTATCAGTAGCTGTGGTAAACAACAACTATCATAAAGAGCGGTTAACGAACACCTGTCATCACCTGCCATCGTCATTCTCGATACGCTTGCATCACGTCTTGTAAGTCGTCTATGATGACGCAATAACTATCGATAATAGTCATTAGCAGTATGGATTCATTAGCAGTACTGATCAAAACAATGTAATACCAATCAATCTTGTCGGGGTGCTTTGATTTAACGCTGTAGACACAGCCCACATCATCGCTGAGACACACCCGTGAACCTGAAGCAGTTAGCACTGACGTAGGAAACAAGCGTGACATACCCTCAGAGGTCTATAAATAAGCGCAGTCTATAGATGACGTACTGGTGATAACCATATCAAACGCCGAGTATCTGACAGTTAGCATCGAGACTTTACCTTTCTTATTTGGCCTTTCTTGTTTTACTTTAATAGTATCAGTCTGATTGTTTTCCATACCTAAAAAGGAAACAACCATGCAGCCGACCACCAAACTTACACTGACCCTCGAATGGTTTTTAAACCCTGATCACCTACCTTTTATCGCCGGTGTGAACACGGGCGCATATGAGCAGGCAGGGCTTGATATCACCATTATCGAGCCAGATGACCACTATGATGGCTTTGCCGAATTACAAAACCAAAGTATCGATTTGCATGTCAATGAGCCTATTCATCTGTTTGAGCATTACGCGCCTAATCTACGTGCACTAGGCTGCTTTTTTGAGACCGATGGCGGCATATTGATGCAACAGTCCAGTATGGACAAGCTAAAAAACAATCAACCGATTCGTATTTGCACCCCTGCCGCTGAAGAAAAAACCAATCGTATTGGCTTTGAGATATTAGCGCGCTATGCCAAGAAAGATGGCTTTAGTATCAGCCGTGATAATGTGAGCTTTGTACAAAAAGACTTTTATCATATAAAAAACTTGCAAGAAGACCCAAGCCTAGATGGCGCATGGCTATGCTTTTATAACTTTGAGGGCGTTGAGGCAACTCACGAGGGTTTAGAGTTTACGTTTATCGATCAGCACTTGTCACCTTATCCGAACTTTTCGGCGTTAGAGGTTCTAACGACGGATGAGATCTATAGTGCGAAAAAGGAAGCGATAGATACCTTTATCCAAGTGACCAACCAGATGACGGAGCTGTGCAAAAACGAGCCAGAGACTGCTCATCGTATGTATTATGACTATAGTAAAACCGAAGCAGATACGCTGATGGATGCCATTATTGATAATACGCTGGGCAGATTGATCACGCCTATCAATCCTGATGCAAGTAAGTGGGAAGAGCTGCGTGAGATGCTAGCCGAAATCGATATCGTGACCTTGACTGATGAGCAGTATCAATCGCTGTGGGCGCTATAGACATTTTATAATTTAAGATATCTTGGATAATAAAAAACCGCCGTAGTGTTAATGTGGCGGTTTTTTATTTAGCTGTAATCGAATAGTGAGGTTAACGCAGTAATATTTTTATAGTGAAGTGACTATACCAAGTTGCTTGGCTTCTTTGAGCCACATTGGGAACTCTTCTAGCATGTTTTCATACAACGCTTCTTCGCTAATGTCGTCCAAATCATCTAGTTCAAAAAAGTCGCAATTATCAATCACGCGCCCTGTCATGTCGTCTAGTTTTTTGAGAATGCCATAACCACGACCACCCAAGCCCACAAACTGCCAAAATATCGGCAGTTTCGCGGCTTCCGTCATGACTCTGGTGATACCACGATTGTCATTCACCCCGCCATCACTGATAAATAGCACGTATACGGGCACATCCAAGCCATCCTTTTGATAAAACTCCGTCACGGCTTTCATGACTTCTGCTTCATTGTTGATGCGCGGGCCAAGTGCCCATTTGCGCCAGCCACCATGAGCATTATTGATAAAACCGTCATAGTTGCTCAGTCCAATCTCACCCAAATACTGCGGATCTCGGGCAAACGCCCAGCAGTCTAGCGCTTGGTCGTCATCGAAGCTCACTGCCAATGGTAATATGCGATTGACCACCTCTTGCACGCGGCCTTTTTTGTACTGTCTGTTCATTGAACCTGAGGCATCTAACACCAACGCCACTTTTGCGGTTAATTGCTGCAATTGACGTTTCTCAAGCGATATCGTGGCTTTTTTGGCGAGATTGACGAGTTTTGGAGCTTTGTCTAGCATGACCTTCTCGAGCGACGGTTTTGTTTGAACTGGCGTAGCGGTCTCTTCTACTGTAGAGCTACTCTCTTCTACGTCACCACCGAAATGCTGCACGATGGCGGCAAGTCCTCCACTAAAGCCTTGCGCGACGTTAGATACTCGCCAAACGCCACTCTTACGATAAAGCTGCATTAGCATACTGGCTTGCTGCTGGGCAAAATCTACTGCTTGATACGCTGCCTGTGCCTTTTGCGACTGCTGCCAAATGCCAATCTCTAACGATTGAATTTGATTAAGCGGCGTGTCAGCTGATAACACAAAAAACAAGCTGTCTATATCAGTAGCCAGTTTGGATAAATTAACTTCAAACTCGGCTTGGATGCCTTTACTTGCTGTTGGCTGCGACTCGTAATGGGTGAGCTTGATTTGCCCGCATGGTGAGGTTGGCTGATTATAAAACACCATGTAATCATCATTGATCAGTTTGCCCGCTGCGTCTAAGGCAAAGCAGCTGATGTCCATCTCTATTGGGCTTTGGCGAGTGAACTTAAGCATGATGGGTGCGGTATCATCAATAGCAAGATTACTTAAAGGCGCGCGTTGTCCGACGGTGAGATGGTTCATGCTTTACCTATATAACTAACAAACTGTTACAGCCTGATATTATGAGGGTTATCTAATTATAAATTTATATGCTAAATAAGCAAAAAATCTATGCTACAAATTTTTCCTATAAACTTCTGTAAAATCTAGCTAGTTCGAACACTACTTTATACTATGAAGTAATATAAATGTAAAAGCTGATATGATCAAAACTACTACAAAAGTAATAGCGCTCTCGTCTCTGTTCCCAAAAACTATAGCTAATCTTCCGTACGAATATAAGCTCACTGAGATTAGGAGAAGAACAAGCCATAATTGAATGGATGACCATGCCCATACTACCTCATTCAATATTTTATATTTATACTCTAACTTTGTTGTAGAATTTACTTTTTCTATAAACAATAAGACTAAACCTATTTCACCCATATGCCTTATAAGAGTATCAAAAATACTTTCATCTTCTAGAACAATCCTGTTATTACTTAGCTTGATCCGCAAGTTATTAAAACTATCCGAAAATAAGTAAGCGATTACTGCGAGCACGGCAGCGCTAATTGGCCAAACAACTGAACCTATATATTCACTAAGAATGATATTCATATATGTTTTTAACTCTAATATAATTTATTTTACTACTACTGATATTCTATTTTGGATGAATTACACTTTCTATATAAGCAACTTATTACGTTCTTCAGTATATCTGTTAGCTAGCTCTTTAGCTTTCGTAGCAAGTATAGTCTTATCTTTTTTATCTAGAACTTCATTCAACTTGTCTAAATATAGCTCTCTTAAAGCTTTTAGTTTATGTAATATTTCATCTTGCTCACGAATTAAAGTCTTGTCTGAATTTGTTATTTCTATGATGAAATTATTTGCTATATTATTCGCTCGAACTGCCCAGTCCCTTTCGCTCTCATTAGCATATCCTGCGAAATCAAATGATTGGTGGAATAATAATCTAGATGCAAGTCCATAAAGTCCGCCTTTTAACTTACTACCGATAGCCTTTTTAAGCTCAAACTGAATACTAGAGTCTAGTAGGTCTAGCGTTGGATTGGTTAAATAGATATTACCTAGTCTTTTCAGTCTTAGTTTTTGAATACTAACCATTGACTCTATTCTGTTAAGCTCTTCGTGCAGCTCTATTAAAGTCAAATCCGATAAATCAACCTTATCCTTATCGCGAACAATCAATAATAGCTCTTCGGCAGAATAGATTAAGTCACCCAAAATAAAATAGCTTTCGAGTAGCTCAACGATTTTTTCTTCTTGCTGATTGTCTCTATATAATTCATATAATTTTGGAATTGCATCAGACAAAGCTTTAAAAAAATTAAGAAACAAATCCAACATTTTCTGTCCTTATAATACGTTGCCTATTTTTGCGCGAGGGACGAGCGCCGAGCTAAACCATTAAAGGACATCGCCTCATACATTGCATATTTGCCCATTATTAAAGGACTCCGATGCTGAGGCCATGCTTTTTAAGCTTTTGCTTTAATTACAACGCTTTCAACTGCTCCATCTGCGTCGTCATCGTGGTCAACTGCCCTTCTAGCTCAGCCAGTTTCGCTTTTTCAGCATCGACTACTTCCGCAGGCACTTTACTAACGATACTTTTTGCAGCTTATATAGCTATATTAAAGTTCATATTAATAAACTATAGATAATAGCACACAAATATTCAGTATTTATTAGGGATAAGAGTTAGCTAGAGAACTAACCAGTAGACAATAAAAAACGCCATCACAACTGTGACAGCGTTTTTTGTTAATACTAATATCTACATTTTAATCACAACGCCTTTAACTGCTCCATCTGCGCAGTCATCGCCGTCAACTGCCCTTCTAACTCAGCCAGTTTCGCCTTCTCAGCATCGACCACTTCCGCAGGTGCTTTACTGACAAAACCTTCATTACCTAGCTTACGCGCGATACCATCGGCTTGTTTTTGCAGTTTTTCATGCGCTTTGTCCAGACGTGCCAGCTCAGCCGTTGGATCAATCAGACCTTTCATCGGTACGAGGACACGTAGCTGACCGACCATACTTGATGACGACAGTGGTACTTCATCACCTTCTTTGACGATCTCCAAGCTCTCGACTTTGGCAAGCGCTTTGAACTGGTTTTTGATACGTGATAGACGCGCTTCTTCATCTTGAGAAACGTTTTGTAGGAGCACTGGCAGACGTACCGCGTTACCCAGTTTCATCTCACCACGGATGTTACGGACGCTAGCGATTAGCTCCTGTAGCCACGCCATATCCGCCTCAACTTGCTCACTGATTTGTGCGTCGTCCGTTTTTGGATAGTCAGCGACCACGATGCTATCGGTGTTTTTGCGACCCAGTAGCGGCGCGATGGTCTGCCAGATTTGCTCAGTCAGATACGGCATGATTGGATGAGTAAAGCGTAGCGCCGTCTCTAGTACGTGCAGTAGTACATAGCGGATTTGCGCTTTACGCTCGTCAGATACCGAGTCATCATTTAGGCTGGCTTTGGCAAGCTCAACGTACCAATCACAGTACTCGTTCCAGATAAACTCATAGATATCTTGGCTGACCATATCGAGACGATACTGAGCAAAATGCTGATGAATGTCTTTGATGCTAGAGTTTAGACGACTCATAATCCATTTTTCTGGTAATTCCCATACATCAGGATTCGCCGTTTGGTCGATAGGCTTGGCGTTGCTGTCACCATCAACACAGTTCATCAGCACAAAACGGCTGGCGTTCCAGATTTTATTACAGAAGTTACGATAGCCCTCGACACGCTTTAGATCAAAGTTGATATCGCGACCGGTACTGGCCAATGAGGTAAAGGTAAAGCGCAGTGCATCCGTACCATACGCTGGGATGCCTTCTGGGAACTCTTTACGCGTTTGTTTTTCGATTTTGGCCGCGTCTTTTGGATTCATCATATTGCTGGTGCGTTTTTCTACCAGCGCTTCTAGCTCAATACCGTCGATGAGATCAATCGGATCTAAGACGTTGCCTTTTGATTTTGACATTTTTTGACCATTGCCATCACGTACCAGACCATGCACATAGACGGTCTTAAACGGTACTTGCGGCGTGCCATCTTCGTTTTTTACGAAGTGCATGGTCATCATGATCATGCGGGCAACCCAAAAGAAGATAATGTCAAAACCTGTCACGAGCACGCTGGTTGGGTGGAAAGTATCCATCACGCGTGGATCAGCGTTGACGTCTGCCCAGTCAAGCGTACTGAACGTCCATAAACCAGAGCTAAACCACGTATCGAGCACATCATCATCTTGGCGCAGTTTTACATCGTCGCTTAGATTGTATTTAGTGCGTACTTCAGCTTCGTCACGGGCGACATAGATTTCACCTGTCGCATCGTCATACCATGCAGGGATACGATGACCCCACCACAACTGACGGCTGATGCACCAGTCTTGTAGATCGGTCATCCACGCCATATACATGTTTTTGTACTGTGCAGGGACGAACTCAATGCTGCCGTCTTCTACTGCGTCAATCGCAGGTTTGGCCAGCTCTTTAACAGCGACATACCATTGATCGGTCAACCACGGCTCAACGATCGTGCCGCCACGCTCAGCACGTGGGGCTTTTAGTGCGTAGTCCTCTACCTCTTCTAGCCAGCCCTGCTCGCCTGCTTGCTCAACAAGGAACTTACGAGCGGCAAAACGCTCAAGTCCTGCATACTCGCTCGGCGTGGTTTCTAGCTCTGGCTCACGCGTTTGCAGATCAGGATAGACTTCCATCGATGCTAAGATATTGGCACGCTCATCTAAGATATTAATCAATGGCAAGCTGTGACGACGACCTAACTCATAATCATTAAAATCATGCGCTGGAGTAATTTTTACACAGCCCGTACCGAAGTCTTTTTCGACATAATCATCAGCGACGATAGGCACAACACGACCAGTGATTGGCAAGGTAATGGTTTTGCCGACTAAATGCGCATAACGCTCATCGCTAGGATTGACTGCAACGGCAGTATCACCAAGGAGTGTCTCAGGACGTGTGGTGGCGACGACCAGATAGTTTTTACCATCTTGAGTCGTTAGGTCTGTATCGGTGAAATGATAGCGGAAATGCCACAAGCTGCCTTTTTCGTCGTGGTTTTCTACTTCTAGGTCAGACAGCGCGGTTTGGAATTTTGGATCCCAGTTGACCAAACGCTTACCACGATAGATTAAACCATCGTCGAACAGGCGTACGAACACTTCTTTTACTGCATTGGACAGACCATCATCCATGGTAAAGCGTTCACGCGACCAGTCAACCGAGCTGCCCAAACGGCGAATTTGGCTGGTGATATTGCCGCCCGACTCTTCTTTCCATTCCCATACTTTATCGATGAAATCTGCACGCGTCATATCACGGCGCTTGATACCTTGAGCTTCCAGACGACGCTCAACAACCATCTGGGTGGCGATACCTGCATGATCCGTACCTGGCTGCCACAGCGTATTGTCGCCGTCCATGCGGTGATAACGGGTGAGCGCATCCATAATAGCGTTGTTAAAACCATGACCCATGTGTAGCGAGCCAGTGACGTTTGGCGGTGGCAGCGCGATAGAAAACGACTCGTCTTTATCAAAAGTCGGCTGAAAATAGCCGCTTTCTTCCCATCCTTGGTACATACCTGCTTCGACTTCCGCAGGATTATAGGCGCTCTCTAATTGGCTCAACGCCGCTTGGATCGACTGGGTCAGATTGGTCTTCGCATTGCTATCAATGCTGGTATCGGTATTAGGATTGCTCATAATAGGGTGATCTTATTGTTGATAATGAATGTGGTCAAAATGAGATAGCGCAAAACGCTATAAAAACAGGAAAAATAGTTGATAGTGTGATTTTAACGCAGATAGGCAGATTTTGTTAGATGGTAAGGCAATTTATAAAGCCTGAAGGTGATTTATTACTCAAATCGTTAATCAATTAACAACAGCAATCAGAAGAATGGGAAATATAATAGAGATTACTTATGCAGCAAAATCATTAGCCTATAACCAGCGAGCCAACCGTGTCCCAAGATACCGAGCATGACCATGATTCTCAGGCCAATCGACCAAACGATGAGCGTACAAATGCGAGTACCACTACTCCTGTGCCTGAAGGTGACGATACACCAAAAGAAAGCGGCAGCCCTTCTAAAGACATTGAGGTAGACAAGGAAGCAGACGAACCTATTAAAGCCACCGAAGACCTAGAAAACGATGACCTGCCAGAAGAAATCAGCGACGAAGACAAAGAAACCATCAAAAAGGTCGCCAGTGACGACAATCTAAGCCAAGCGAAAAGCTACGCCAGCATCTTAGTCGAGCAAGTTATCCACGCAAAAGAAACCTTTGAGCGTTCACTTGGCTCGCTATTTACCAGTGCTTTTACGGCTGGGCTAGAGATTGGCATCAGCTTTTTTATGATTTTATCAGCGTTTGCCTTGCTTAATGATGTGATGCCAAGTCGCTATGCCATGGTGCTGTCGTCACTGTTGTATCCGATCGGCTTTATTATCGTGGTGATTGGTCAATCGTTATTATTTACTGAGCAGACTTCCCTCTTGAGCTTGCCTGTCTTAAATAAAATTGAGCCGCTACATAAACTGCTGCGGCTATGGGGCATTGTCATCGCTGGTAATATCGTTGGCGGTTGTATATTTGCAGCATTAATGATTGGTCTGGGGCTGCATATGCACCTGTTTACAGACCACGCCATTGATGTCTATGCCGAGCACATCCTAGGTTTTGAGTGGTGGGTTATCTTTGGTAGCGCCGTGCTGGCAGGCTGGATGATGGGCGTGGCCGCATGGCTAGTAACCTCTGCACGAGATACGCTTAGCCGTATCGTACTGGTGACGCTTATCACTGGTAGCATTGGATTTTTAGGCTTGCATCATAGTATCGTGGGTAATATCGAGGTATTTTCAGCGCTGCTGTATGGCAATACTGTCAGTCTCTGGCGCTACTTGGTATTTTTAGTCGTGGTCTTAGTGGGTAATACGGTCGGCGGCGTGGTATTCGTCGCGGTGCTTAAAAACCGTACGTTCTTATTTGAAATTGAAAAAGTAAAAGAGCAAGCCGCTGAGGCAAGAGCGAAAATGGACAGACGAAGATTTTAGACTTGAGCTAAAACTGGTTTGAGTTAAAATGAGCACTAAACGCAAAAGCCCATAACACGCTTCATTATACAAAGCGGATTATGGGCTTTTTTTACTAAACCATAAACTGTTAATTTTTGCCAAGTACTGTCTCAACTGCGCAACAATGCGTTACTACGGTTATCTTAAACCTCTTACATTCTACGTGCTGCCAACACACTGTTTTCTATCTCGGTTCTTTTGGCTTTATTGTGCTGGGCAGTAAATACTCTGACCATGATACCAGCGGTCAAGAACATGATTAGCGTATAAATGGCTGGCGTCATCGACATCTTATAGTTAGCCAATAGCGTCAACGCCATAAACATTGAAAGCGTACTGTTTTGTAGGCCGACCTCCATAGTAATCGAGCGTCTTTGCGCAGGGTTTAGACCGAACCATTTACTGGTGTAATAACCAAGCGCCATCGTCGATACGTTCAATATCAATGCCACAGGGCCAGTAGCTATTAACGCTTCAACGATAATGTCTCGTTGCACATAGCTTAAGAAAAGCACCAAGAAGCTCAAAAATATCACGCCAAAACGAGACACCATCACCTGTCCCTTGTCTGCCGCGTTAGGGGCATAGCGTTTGATCAACATACCAATACTGACGGGTAAGATAGTCAGAGCAATTAGGCTGATCATGGTCTTGACCACTGGCAACTGAAACTCACTACCCGCACCCATAAAGTATACGAGCGAAAAACTGAGGACGATAGGAATAGTAAATACAGTAATGACACTGGCAATAGCGGTCATGGTGACCGAAAGTGCGACGTCACCTTTGGCTAAATAAGTAAATAGATTCGATGTCGTGCCACCAGGACACAATACCAGCAACATGACCCCAACGGCATACTCTGGCTCGAGAGACATGGTGGTTGCCAAAGCAAAACCTACGAGCGGTAAGAATATTAGCTGATTGGTCAAGCCTATAGCGACTGCTTTAGGGTATTTGACGACTCTCTTAAAATCATTGGTAACTAAGGACAATCCCATTCCCATCATAATCAAAAAGATACTAATGGGAATGACTTTTGCATTTATAAACGTGACTAACTCAACACCTTCCATAACTACATCCTTGTAGATA